>Ga0207676_10000217_pt1 | contig 49723 bp, 51 predicted proteins | sample KBSSwiS72_FD_184307 | JGI IMG/M metagenome (GOLD analysis project Ga0207676, IMG submission 184307) | Switchgrass rhizosphere microbial communities from Kellogg Biological Station, Michigan, USA - KBS Switchgrass S7-2 (SPAdes) (version 2) | ecosystem: Host-associated > Plants > Roots >...
CGCAGAGCGGTCGCCCGGAGCAGGCCGCTGGCCGCGTCGCTTGCTTGCGCGTAGCTTCAGCTACGCGTCTGCGCTGCACTCCTTGCCAGCGGCCTGCTCCGGACGATCACGACCATTGCGGTGGTTGGGTTTGGCCCCCAGCGCGATGACCAGCCCGGCACCGGCGAGCGCCGCGCCGGCCACGGCAAGTCCGGTCCAGCGATAGCCCTCGAACAGCGTCGACAGCAGCATCGCGATGACCGGAATGATCACGCTCGAATAAGCCGCCTTGGCCGGGCCGATCGCGCGCACCACGCCGAAATAGAGCGGGAAAGTCAAAGTCGAGCCGAGCAGGCCGAGATAGAGGACGCCGCCGAGATAGGCGGGACGCCATTCGATCACCGGCGGGCCGCTCAGCACCAGCGCGATGACGGCGTCGATCGCGGCGCCGATCAGCATCGCCGCGGCGAGCATCGGAATCATCGGGTAGCGCTTCGCCGTCTCGGTCGCCTGGAGGACGTTGGCGGTCGAGGCGCACATGATCGCGGTCAGCGTCAAGCCGACGCCGAGCAGCGCCTCGGCGAATCCGCGGGGATTGAGCTGCGCCTCGTGCAGGAACAGCAAGGCCACGCCGGCCATCGCGACGCCCGAGCCGATCAACAGCTGTCGCCCCATGCGTTGGCCGAGAAAGACGCGCGCGAGGATCGCATTGGGCACCAGCAACAGCGCGAACACCACCGCCACGATGCCCGAGGTGATATGCTCCTCGGCGCGGTAGACGAGGTTGAAGTTGAGGACGAACTGCGCGAGGCCGATCTGCGCGGCGAAGCCCCAGCCGCGCGCATCGAAGGACAGCTTCTCGCGCCGCGCCAGCGCAAGCAGTGTCATGGCCACGCCGCCGACGAGGAAACGATAGCATACCGACCAGCTCGGCGGGACGCTCGATACCTGGTCGCGGATCACCAGCCAGGTCGAACTCCAGATCAGCGTGACGATGCCGAACGGGATCAGCACCGCGAGCTTGGTCGATTGGGGTGCGGTCGTTTCGGTCACACCGTCAGCCTTTAGCCGCGCCGCGCCATGTGTCGACGCGCTTTTGCTGATGGGGTAATAAGCCAGCCTTGTGGATCAGAGCGCGGCGATGGCGTCGGCGAGCGGCCGGATCGCCTCGGCCCGCTGATCCCAGGAGGTCACCAGCCGCACCTCGCCCGGCGCCCAGTCGTAGAAATCGAAGCCCAGCGCGCGCAGTTTCGCGGCTTCCGCGGGGCTGGCACGGAGAAAGACCTCGTTCGCCTCGACCGGATAGACCAGCCGGTCGCCGGCAGCGTCGGCGAGCAAGCGCGCGCCGGCATTGGCGGCACGCGCATTGTCGAGCCACAGGTCCCCGTCGAGCAAGGCGAGGATCTGCGCGGCGAGATAGCGCCCCTTGGAAAAGAGCAGTCCGGCGCGCTTGCGGCGATAGAGCGTCGCGGCGGCGAGTTCGGGCTTGAAGAACACCAGGCACTCGGCGCTCATCCCGCCATTCTTGACGAAGCCGAAGCTCAGCGCATCGACCCCGGCGCGCCAGGTCAGGTCGGCAGGCGCGGCGCCGCCATGCGCCACGGCATTGGCGAAGCGCGCGCCGTCCATGTGCAGGCCGAGCCCGCGCGCCTTGGCCAGGTCGCCGATCGCGGCGACCTGGTCGGGGGTATAGACCAAGCCATATTCGGTCGCGTTGGTGATCGAGATGGCGTGCGGCTGGACCTGGTGGACATCGTCACGGATGCCATCGATCACCGCCGCAATGGCGTCCGGCGTCAGCTTGGCGCCCGGCCCTTCGGCAAGCAGCAGCTTGGCGCCGTGCAGGTAGAAGCCCGGGGCGCCGCCTTCGTCATTGTTGATATGCGCGTCGCGGTGGCACACGACCGCGCCGTGCGGCGGGCACAGGGCAGCAAGCGCGAGGCAATTGGCGGAGGTGCCGGTCGGCATCCACAGCGCCTTCACCGGCGCGCCGAACAGGTCCGAGAAGCGCCCGTCGAGCTGCCGGCTCCACGCATCGCCATCATAGGCGGTGTCGAGCGTGTTGGCGCTGGCCAGCGCGGCGAGCACGGCGGGATGGACCGGGGCGGCATTGTCGGAGAAGAAGCGCATGGGCCTGCTGATGCGGTGCGGGTGGCGGGACGTCAACGGTATAGCCGTCGCCTGCTCCTTTCACTTTCCCCGGCCTTCGCCGGGGAAGTGGCGCTGGGTATCATTCCTCGTCGCTCCGCCCCGGCGGCGGACCCAATCGCTCCTCCCGCCGGTCGCGCGGCGGCGGTGGTTCGTCGCGCGGCGCGCGGTTGAGCTGGATGCTGCCGTCGCGGCCGATATGCAGGTCGAGGCCCATCCCCGAGATATTGCCCTCGATCGGCAGCACGGCATTGCCCTCGTCGCCATTGTCGATCGCGTCGGGGTCGACCGCGTCGGTCACCGGCTGCGGCGCCTGTTTCGGCCCGACACCGAGCGCCGACTGCATGAAATCGCGCCACACCCGCGCCGGGATGCCGCCGCCCGACAGGCCGCGATTGGGGGTGTTGTCGTCATTGCCGACCCACACGCCGCACACCAGCCCGTTGGCGAAACCGACGAACAGCGCGTCGCGGCTGTCCTGCGTCGTGCCCGTCTTGCCGAAGGTCGCGACGGACAGCGCCGCCTGGCGCCCGGTGCCGGTCTCGGCCGAGGCGGACAGCAGGTCCATCATCTGCTCGCGCACGCGGCCGGTGAGCGGGTGCTGGCCGTTGGCGATCTCGTCATACCAGCTGCGATTGGGCATGTCCTCCAGCCCGCGGACATGCACCGGATAGCTTTCGCCGGCCACCGCGGCATAGGCGGCGGTCAGTTCGAGCAGCGAGACGGTCGAGGTGCCGAGTGCGATCGTCGTCTCATTGGGAATCGGGGTCGAGATGCCGAGATCGCGCGCCGCCTTGATCACCGCCGCGACGCCGACCTTCTGGGTGATGCGTGCCGCCGCCACATTGGACGAGCGCGCAAAGGCCTGGCGCAAGGTGATCGGGCCGAGATAGCGGCCATCGGCATTCTTCGGGCTCCACTCGCCGATCGTGACCGGCTCGTCGTCGATCATCGAATCCGGCGTCATGCCCGAGCGCAGCGCGGCGAGATAGACGAACAGCTTGAACGCCGAGCCGGGCTGGCGCCGCGCCTGGGTGGCGCGGTTGAACGGGCTGTCGGCATAGCTCTTGCCGCCGACCATCGCCACGACGCGGCCATCGGGGCGCATCGCGACCAAAGCGATCTGCGCCTGGCGCACCCCGGCACGCGCCACCGCGCGCTCGGCGGCGCGCTGCAGCCGCTTGTCGAGCGTGGTCTGCACCGTCGTCTCGGTGGCGATCTCGCCGGCATGGTCGCGCGCGGCGGGCAGCACCCAGTCGGCGAAATAGGTGCCGTCGGGCAGCCGCTGACGATCGGGCGCGACCGACAGTCGCGCCGGGCCGACGTCGGCCGCCTCGTCCCTGGTGAGGAAGCCGGCCTCGGCCATCGCCGCGACGACCAGCTTCTGCCGCGCCCGCGCGCCTTCGAGATTGCCGGTCGGGGCGAGCCGCGACGGCGCCTTGACCAGCCCGGCGAGCATCGCCGACTGGGCGATCGACAGGTCCTCGGGCTTGCGGTTGAAATAATGCTTCGCCGCGGCGCGCAGGCCATAGACATTGTCGCCGAAATAGACGTTCGACAGATAGCGCGACAGGATCTCGTCCTTCGACAGCCAGGCCTCGAGCCAGAAGGCGATCAGCGCCTCGCGCAGCTTGCGCCCGGCGGTGCGGTCCGAATCGAGAAAGGCGTTCTTGGCGAGTTGCTGGGTGATCGTGCTGCCGCCCTCATGCAGGCCGCCGCGCGACAAATTGTGGAAGAAGGCGCGCGCGATGCCGCGCGGATCGATCCCCCAATGCGAGCGGAAGCGACGATCCTCAATGGCGAGAAAGGCGTTGGTGACGTGCGCCGGCAGCTTCGCCGCATCGACCGGCTTGCCGATGATCGCGCCGTGCCGGGCGATCGGCGAGCCGTCATCGGCGAGCAGCGTGATGCTCGGCGGGGTCGGCGGCTGCAGCGATTTCGACAGCGGCGCGGTCACCGCCAGCCAGCCCACCGCGAGCACGAACAGGAACACGAAGATCGCCAGCCCACGCCCGACCCAGCGCAGCACGCGACGCGGGCGCTGCACCACCGGCAGGTTGGTGGTGTAGCTGGCGGGGGGATAGTCATCGGGTAGATAGGCGTCGGGCTGATACGGCTCGGCCGGCTCGAGCCGCACACGCCGCTCGGGTGGCGGCATGCCGCCGGTCAGCTCGAGCGGATCGCGGTCACCGGCCGGGCCATCGGGATCGAAGGGATAGGAACGCATCGCCTGCTCGCTGCCCGGCCCGTTACGCGGCCGGGGCGTGTATTACATTGATACAACAGCTGGCGCAAGCGGGCATGCGCAGGAAGGCGGGATTGCGGCACATCGCGCGCGTCATACCAGCGGAAGCCCCCGCTTGCGAGTGATCCTAGATATTTGTTGTCGCATCGTTTTCGCTGAAAACCGGTTCCCACTTTTCAGCACGATGCTCTATCCGATCAGGAAGCACGCCGCCGCCGCCGCGAGCGCGAAGGCGACGAATGTCGCGGCGAGTATCACCAGCAACGGGCGAGGTCCGGCCTCGAGCAGTTGCGACAGCGGCGACCGAATCGCCGTGGCGGTCACCGCCGCGGCGAGCAGGCCGGCGGCGGTCTTCTCCGCGCCCATGGCGAGAATCGGCGGGATGATCCCGGTCGAGTTGATCCCGGCGAGCACGAAGAAGCCGATCACGAACCAGGGCAGGCCGATCTTGCGGGCGGCGCCGCCGTCCTTGCCGAGGAACATCGCGACGATCGCCAGCACCGGGGCGAGCAGGGCGACGCGGGTCAGCTTGACGATCGCCGCGATCTGGCCGGCGCCTTCGGAATAGGAATAGCCCGCACCAAGCGCCTGGGCGACGTCATGGATCGCCGCGCCGAGCATGAAGCCGGCCTTGAGGTCGGTCATGTGCAGGGCATGGGCGACGAGTGGATAGAGCATCATCGCCGCCGCGCTCATCGCCGAAATGCCGACCAGCACGAGCGTCAGCTGCGCCTGGCTGATGCGCTTCTCGCCGAGCGTCGTCGCCAGCGCCATCGCCGCGCTCGCCCCGCAGATCGCCACCGCGCCCCCGGCCAGCGCGCCGAACGCATTGTCGAAGCCGAAGCGTCGCGCGGCAAGAATCCCCGCACCGATCGTCAACGCGACGATCGCCAGCACGCACAGCAGCGCGACCGGCCCCAGCGCGACGATCTGGCCGAGCGTGATGCGCACCCCGACCAACACGATGCCCCAGCGCAGCAGCGAGCGCGAGGCGAAGGCCAGCCCCGGCGTCAGGCGCACGTCCGCCGACAGGAAATTGAGCGCGAGGCCGATGAGCAGCGCCATCAGCGTCAGCGGCACGCCATAATGATCGGACAGGAAACCGGCGGCGAGCGTGCCGGCCGCGACGATGGCGAGGCCGGGCAGGTACCCCTGCCACGTCGCCTTGGGCGACGGCTCGATATCGCCGTAAAGATCCGCCGCCATCGGCAGCGGCCGTTTCGTCCGTGTCGTCGCCATGGTCAGCCTTGCGGTGGGAATTCACGCTCCCACGCGTCTCTCCCGAAGCGGGACGGAGATCAAGCGACCATCGTCGGCGAAGCCGGGCAGGCACGCGATCTGGGCATTGAGCCGTTGAGCCCGTCGGGCTATCCCCACGCCGCCGAGCCACCTTTCGCGCGACATGGGTCGTCGAACGCGGGCCGTTGAGCGAAAGGATGAATGATGGCCGACGCGACTCCCGAAGCACCCCTGGTGGTGGGCATCGGCGGAACGATCGGCGGGACGTCCTCGACCGAACGCGCGCTCAAGATCGCGCTCGACGCCGCGGGGCGCGAGGGTTTTCGCACCCGGTTATTCGGCGGCGTCGAGATGGGGCGGCTGCCACTTTATGACCCCAAGGCGGCCCAGCGCACCCCCGACGAGCAGGATTTTGTCGACACGGTGCGCGGCGCCTCGGCGCTGATCATCGCCTCGCCGGGCTATCACGGCAGCATCTCGGGCGTGGTCAAGAACGCGCTCGACCTGCTCGAGGAGACGGCGCGCGACACCGCGCGGCCCTATCTCGCCGACATGCCGGTCGGGCTGATCGCCACCGCTTATGGCTGGCAGGCGACCGGCTCGACGATCGCCGCGCTGCGCTCGATCGTCCATGCGCTGCGCGGCTGGCCGACGCCGTTCGCCGCGGCGATCAACAGCCAGGTGACCAAGTTCGACGATGAGGGCGGAGCAAACGACGCCGCCGTGGTCGAGCAATTGTGCATGGTCGGCCGCCAGGTCGCGCGCTTCGCCCCGTTCGCCGCCGCGATGGCGCGCAGCCCGCAGGAAGCCGATGGCTGATCGTAGTCCATTGGGCGGCACCGGCCCGCTCCCCCACCCGGCCTCCCACTCAGAGTATCCTTGATGGGAGGCCGGGTGGGGGAGCGGGCCGGTGCCGACGCCGTTTCAGCTCCGCTGAAACCAAATGTCAGCCGGCGGCACGCGCTCGGGCTGCTCGGCGCGGGCGCCGGGCTGGTCGCCGCGCCGCGCTGGGCCCAATCGCTCGCCGCGCCGCTGGTCGATCTGCACCTCCCCGGCGGCAACGGTAGCCGGCCGACCACCAACGCCTTTCCCGGCAAGACGGGCATGATCCTGCAGCGCAGCCGCGCGCCGTTGCTCGAAACACCGATCGACGCGTTCGACGGCCAGGTGTTCACCCCCAATGAGCGCTTCTTCGTGCGCTGGCATTATGCCGACATCCCCACCTCGGTCGATGTTCGCAAATTCCGCCTTACCGTGACCGGCGCGACCAGGCAGAACCTGTCGCTGTCGCTCGGCGACCTGCTGGCGATGCCGCGGGTCGAACTCGCCGCCGTCAACCAGTGCTCGGGCAATTCGCGCGGCCTGTTCGCCCCGCGCGTGCCCGGCGCGCAATGGGGCAATGGCGCGATCGGCAACGCCCGATGGGTCGGCGTACGGCTGAAGGATGTGCTCGACCGCGCCGGGGTGATGTCGGGCGCGGTGCAGGTTCGGGCATCCGGCCTCGACCAACCGCCCGGCGACGCGCCGGCCTTCGCCAAGTCGCTGGACATCGCGCATGCGATGGACGGCGACGTGATGATCGCCTTCCAGATGAACGGCGCGCAGCTGCCGATGCTCAACGGCTTCCCGCTGCGGCTGGTCGTGCCGGGCTGGTACTCGACCTATTGGGTCAAGGCGCTCGACCGGCTGGAGGTGCTCGACAAGCCCGACACCGGTTACTGGATGGACAAGGCCTATCGCATCCCGACCGCGCCGCACGCCAATGTCGCGCCGGGCGCGAAGGATTTCCCGACCACGCCGATCAACCGCATGGTGCCGCGCGCCTTCTTCACCAACATCGCCGATGGCGCGATCCTGCCCCGCGGCGCACCGGTGAACTTGCGCGGCATCGCGATGGGCGGCGATCATGGCGTCAAGGCGGTCGAACTGTCGGTCAATGGCGGCCGCAACTGGCATGCCGCCGCGCTCGGCGCGGACGAGGGGCGCTACAGCTTCCGACTGTGGTCGATGCGACTCGCCGCGCTGCCGCCCGGGCCGTGCACGCTGGCGGTGCGCTGCACCAACAGCGCGGGCGAGACCCAAGGCTTCACGCCCGTCTGGAACCCGAGCGGCTTCATGCGCAACGTGATCGAGCAGATCAGGGTGAGCACCGCCTGATGCGCCGCGCCGCCTTCTTCACCTTCCTGCTCATCGTCCTCGGCGTGCTCGGCTGGCGCTGGCTGGCACATCTGCCGCCGCGCGTGACCGAGACCGACACCAGCGTCGCCGCCGCGGGCGTGACACTGAACAGCCAGACGCTGACGTTGCCGGCCGACCAGATCGCCTACCCCGCTGGCCCGGGCAGCGATGTGCTGATGACCAACTGCACCGGTTGCCATTCGCCCGAGATGATCCTCAACCAGCCGAAACTGGCCGCCGACAAATGGCAGGCGACGATCGACAAGATGCGCAAGGCCTATCACGCCCCGCTCGCGCCGGCCGACGACGCTCGGATCATCGCCGCGCTGATGGCGTTGCCGGCGCAGCGCGCGGACAGCGCGAAGTGAGCGAGGGAATCCGCTGGCTCAAGGGCTATGCGCCGAGCGAGGCGCCGATCCATGTCGTCAACCGCATCGACGCGGGCGTTCCGGCCAGCCTCGCCTGGACGCGCCTGATCGACGCCGCCGGCTGGCCGGCGATCTACGCCAATGCGCAGGACGTCAAGGTCGAGGGCGGCGGCGCCGAGCTGTTCGACGGCGCGCGCTTCACCTGGAAGACCTTCGGCGTCGCGCTCAAGTCGCGCGTGCTGGAATTCGAGCCCGAGACGCGCATCGCCTGGCTGGCGACGGGCATCGGCGTGAAGGCCTATCACGCCTGGCTGATCACCCCGACCGCGACCGGCTGCACCATCCTGACCGAGGAAACCCAATACGGCCTCATCGCCCGCGCGGGCGGCCTGCTCTTCCCGCGCCGGATGGAGGAGTGGCACCAGAAATGGCTCGAGGCGCTGGCGGCCTGACCTGAGCAGAAGATGATTTGTTCGCGCGGAGACGCGGAGGCGCGGAGGGGTTGCGCACGCGGAAACGGCATCGCGTAGCAATCAATCGAGCCGACGCTGCAACCTTGAAAGAGATTGGCGCTAGCGCGCAGCGGACACCCTAAACGCAACTCCGCGCCTCCGCGCCTCCGCGCGAACCAAATTCAACGCCGACCAAGAACGGCCGGTCGATGACAACTCACCGCGTCGGCACCGGCTCCGCACCCGAATAATCGTAGAAGCCGCGCCCGGTCTTGCGGCCGTACCAGCCCGCCTCGACATATTTGACCAGCAGCGGCGCGGGGCGGAATTTGGGGTCGCCGGTGCCCTGGTGGAGCACGCGGGTGATTTCCAGGCAGGTGTCGAGGCCGATGAAATCGGCCAGCGTCAGCGGCCCCATCGGGTGATTGAGACCGAGCTGGCAGGCGAGGTCGATGTCGCGGATCGTCGCCACCCCCTCGCCCAGCGCAAAGCACGCCTCGTTGAGCATCGGCATCAGGATGCGGTTGACGATGAAGCCGGGGGCATCATTGGCATGGACCACCTGTTTGCCGAGCGTCACGGCATAATCCTCGACGATCTTCACCGTCGCGTCCGAGGTGGCGAGACCGCGGATCAGCTCGATCAGCCCCATCACCGGCACCGGATTGAAGAAATGCACGCCGGTGAAGCGCGCCGGATCGGACGAGGCCTGGGCGAGCCGGGTAATCGGAATCGACGAAGTGTTGGAGGCGAGTATCGCGTCAGGGCCGAGCACCTTGCCGACACTCGCGAAGATCGCGCGCTTGATCTCCTCGCGTTCGGTCGCCGCCTCGATCACCAGGAAGCAGGGCGCCATCGCCTCGACCCCGGCGACCGGCTCGATCAGGCCGAGCGCGGTGTCGCGCGCCTCGGCGGTCAGCTTCTCCTTCGTCACCAGCCGGTCGAGCGCCCTGGCGATGCCGGCCTTGCCCGCCTCGGCACGCGCGACGTCGACATCCGACAACAGCACCTTGTAACCCGCCTGCGCCGAAACCTGCGCGATCCCCGCGCCCATCTGCCCCGCGCCGATAACCCCGACCGTCTGCATGCTATTTGCTCCCACTGACCCTTGGCGTGGGCCCTAGCGTGCCGTTTCACGCATCGCCAGCGGCGAGGGAGATCTTTCCGCTCCGACAAGTGAGTGCTCCTGCGAAAGCAGGAGCCCAGGGTTCGACGCGTAACGCTTGTGGCCCTGGGTTCCTGCGTACGCAGGAACACGGCTGCCTATTTGACCGGAGTAATCAGCAAAGAAATTCAGTGTAACGATGGCGGGAAGCTTCCAACCGCCGCTCATGACGCCGCGCGCGCCGCTCCACAACCCTAACGCTTCGCCCGTTCGATCGCGGTGAAGCTGATCGTGCCGATCGGATAGTCGGCCCAGTCGCGATAATCGAAATGCCACCATTCTGCCTCGTAGACGGTGAACGCTTCGCGCTCCATCGCGGTGCGCAGCAGCGCGCGGTGGGCGCGCTCGGCCTCCGTGCCACCGGCGAAATCGGGATAGGCGCGCACCGACATCTCGTCATAGCGGCTCGGCATCGACACGACCTTGCCGGTGCGCAGATCGTACAGCCCCAGATCGACCGCGCAGCCGCGATTGTGGCGCGATCCCTTGGCGGGATCGGCGACGAAGACATGCTTGTCGGACGGCACCACGTCCCAGAACAGCTTGGTCGCGAACCATGGCCGGTAGGCGTCATAGACGATCAGGCCAAACCCCCGCGACGCGAGCCGCGCGGCCACGCGGGCGAGCGCCGCCGCTGCGGGACGCTGAAGATAGGCGCCGGGCCGCTCATAGATCGGCTGGCCGGTGAAGTTGTTGGCGGTGGCATAACGCGTGTCGATGCGGACATGCGGCACCAGCCCCTTGAGGGCGACGAGATCGGCGGCCCGGCGTGGCGCGGGTTCGGCCGGCGGGCTGGCGGCCAGCGCCGCGGCGCGCAGTGCCACGCCGTCGCGGCGCACGGCAGCGCGCATCGCCGCCTCGGTCTCCGCGCCGAAATCGTGGCGGGGGAGCGCGCGGCCGTCGACGACGATGCCGTCCCGCTGGGCAATGACGGTGCTGCGATCGGCCCGGTAGCGCTGCGGTCCCGTCGCGACCAGCCGGATCGCCGGTGCACCGCCGCGCGCCAGATAAAGCGCGCCACCGCGCTCGAGGATCATCGCCTCGCCCTCGGCCGCGCCATAGCTGCCGACCAGCGTGAGGTCGGGACCATGGCGCGGCGATGCCGTCGTCGGCACCGTGACCATCGCCATCAGGATTGCCGCTCGCAGCCCCTTCATCGCATGCCTTTACTCTCGGCCAGACCGGCGCGGCGTAACAGGGCGGGCGTCAGGGCGCCAGACGCGGTGCCTGCGCCTCGGCGAGGATCAGCGCGAACTGCTCGGCCTCATCGGTCCATTCCGCGATCGGCGTCCAGCCGCCGGCGCGGAGCAGGAGCCGGGCGTCGCGCGCGCCATATTTGTGGCTGTTCTCGGTGTGGATCGTCTCGCCGGTGGCCATCGTGAAGGGACGGCCCTCGATGGTGAAGGCGATATCGTCGAGCGCCTCGAGGTGCATCTCGATCCGGCTGCGCTCGTCGTTCCAGCGCGCGACATGAGCGAAGCGGTCGACCGGCATGGTCCCGTCGAGCTCGCGATTGATACGTTCGAGCAGGTTCTTGTTGAACGCCGCGGTCACGCCCTGCGCATCGTCATAGGCGCGCACCAGCACGTCCTCATCCTTCACCCGGTCCATGCCGATCAGCAGCATCGCCCCTTCCCCGAGCGAGCTACGCATCGCGCGCAGCAGGTCGGTCGACGCGTGCGGGATCATGTTGCCGATCGTCGAGCCGGGGAAGAAACCGAGCTTGGGCAGGCCCGCGACCTGGGCCGGCAGCGCGATGGGTTTCAAGAAATCGCCCTCGACCGGCAGCACCGGCAAGCCGGGAAAGGCCGCCGCGATGCCGGCCGAGGAATGGCGCAGGAACTCGCCCGAAATATCGATCGGGACATAGGCGGAAGGATCGACCGCGCCGAGCAGGATCGGCGTCTTGGTCGATGAACCCGAACCGAATTCGACCACCGCGCGACCCGGGCCGGCCAGCGCGGCGACGTCGCCGGCATGCGCGCGCAGGATGCCCATTTCGGTGCGGGTGGGGTAATATTCCGGCAGATCGGTGATCGCCTCGAACAGCTCGGAACCGCGCCGGTCGTAGAACCAGCGCGCGGGAATGGCGCGCGGTCGTGCCGCCAGGCCGTTCAGCACATCCGCCCTGAAGGCCGGATCGGCCAGTGTGACGTCGCCGTCCTCGATCTCACGCTTCAGCATCAGTCTCTTGCTCCGGCAGGGCTACGGCACCAGCCCGCATTTTGGCCGCGCCAAAACACATATCAAACGTCTTTCGCGAGGCGTACGCCGGTGAATTGCCAGCGCTGGTGCGGGTAGAAGAAGTTGCGGTAACTGGCCCGGGCATGGCCGCGCGGCGTGGCGCAGGAGCCGCCGCGCAGCACGCTCTGCCCGCTCATGAACTTGCCATTATATTCGCCGACCGCGCCCTCGGCGGCACGGAAGCCGGGATAGGGGCGGTAGGCGCTGCCGGTCCATTCCCACACATCGCCGAACAGGCCGTGGCCCCCGGTCGCCGGCCGTGGTTCGACCGGACCGGCGGCGTCGAGCTGGTTGCCGCCGGCGGGGTCGAACGGCGCCGCGTGCGCCTCCCATTCGGCCTCGGTCGGCAGGCGCGCACCGGCCCAGCTGGCATAGGCATCGGCCTCGTAAAAGCTGACATGCGTCACCGGCGCGGCGGGATCGATCGGGCGACGGCCATCCAGGCCGAAGCGCGTCCAGCCGCCATGCTGCTGCTCCCAGTAGAGCGGCGCGGCGATCTGGTTCGCCCTGACCCAGGCCCAGCCGTCCGCCAGCCAGTGGCGCGCCTCGCCATAACCGCCAGCGGCGATGAACGCGGCCCATTCGCCATTGGTGACGGTGCGGTCGGCCAGCGCGTGCGGCGCGAGCAACGTCTGGTGGCGCGGCCCTTCATTATCGAACGCGAAGCCGGTGTCGCCGTGCCCGATCTCGACCACGCCGCCGGGATGTTCGAGCCATCCGATCGGCCCCGGCATCGCCACCGGTATCTTGGGCTCGCCCGGCCACACCGCCGGCTCGACCGGATTCTGCGCCATCAGATGGAGCAGGTCGGTGAGCAGCAATTCCTGATGCTGCTCCTCATGATGACAACCCAGCGTGACGAGCTCACGCGCCGCCGCCGGCAACGTGTCGTGCGCGGCGAGCAAGGCGGCATCGACATAAGCGCGATAGTCCAGCACCTCGGCGAGCGACGGCCGGGTGAGCATGCCGCGGCGGTCGCGCGCATGGCGGCTGCCCTCGGCCTCGTAATAGCTGTTGAACAGGAACGGGAAGCGATCGTCGAACAGCGCATAGCCCGGCACATGGTCGCGCAGCACGAAGGTCTCGAAGAACCAGCTGGTGTGCGCGAGATGCCATTTGGCCGGCGAGGCGTCGGGCATCGACTGGACGCTGGCATCGGCATCGCTGAGCGGCGCGACGAGCGACTCGCTCAAGCGGCGGACACGCGCATAGCGTGCCGCGAGATCGCCTTCGGCGGGCCGGGGGGAGCGTGCCGTTCTCACTATGTTCCCTTCTTCCAGAACGCATCGCGTTTTGCAACCCGGGACTGACTTCAGCGTGTCGCGCCGGGCCGCCATAGAACGTCGCCGGTATCATTCTGGTTCAATACCCGGGCGGCAACAAACAGATAATCCGACAAACGGTTGAGATAGGACAGGCAATCGGGGCTGATCGCGAGCTGCTGCGCCGCCTTGCTCGCGCCGCGCTCGGCACGGCGCACCACGGCGCGCGCGACATGCATCGCGGCGGCGGCACGGCTGCCACCGGGCAGGATGAAACTGGTCAGCGGGGCGAGTTGCTCGTTGAGCGAATCGATCTCGCTTTCGAGCCGCTCGACCTGGCCGGGCAGGATACGCAGCGCCTCGCCCGGCATCGCCGCCGGGGTGGCGAGATCGGCGCCGAGATCGAACAGGTCGTTCTGGATGCGCTCCAGCAGCGACACCAGCCAGAAGGCCGCGCTCGCCGTGCCCAACGCGGCGGCGCGGATTTCGGCGATCGCCACGCCGATCATGCTGTTGGCCTCGTCGACATCGCCGATCGCCGACATCAGCACATTGCTCTTCAGGACACGCGAGCCGTCGACCAGCCCCGTCGTCCCGTCATCGCCGGTGCGGGTATAGATCTTGTTGAGCTTGACCAGGGTCGCCTCAGTGCTTGCCGTAGAGCAGCATCAGCACGGCGGCGAGGAAGATCGCGATCGCCTGGAAGAAGATGCGGCCCTGCATCATCTTGTTCGACTTGAGCGCCGCCTCGCTCGGCCCGTCGCCCGGTGCCTCGCCATGCACTTGCGCGGTCGAGTTCGCCAGGAAGGAGGCGATGCCGCGTACGAGCATGACGACGGCGGCGATCATCGCGGCGATGATCAGGATGATGAGGAGCGTGGGCATGGCGTTGATTTAGGCATTCGCCCAGGAAAAGCCAATGGGCGGGCGCCCGGCGCGCAAGGCCGCCGCCAGCGCCGGGCCGTCCGCACCCGCGTCACGCAGGTCGGCGAGCGTCGGCGCGCGGTCGCGCTTGGCGAGACGCGTGCCCTCCGCATTGCCGATCAGCGCGTGGTGACGATAAATCGGGGTCGGCAGATCGAGCAGCGCCTGGAGCAGGCGGTGGACATGCGTCGCGGCGAACAGATCGCGCCCGCGCACGACATGCGTGATGCCTTGCGCCGCATCATCCACGGTCACGGCGAGATGGTAACTGGCCGGCGCATCCTTGCGCGCGAGAATGACGTCGCCGTGCATTTCGGGGGTGGCGAGGACGGTGCCGGCGAGCTCGTCGTACCAGGTGAGGCGCGCGCTCGCCCCGCTTTCCCCGTGCTCCTGCGAAAGCAGGAGCCCAGGGTTCGAAGCGGAACGCCCGTGGCTCTGGGTTCCTGCGTGCGCAGGAACACCGGGGAGTGCGGCAACCGCCTTGGCCATGTCCAGCCGCCACGCATGCTGCTCACCAGATAGCCGCCGCGCCCGTTCATCCTCCGCCAGATGCCGGCACGTCCCGGGATAGACCGGACCGGCATCGCCATGCGGTGCCGACAGGCTGGCGGCGATCTCGGCGCGGGTGCAGAAGCAGGGATAGAGCAACCCGAGCGCCTTCAACCGCTCCAGCGCCGCGTCATAAAGCCCCAGCCGTTCCGACTGTCGCACCACGGGGCCGTCCCAGTCGAGCCCGAGCCACGCCAGGTCACGTTCGATCGCCCCGACAAACGCCTCGCGGCTGCGCGTCCCGTCGATATCCTCGATGCGCAGCAGGAAGCGCCCGCCTTCCTGCCGCGCGCGGTCATGCGCCGCGATCGCCGACCAGGCGTGGCCGAGATGCAACAGCCCCGTCGGGGAAGGAGCAAAGCGACTGACGATTTCTGTCACGGCGACTCTTGACCGCGAGTCGCGCGCTGTGCTGTCATCACCACGTCATCCTTGTCGGCTTACAGGCGGCCAGGAAGCGAAGGGAGGTAAGGTGTATCATCCCGATCTTATCCGCCATCCCGATGGGTGCCCCGCGCTCGTCCTCAATGCGGATTACACCCCGCTCAGTTACTACCCGCTGTCCGTCTGGCCATGGCAGACCGCCGTCAAGGCGGTCTTTTTGGATCGGGTGGACATCGTCGCCCATTATGAGCGCGAGGTGCACAGCCCGACGCACACGCTCAAGCTGCCATCGGTCATCGCGCTCAAATCCTATGTCCGGCCGAGCGCCTTTCCGGCCTTCACCCGGTTCAACCTGTTCCTGCGCGATAAATTCTCCTGCCAATATTGCGGCTGCGGGCGCGACCTGACCTTCGACCATGTCATCCCCCGCGCCCAGGGCGGGCGCACGACCTGGGAGAATGTCGTCACCGCCTGCGCGCCGTGCAACCTGAAAAAGGGCGGGCGGACGCCGCAACAGGCGAAGATGCCGCTGCATATCGCCGCGATCCGCCCGACCAGCTGGCATCTGCAGGAACATGGCCGGCGCTTCCCGCCCAATTACCTTCACGACACCTGGCATGACTGGCTCTATTGGGACGTCGAACTGGAGGCGTGAGTGCTTCGCATAGCTTGTGCTCCTGCGAAAGCAGGAGCCCAGGGTTTCGAGCGCGCCGACTGTGACCCTGGGTTCCTGCGTGCGCAGGAAGGCGGTGATGCGGCGGCGCTTTACTGCGTGATCGGCCCGATATCCGACCGATAATGTCGCCATAGGTCGTGCCCACACACCTTCGCCGTTGACCGGCCCAATGTCGCAGTGCAGCATGGTCGCCATGGCCACCCTGCCCAGCATCGCCAACAATGCCGATGTGCGCTTTCTCGGGCGACTGCTCGGCGACGTGATCCGCGGCTATGGCGGCGAGGCGCTGTTCCGGCGCACCGAATATATCCGCGCCGCCTCGGTCGACCGGCATCGCGGGATCGGCGGGGAGGACAGTGTCGATCTCGGGCTCGACCGGCTGACGCTCGACGAGACGCTCGATTTCGTGCGCGGCTTCATGCTGTTCTCGATGCTCGCCAACCTTGCCGAGGATCGCCAGGGCGTCGCCGCCGAGCGGGGCGCGACGGTCGAGGCGGCGCTGGCCCGGCTGGCCGGTGAGAGCATCGACCAGGCGCGCGTGCTGGCGCTGCTCGAACGCGCGCTGATCGTGCCGGTGCTGACCGCCCACCCGACCGAGGTGCGGCGCAAGTCGATGATCGACCACCGCAACCGCATCGCCGAGTTGATGGCGATGAGGGATGCCGGGCAGGCCGAGACGCCCGACGGCGACCTGGTCGAGGAAGCGATCCTGCGCCAGATCGCGCTGCTGTGGCAGACCCGCGTGCTGCGCCGCGAGCGGCTCTATGTCACCGACGAGGTCGAGACGGCGCTGAGCTACCTGCGCGACGTGTTCGTGCCCGCGCTGCCCGCGCTCTACCAGCGCTGGGATCGCGCGCTCGGCGCGCGCGTGCCGGCCTTCCTCAGGCCCGGCAGCTGGATTGGCGGCGACCGCGACGGCAACCCGTTCGTCACCGCCGACTCGCTCGCCACCGCGCTGGCGCGGGCGAGCGAGGCGGTGATCGGCGCCTATCTCGACGGGGTGCACGCGCTCGGCGCCGAGCTGTCGATCTCGACCGAGCATGTCGAGGTCGATGCCGAGGTGGCGCGGCTCGCCGGGGCCAGCGGGGACACCGCGACGAGCCGCGAGGACGAACCCTATCGCCGCGCGCTGTCGGGCATCTATGCGCGCCTCGCCGCGACGCATCTCGCGCTGACCGGCAAGCCGGCGCCGCGCCCCGGCAAGCTGCACGGCGAACCCTATCCCGACCCCCAGGCATTCCGCGCCGACCTGATCGCGGTGGCCAAAGGCCTGCGCGGCGGAGCGCTCGGCTCGGGCGGGGCGCTGGGGCGGCTGATCCGCTCGGTCGAGATATTCGGCTTCCACCTCGCCACGCTCGACCTCAGGCAGAACAGCGCGGTGCATGAGCGCGTCGTCGCCGAGCTGCTCAAGGTCGCCGGGGTCGAGGCGGACTATGCGATGCTGTCGGAATCGCAGCGCGTCACGCTGCTGCGCCACGAACTGTCGACGCCGCGCCCGCTGGCCAGCCCGTTCGCGACCTATTCCGACGAGACCGCGTCCGAACTGGCCATCGCCCGTGCCGCCGCCGAGGCGCATCGCAAATATGGGCCGGCCTGCATCACCAACTATATCGTCTCGATGGCGCAGTCGGTGTCCGACCTGCTCGAGGTGCATGTCCTGCTCAAGGAGGCCGGGCTCTACCGCCCGGGCGAGCCGCCGCATGCCGCGATCATGGCGGTGCCGCTGTTCGAGACGATCGGCGATCTCGAGGCGGCGCCGGGCATCATGGCCGAATGGTTCGCGTTGCCCGAGGTGCGCGCGCTGGGCGCCGAGCGGACCTATCAGGAAGTGATGATCGGCTATTCCGACAGCAACAAGGACGGCGGCTACCTGACCTCGACCTGGGGCCTGTCGCGCGCCTCGACCGCCTTGAAGCCGGTGTTCGAGAGCGCCGGCGTGGCGATGCAGCTGTTCCATGGCCGCGGCGGCGCGGTCGGGCGCGGCGGCGGATCGGCCTTCGCCGCGATCCGCGCCCAGCCGCCGGGCACGGTGCAGGGACGCATCCGCATCACCGAACAGGGCGAGGTCATCGCCGGCAAATATGGCACGCGCGAGAGCGCGATGGTCAATCTCGAGGCGATGGCCTCGGCGACCCTGCTCGCCAGCCTGGAGCCCGATGCGCTGTCGGCACGTGACACGCAACGCTTCGGCGCGGCGATGGACGCCCTGTCGGCGACCGCGTTCGACGCCTATCGCGACCTGGTCTATGGCACGGAAGGGTTCCGCACCTTCTTCCGCCAGATGACGCCGATCGCCGAGATCGCCGGGCTCAAGATCGGCTCGCGCCCGGCCAGCCGCACCAAGTCGGACCGGATCGAGGATCTGCGCGCCATCCCCTGGGTGTTCAGCTGGGCGCAGGCACGGGTGATGCTGCCCGGCTGGTACGGCGTCGGCCAGGCCATCGCCGCGTTCGAGGACAAGGGCCTGCTCACCGAAATGGCACAGGGCTGGCCGTTCTTCGCCGCGACGCTGGACAATATGGAACAGGTGATCGCCAAGTCCGATATGGGCATCGCCGGTCGCTATGCCGAGCTGGTCGAGGACAAGGCCTTGCGCGACACGATCTTCCCGCGCATTCGCGACGGCTGGGCGCAGGCGCATGACGGGCTGTTGTCGGTGACCGGACAGTCGCACCTGCTGGAGAAGCATCCCGCGCTCGACGCGTCGATCCGCCTGCGGCTGCCCTATATCGAACCGCTCAACCTGTTGCAGATCGAACTGATGAAACGCCACCGCGCGGGCGAGGACGATGCGCGGGTGGGCGAGGGGATTCTCCTGTCGATCAACGCGATCGCGACGGCGCTCAGGAATAGTGGGTAGCCCCTTCTAGCTCATCGTTTCGGGGAGGAATTTTCGTCAGTCCCGAAACGGCGCCGCTATCTCTTCCCGCACCCGTTGCAACCGCCCGCTCGCGCGGTCGAGCAGCGCCCAGCTGGTCACCGCCTCGACCTTGACCTTGCCATCCGCCCCGGTGAACCGCACATTGCGGTCGAAGCGCGCGCCTTGCGGCGGCTTGTCGACCCAGGTCTCGCCGATCACCGTCTCGCCGAGGCCGACATTGCCGCGATAATCGATCTCATGGCGGGTCACGACCCACAGATGATCGGCCTGATGCTCGGGCGGCGCGACCGCCTTCCAGTGCGCGGTGGCGATCTGCTGGATCCACTGCACCCACACCGCATTGTTGACGTGGCCGAGCTCGTCGATGTCGGCATCGGTCGCGGTGATGGCGAGGGTGAAGCGCGTCACCCCGCGACGCCCAGTTGCCACAGGACGAAAGCATGCTCCTCGGCCGCCTCGCGCAGACTGTCGAAGCGACCCGACTTGCCGCCATGGCCGGCACCCATATTTGTCTTGAGCACCAGCAGGTTGTCGTCGGTCTTGGTCGCGCGCAGCTTCGCCGCCCATTTGGCCGGCTCCCAATAGGTCACGCGCGGATCGTTGAGGCCGCCCGAGATGAACATCGGCGGATAGGCCTGCGCGCTGACATTGTCATAAGGCGAATAGGAGCGGATCAGCTCGAACGCCGCCTTGTCCTCGATCGGGTTGCCCCATTCGGGCCATTCGCCCGGGGTGAGCGGCAGATCGGCATCGAGCATGGTGTTGAGCACGTCGACGAACGGCACGTCGGCGACCACCGCGCCCCATAGCTCGGGATCGCTGTTGACCACCGCACCCATCAGCTCCCCGCCGGCCGAACGTCCGGCAATGGCGATCTTGCCGGCCGAGGTCCATTTGTCGGCGATCAGCCCTTTGGCCACGTCGACGAAATCGTTGAAGCTGTTGGTGCGCTTGTCCAGCTTGCCGTCGAGATACCATTGCTGGCCGAGATCGTCGCCGCCGCGGATATGCGCGATGGCATAGGCGAAGCCGCGATCGAGCAGGCTCAGCCGCCCGGTCGAGAAGCCCGGCGGGATGGCATAGCCATAGGCGCCATAGGCATAAAGGAACAGCGGCGCCGACCCATCGCGGACGAAGCCCCTGGGGTAGACGATCGATACCGGCACCTCGGTGCCGTCGCGCGCGGTGATCCTGAGGCGCTCGGTGCGATACTGCTCGGCGTCGTAACCGGAAGGGATTTCCTGGACCTTGAGCACGGTCAGTTCGCCGGTGGCGACATCATAGTCGTATTCGGTGCCCGGCGTGACCATCGATTCATAGCCGATGCGCAGCACCTGCATGTCATATTCGGGATTGTTGCCGAGCCCGGCATCATAGCTCGGCTCGGGGAAGACGATGCGCTGCGGGGTGATCTCCGGATCGTAGCGGTGAATCTCGATCTGATCGAGCCCGTCCTCGCGGCCGTCGACGATGAAGAAGTCTTTGAAGCACTCGACCCCGGTCATGTAGAAATGCCGCGACGGGCCGATCAGCTCGGTCCACGCATCGGGCCGGTCGATCGGCGCGGTGCACAGCCGGAAGTTCGGGTCGGTGTCGTTGGTGTGGATGAACAGCGTGCCGTCATGCTCATCGACGTCATATTCGCGCCCGACCTTGCGCGCCGAGACCAGCCGGGGCTCGGCGAACGGGTCGCTCGACGGCAGCAGCCACACCTCGCTGGTGACATGATCGCCGGTGGCGATGACGATCCACCGCCGCGAGCTGGTCTCCGAGGCGCCGACGCGGAAGCCCTCGTCCTTCTCCTTGAACAGCTCGACATCGTCGGCGACCGCCGTGCCGAGGCGGTGGAAGCGGACATTGTCGGTGCGCCATTGCTCATTGGCGAGGCCGTAGAGGAAGCCGCTGTCATCGGCCGCCCAGACGATCTCCGACAGCATGCCGGGAATGATCTCGGGCAGATGCTCGCCGGTCTCGAGATTCTTGACGCGGACCTCGAAACGCTCCGAGCCATTGTCGTCGATCGCATAGGCCAGCAGCCGCCCGTCATTGCTGACCGACAGCGCGCCGAGCCGGAAATACTCCCGCCCTTCCGCCAAGGCGGGCTCGTCGAGGATCAGCTGGTCGTCGCCACCGGCAACGGGCTTGCGCCACCATTTGCGATACTGGCCGCCGGTCTCGAACGCGGTCCAGTAGAGCCAGTCGCCGTCCTTCTGCGGGACCGAGGCATCGTCCTCCTTGATGCGGCCCTTCATCTCTTCATAGAGCGTGTCGACCAGCGGCTTGTGCGGCGCCATCACCGCCTCGAAATAGGCGTTCTCGGCCTCGAGATAGGCCAGGATATCCTTGTCGGTGACGTCGGGATAACCGGCATCCTTGAGCCAGGCCCAGGGATCCTCGATGGTGATGCCGTGGGTGGTGAAGCTGTGCGGGCGCGTGCCGGCGACGGGGGGCTTGGGACTATCGTTCATCGCGCGACCCTAAGCGGGGGTATCTCCGGAAGTCGAGACGCGGCACGCCGAATTTCAGCCGCGGGTGAGCCGGTCCTGCCAGTCGCGATAATATTTGCGGAGCTTCTTCGCGTCGGTGCCGACCGCGTCGAGGCCCTTGAGAAAGGCGTCGTGGGCGCGGCGCAGCGCCTCGGGCTGGTGCGAACGGGCGAGCACGGCGTTGTAGGTCAGCGCGAGGTTGTAGTCGGTCGTCGCCAGATCCCAGTTGGTGCAGATCAGCGAGCGGCTGGCCGACAGCGTGCCCGAGCAGGAGAAGGTCTGCACCCGCGACGCGGCGCGCGGGTCGGGCCGATCGGCGTTGGCATCGGCCACCACGACGGGTGTTTCCTGCGCGTCGCCATGCCCACCGCCGAACACGCCGCCCCAGTTGCGGATACTGCCGCTGAGTTCCATCGCCTTCGTCTGCTGACCGCCCGATGACGACGAGGTCGAGGACGATGCGGCGTCGCCCCGCGCCCGGACATCACCGGCGCCGCGCGGCTTGCCCGGCGACATCAGCCAGGCGCCGCCGACGATCAGGAAGGCGACGACCAGGCCGATACCGCCGATGCCGAGCAGCACGCCGCGCACGGCGCCGGCCCGGCTCACCTTGAGCGGGCAACGCTCCGACGAGCAGCGCACCAGGGAAGGCTTGCTGATGTCGCGCTTGCAATAATCGCATTCGAGGCGGATCATCCTTCGGCTTGTGCCAGAAGATAGTTAACGCTCCCTTTGCGCGTGCGAAGCCGCGCCCGGCGCGATGGTCCGACACGACCTCCGGGGCCTCTTGCGGTCGCCGCGTTCCGGTCGCAAATGCGGAATGACAGGTGGCGGATCATCGGCGCCACCGCATGAGGAAATCGCCATGTCCACCCACGCCGCCCGTCTTGCCGCGTTGCGCGACCAGCTGAGGCGTGATCGCCTCGACGGTTTCGTCGTGCCGCTGACCGACGAGCATATGTCGGAATATGTCGGCGCCTATGCCCAGCGGCTGGCCTGGCTGACCGGCTTCTAGGGCTCGGCCGGGTCGGCCGTCGTGCTGCCGCAAGAGGCGGCGATCTTTACCGACGGGCGTTATACGCTGCAGGTGCGCGAGCAGGTCGATGGCGCGCACTGGGCCTATGTCGACGTACCCGCGACCAGCGTGGCGTCGTGGCTCGGCGCGCATGCGCCGCAGGGCGGGCGGATCGGCTACGACCCGTGGCTGCACACCCGCGCCTGGGTGGAGGAAGCAGGCAAGGCACTGGCCGAACGCGGCGCGACGCTGGTGGCGGTCGACACCAACCCGGTCGATGCGGTGTGGCCCGACCGGCCGGCGCCGTCCGATGCGCGGCTGTCGGTACAGGACGAGGCGCGCGCCGGCAAATCCTCGGCCGAAAAGCGCGCGGCGATCGCCGACTGGCTGGCCGAGCGCAAGGCCGATGCGGTGGTGCTCTCGGCGCTCGACTCCATCGCCTGGACGCTCAACGTGCGCGGCGGCGATGTCGCGCATACGCCGGTCGCCCTGGCCTATGTCGTGGTCGATGCCGAGGGCACGGCGGAACTGTTCATCGCGCCGGAGAAGATGAGCGACGACGTGGCGCAGCATCTCGGCAATGCGGTGAAGGTGCGCGATCGTTCCGCCTTCGCCGGCGCGCTGAAGGGCTATGCCGGCAAGCGCGTCGCGGTCGACCCGGAGCGCGCGGTGGCGGCGATCTTCGACGCGCTCGACGCCGGCGGGGCGACGATCCTTACCTTGCGCGACCCGACCGTGCTGGCCAAGGCGATGAAGAACCCGGCCGAGATTGCCGGCCACAAGGCGGCAAGCGCGCGCGATGGCGCGGCACTGGCGCGGTTCCTCCGATGGGTCGAGGCCGAGGCGCCGAAAGGCGGCCTGACCGAACTGTCCTGCGTCGCGAAGCTGCAGGAATTTCGCGAGGCGACGGGCGTGCTCAAGGACACCTCGTTCGACACGATCTCGGCGACCGGCGCGCATGGCGCCAGCCCGCATTATCACTCGACTCCCGAATCGAACGCGCCGCTCGCGCCCGGCCAGCTCTATCTGGTCGATTCGGGCGGGCAATATGCCGACGGCACGACCGACGTGACGCGCGTGCTGCCGATCGGCGAGCCGAGCGACGAGATGCGCGACCGCTTCACCCGCGTGCTCAAGGGCCATATCGCGCTGGCCACCGCAGTGTTCCCTGAGGGCACCAATGGCGGGCAGCTCGATTCGTTCGCGCGCCGACCCTTATGGGAAGCGGGGCTCGATTTCGCCCATGGCACCGGCCATGGCGTCGGGGCCTATCTCGCAGTGCATGAGGGGCCACAACGCATCGCCAAGCCCAATTACCCGGGCGGCGGGCCGTCCGAGCCGCTGCGCGCCGGCATGATCATCTCCAACGAGCCAGGTTATTACAAGGCCGGCGAATATGGCATCCGGATCGAGAACCTGGTGCTCGTCGTCGAGCGGATGATCGCCGGCGGCGACCAGACGATGCTGGCGTTCGAGACGCTGACCTTCGCGCCGATCGAACGATCGCTGATCGTGCCCGGCCTGCTCAACCAGGCCGAGCGGCGCTGGCTCGACGCCTATCATGCGCGGGTGCTGGACGTGCTCGGGCCGCAGCTCGACGCGGCCGAGCGCGCCTGGCTGCTGGAGAAATGCGCGCCGATCGGCGGGTGAAATCCCAACAGCGGCGACCTGCTATCACCTGTTCTTGCAGGATATCGTTTTTTTGGGCGTGCCCCGACAGCAGAAAAATGCCCAATAACGCTCGTATCACAGCACCTTGATGCCGATCGCCCTTTCCAACTTAGCAGGTGGGGAGCAGGTGGCGAAAGCACGGTGAACAGGTGCCGAGCAGGCGCGTAGCAGGTCGACGCGCCGACGTGATTTTACCAACAATGAGAAAGAACCGACGCGCGCGTGGCGCGGCGACGCCATGCTTGCCACAAGGCAGCGCGCGGTTGAATCGCGTCAGAGCTTTTCGGGCGGGGCGGGCGGTGGCGGTGCATTGCTCACGGCACGCGCCTGTGCCTTGCGGCGCTTGAGATTCTCGCGCAGCGCCGCGGCGAGCCGGGCGGCCTTGTCGTCCTTGCTGTCCACGCGCTTGCTCTATTCCCTGCGCCCGTGCCTTGACAATCCCGGCGCCCTCGTCTCTTAGGCGCGCTCTTCCCGCGGGCGCCCTCGGCGCCGGTCCGAAGTATGCTGCCGTAGCTCAGTGGTAGAGCGCATCCTTGGTAAGGCTGAGGTCGTGAGTTCAATCCTCACCGGCAGCACCATTTTATCCCAATAAATCAGAGACTTATCTTTCCCTTCGGGGCCGCGGCACACCCAGTTTTTGTCCAGTAAGCACCCAGTAAGCAGCTGGACGCGAGCGTCGGGTATCCGACGCGCTGGGCACGGCGACCGAGATGCGGGCCACGAAGAATTATGCCGGGCGTCGCCTGTCGCCATGGCTCGGGCATCTGATGGTCTCGCGTACCGAGACGGCGCGGCCCTTGCTGACGCCCGGCGAAGTGATGCAGCTCCCGTCTGACGACGAGATCGTCATGGCGGCAGGCCTTGCTCCCATTCGTGGGCGAAAGGCCCGATGCTATCAGGACGCTCGGTTCAACGCCCGGCTGCTCGCACCGCCGGCGCCGCGACCGCTGATGCCGGAGGAGCGACCCGAGGATGACTGGACGGCCTCGCCACCGATTGAGGCCCCCAGGCGATGGGACCTATATATCTACTTGACCCAACGTCCCGGACAGTTCATAAGAGGGCATGAGCAAGACAGCCCCCGCGAAGCAGACCTTCAACACGCTGTTCGAAATGATGGCGGCCTTCCCCGACGAGCAGTCGGCCGTCGATCATTTCACCGCGATCCGCTGGCGGGGCGGCGCCTTTTGCCCCCTATGCGGATCGGCTCGCGTGTATCACTTCTCTGATAAGCGCACCCACAAGTGCGGCGATTGCCGCAAGCGCTTCTCGATCAAGGTCGGGACGATCTTCGAAGACAGCAAGATTGAGCTGCGCAAGTGGATGATGGCCGTTTGGCTCATCACCAGCCACAAGAAGGGCATCGCAAGCACCGCGCTCGCGAAGGACCTTGGCGTCACGCAGAAGACAGCATGGTTTATGCTCCACCGCCTTCGTCACGCCGCCCGGACGCAGTCGTTCAATCGTCCGCTGGAAGGCGAAGTAGAGATCGATGAAACCTATGTCGGCGGCAAGGCTGCGAACCGCCACAAGGGCGATCCCAAGACGCTGCGCGGCACGGCTGGCAAGACCGCCGTAATCGGCGCGCTTGAGCGCGGCGGTAACGTCGTTGCGACCGTGATCCACAGCACTGACACCGCGACCCTCGACGGGTTCGCCCATGCCGTTGTCGCCCCCGGCTCCAAGGTCTCTACCGACGAGCACAGCGGCTATCGTCACCTTGGCCGCGCCTTCGACCATGGCGTCGTTCGTCACACCGCTGGCGAGTATGTGCAGGGCGCCACTCACACCAACGGGATCGAAGGTTACAAGCGCCAGATTGTCGGCATCCATCACTTCGTACGCCGAAGCATCTCAATCGCTATGTTTCGGAGTCTGCATGGCGCTTCAACCTTCGCGAGTCGGGCGAAGGCGAGCGCGTTAACGAGCTTCTTGCCCAGTCGACCGGGCGGCTCACTTATAAGGCGCTGATCGCATGAGCGACGAGAACGATATCGAAGAAGAGTTCGGCCTTGATATGTCGATGGATGAGGCGCTTGCGCGCTTTGGCCGGGTCACAAAGGAGGAGCTGGCCGGCGCGACAAATCTTCCCGCCACGATACCGGACGGCGAACTGGAACTCGTCCCGTTCAAGAAAGACGCGATCCGTCGCGTTTGCCACAATGACGAGTGGTGGTACTCGATCGTTGACGTTGTGACTGCTCTCTCTGGTACGGAGCGCGGTCGCAAATATTGGTCCGACCTAAAGACCAAAATGATTGATAAGGAAGGATATTCTGAACTGTCCGATGAAATCGGACAGTTGCCCATGCCATCCACCGATGGGAAGATGCGGCAAACGGACGTGGCAACGGCCGAAACGATCCTGCGCATCATCCAGTCCATCTCTTCGCCGCAGGCGGAGCCGCTAAAGCGTTGGCTCGCTCGCGTGGGCTATGAGCGTATCCAGGAAGCCCAAGACCCCGAGATTCTGATTAAGCGGGCGATCATGCACTACTCAGTGCAGGGCCGCTCCGACGATTGGATCGAGAAGCGCATTCGCGGGATCGTCGCCCGCAAGGAACTTACAGCAGAGTGGAAAAAGCGGGGGATCAAAGAGGGCAAGGAATACGCCACTCTGAGCAATGTCATTTCTGAAAACACGTTCGGCGTGGGTGTCGATCGCCATAAGCGCATCAAAGGCCTGAGCAGCCAAAATTTGCGCGACCACATGACGGACATGGAGCTAATTCTGACAATGCTCGGTGAATCATCGACCAAGCAGATTGCACAGGAGCGTGACGCCCAAGGCCTCTATCAGAACTATGAGGCCGCAAAAGATGGTGGCGATATCGCCGGATCAACGCGCCGCCAGATCGAGGAAAAAACAGGAAAGCCGGTTATTTCGAGCCATAACTTTCTTGGCAAGAAGGCCGACCAACTAACGCTCGGCAAGTCCAAAGCGTGACCCCATCGAAGGCAGCGACTAAGCGAACCAGCCCGGCCTAACCAGCCGGCTTTTTCGTGGGTGCCCTCAATACCAGCGCCGCGTCTCGCCCGGCGTTGGAAACGCGATCGCAACATCGGTAGATCGATCAATATAGCCTTCTGTCGCGGGATTATGCGGCGTGGCCTCCGAACTGAACGCTTCAACCTCGGGGAACCGTTCTGCAATTTCGGATTTCGTTGACGCAGCTAAAGGCCGATCCATGAAAATAACCTGTCGCGGTTTCCAGTCGCCGGATATGATCTTCACGACGTTGCCCGCGTGAACCGTCAGCGCGACGATTTTATCGATTACGGGGGAAGCAATTTTCGTATCGCTCATTCACGCAGGCTGCCACGCGGAGCTGCGAACTGCAACGTGGGTCACATTCGTATATAGCCCCCCCCCCCAGGCGATGGGTAAGGAGCGGTGGGAGCGTTTCGTCGAGTCGCTCAATCGGCGGATGGAATTCGGGCCTCGCCTGAAGAATGAGGTTTCGCAGGATATCGCGCCGAGCGAAACATAACCTTTGTTTGAGCAGCTTCACACCTAAGCGATTTAGGTCGTGACCCGGCTTGACGACTTTAAATCTCGTGTCGCGCGCGCCGTACATCGGCATAAGAGCATTATCAGAGTTGAGGTGCAGAAATGACCGATCAGCCGAATAGCCTGCAAGGCTTCGTGGACAAGATTTCCGATGCAATCGCCGCAGGGCACAGGCGCCATGAGCGCGCCGAGCTGTTGGCAGCGTATCGACTTCGTCATCGTTGGAAAGCGAGCGATGCGCCGAGGTTGCAAACCTTGAGCCTTTCTCCCGTGGCCGCACGCCGTGCTGCCAGGCTGAGCGGACGCGGCCGGCCGGTTGTCGCGGCGCATACTGACGCGGTGACTGGGCTTGCGATCAAGATTCTGCCGCTGATCGTGGCTTTTCAGGCCAAGGCGACCCGCAAGGAGCGGTTGTTGGCGATCAAGTATCTGGTGTGGTGGCCGCATTATGTCGAAACGGTTTACCGAGGCGAATATGCGATCGCCAAGGCGAACGGACTGAGCAGGCCGACGGAGGCCACTGAAGAGAATATTGCCGATGCGCTCTGCATATCATCCGCCGTCGTTCGAAAATTATGCATCAAGGTCCGGCAGTTGCGGCAGGAAGGCCCGGAGGCGGCCGATTTTCCGCCGGGAGCGCTGGGCGGATTTTTAGAGTGGATTGAAGAAGGCCGCAGGGATAATTTTCTTCCCCTGAACTAAGGCCCATTGCGCCCAATGGCTCTGCCCGACGCTCGACGGCAGACTTGGCTCCATTAGTCGCTGGCGCCAAACCTCCTGCGATCTTCCCGGTCGGTAAGATTTTTGCGCAAACGAGACATTTGAGCACCCATTCTTCCCGATCGGTAAGAATAGCCTTGATCTTGAGCTCGGGATGTGAAATCTTCCCGTTCGGGAAGATGTTATGATCGAGAATGCACAGCAATTCGGTGAAGCAGTCGCGAGCGCGCGCAAGGCGCTCGGGCTGACGCAGCGCGAACTTGCCCTGGTGATCAACAGCGGTGAGCGTTTTATCGTCGACCTCGAGGCCGGCAAGGCGACTGCCCAGCTCGGCAAGGCGCTCGCCGCCGCCAAGGCGGTCGGACTTCGCTTCTCGGCATCCGCCACGGCACCGAGATGACCATGGAACTGCCGGTCCTGTATGGCGACCGCCTGGTCGCCATCATCACGGCGGATGCGACGCGCACGGAGCTGGCCTATTCGCAAGCCTGGCGCGATGCGGGCGACCGGTTCGCCATCTCGCTCGCCATGCCCATCCGCGAGCAGCCCTATTCCGCCGAGCTGGTGCTGCCCTGGCTCATGAACCTGCTGCCCGAGGGCGAGCCGCTCCGCGCCATGATGCGTGTGCTCGGCACGGCCTCTGAGGATGTGCTGGGCCTGATCATCGAGACCGGCAACGACCTGGCCGGCGCGCTTACCATCGCGCCACAGGCTTTTCCGGGGGCGCCGGACTATCGGGAGATTCCCGATGCCAAGACGCTCGAACGGATCCTCACGGACCTGCCCGCGCGGCCATTCCTCGTCGATGAGGACGGGGTGTCGATGAGCCTCGCGGGCGCTCAGGACAAGCTCCCTGTAGCGCTTCGCGAGGGCGAACTCGCCATCCCGGTCAACGGGGCCGCCTCGACCCATATCCTCAAGCCCGACAATCCGCGCCTGATCGACAGCGTCCAGAACGAAGCCCTGTGCATGGTGCTCGCGCACCGGGCCGGGCTCGATGTTGCGCCCATCATCACCGGCAGAGCGGGCGAGCGCAGCTATCTGCTGGTAACGCGCTATGACCGCCGCGAAGATGGCAATATGGTCCACCGTCTGCATCAGGAGGATTTCTGCCAGGCGCTGGGGCGCCCGCCGGGCGCGAAGTACGAGTTCAACCGGACCGGTACACACGGACCCTCGCTCGCCGAGATGTTCGCGGTGGTACGCCAGCACATGACCGGGCGCGACATCACTCGTCTGCTCGATGCCGTGATCTTCAACATCGCGATCGGCAATGTGGATTCACATGCCAAGAACTATTCCGTGCTGCTTGAGCCTGCCGGCGCCAGGCTGGCGCCGCTCTACGACCTGATGTCCGGCCTCGCATGGGACGGGATCACGCAAAATCATGCGCAGGAAGTCGGTGGCCAACGTCGGGGCCGATACATCTATGAACGACATTGGCGCCGAATGGCCGAAGCCGCTGGACTGGGCGGCAGGGGAACGATCCAGCGGGTCGAGCAGGTCACTGCGCGCATCTTGCGCGCTTTGCCCGCAGCGGCTGAGGAAGTGGCAGCCATGCCGGCGGGCGCCGGTGTGATGCTTGATATCTTCGTCAAGGAGATGACCGAGCGGGCGACCGAAGTGCGCGCGCATGCGCGCGAAAACGGAGACGATGTACCCGCGGAGAATGCGGCCGGCGCCGACGAGGAAGCAACGACCGCCACCGCCTATCATGGCTAGAGGCCGACCCGCCTGAAGTCCAACCCAGGTTTCGGCGATTTCAATCCCATATGCGCGAGCGGCCGATGTCGGGGCTGATCAGGAACTGAGCCGCGAACCAGCGGGTCAACTCCAGGAAAACGGCACAATCCTCATCTGCCCGGCGGTGACGAAAGCCCCCCCTCGGGGCAGCCCCTCGCTTTGGCGTCGGTCGCCGGGGAAAACGGGGGGCCTTTCAGGGCGATTCCCTAGGAGGGCGGTTCGAGTGTTCCCAGCCAGGCGACCAAAATGAGGATGACGATCGCGCAGCCGATCTCCAGCGCGAGGCTGCGGCGCATCGAACCGAGCGCGCGCTGGTGGTCGCCGGCCGCCATTGCCGCCGCGAGCGCGGGGACCAGCCGGAAACGGTTGGCGGCCGCCAGCCCCAGCATCGCGACGAACAGCGTCAGCTTCGCCAGCAGCAGTTGCCCGTATGGCGAGCCCGGCAGGCCCGCGACATGGCCTGGCCCGACGATCAGCCAGGTGTTGACGATGCCGGTGACGAGAATGAGGCCGACGAACAGCGTTCCCGCGCCGGAGAAGCGGTCAAGCGCACGATGTGCGGTGGCGAGGCCCGACGGATCGCCCGTGACGGAGGCGCGCAGCAACAGGATCAGCGCGGCGAGCGCGCCCAGCCAGCCGCCGGCGGCGAGCAGGTGGAGCACGTCCGCGCCGAGATGGACCCAGCCACGCGCGCCCTCATCCATCGCGCCGTGCCCGGTCCAGGCCAGCGTCGCGGCCGCAGTGCCGGACGACAGCATCGCGAGCCCGGCCATGACGATGCGATGCCGGCGCAAGACGATCACGACGAGCCCGAGCAGAACGAGCATCGTCACGCGCAGCAACCAGGCGTAACCGACCGCCGACCCGATAAGGAGATCGACCAGCGTCTGCCGGTCGAGATCAGCGACGGCGACACCGGACATCGCCGCCGCCATCGCGACGATCTGACCGACCGAGGCGACGAGACCCGCCGCCGCCAGCGCCGCGAGCAGCCCGGGCAGCGCCAGCGGGCTGGCCGCGTCGCATCCGTCGCGGCCGGCCGACGGCACGCCGAACATCGCCAGCCCGAAGGCGGGCAGCAGCGCGGCATAGACCGCCAGCCGGGTGGCGACGATCAGCGGATCGGCATCCACCTAGCCGACGCGGAACAGGAGCGTGCCGGTGACGCGGTGCGTGTCGACCGAGACGATGCGATAGTCGAGGCGATAGCTGCCCGCCGGCAGTGGCCGGGCGGGGACCACCGACAGCGTCTTGCCGTCGGCGCCGACCGTGGTGGTCGCCGCCATCTTCATGGCCGTTCGCATCACCGCGCCTGGCGCCGATAGCTTGAGGAGATCGGCGCCCGACAGTTTGGCGATGAGACGCTCGGAGAAGTGCAGCGCGATCTGCCGCGGTGCCGGGCCGGTCGATCGCGCGACCGGCGTCGATGACAGGAGCTTCGGATGCGCCTCAGCCGCGCCGGCGAAAAGCATGGCCGCGGCAAACAGCGCGGCCGTCGTCTTGCGAAACATGTCGATCTCCTCGAGGTCGACGCAGTCGCCGACCCCTGCAATACGCGGCGGCGGTCATTATCCCTCATCACACGACGAATGAGGGGTGGCATGGATCCACGCGTATCTATCGGCACGGCGGTAAAGGAAGCGACATGGATTATGATCTCGACCGGGCGCTGGCCCGGCTGGCCGCGACACCGGTGCATGCCCGGCTGGCCGAGCTCGACGTCGACGCGTTGATCCGCCGCGCCGGCGACGCCCGCGACGCGCGGCGGGGCCTCGGCATCGGCGCCGTGTCGGTGTGCGGGGCGCTGATCATGGGCGTTGCCGCATCGACCACGCTTGCCGCGCCGACCCCGCGCCGCGACGCGACGCTGCCACCGTTCGCCGCAGGCGCGCCGTTGGCGCCTTCCACCCTGCTGGAGGAGGGCCGGTGATGGCGGGGCGTCGCGCGCTGCTGATCGTGGTGGCGGCGTTCCTCGCCGCGCTCGCCGGCGTGTTCGTCGGGCGCGGGCTGATCGCGCATCGCCCGGCACCGGGCGCCGAACTCCACGCCATGCTCCATGACCGGCTCGATCTCGACCGGGACCAGAAGGCGCGGCTCGAGACGCTGGAGCGCCAGTTCGGCGCGCGGCGCAAGGCGATCGAGCTCGAGCTGCGGGCGGACAATGCGCTGCTGGCCACGGCGATCGAGGCCGAGCACGGCTATGGCCCGAAGGTGGCCGCCGCGGTCGACCGCTCGCACGAGGCGATGGGACGGTTGCAGAAGGAGACGCTGTCGCACGTCTTCGCGATGCGGCAATTGCTGCGTCCCGATCAGGCCGCCCGGTTCGACGGGGCGGTGATGAAGGCCCTGACCGACGAAGATCGGTGAGCCTCGATCTCTCCGTTCTCGCCGATGGCGAGCTGGCGACGCTCAGCATCGCGCATCGCGATGCCGCGTTCGCCGAGATCGTGCGGCGGCACCGCGATGCGCTCTACCGCCTCGCGCTGGCGAGCCTCGCCAACCCCGATGACGCGCTCGACGCGGTGCAGGAAAGCTTCGTCGCGGCGCATGCCGCGCTGCACCGGTTCGATCCCGCGCGGCCGATGCGGCCGTGGCTGGCGCGAATCACGCTCAACCGCTGCCGCGACCGCCTGCGCCGGCGCAAGGTGCGCCGGATCCTGTTGCCGTTCGGCACCGCCGACAATCCGGTCGAGCGGCTGGCGGACGATGCGCCGGGCCACGACATCGTCGCGGCCGATCGTCAGGAACTGGCGCGAACGCTGCGGGCGATCGCCACGCTGCCCGCCGCGATCCGCGAGCCGATCCTGCTCAGGACGGTCGAGGGGCTGAGCCAGGCCGAAACCGCCGACGCGCTCGGCATCAGCGAGAAGGCAGTCGAAACCCGGCTGCGCCGCGCGCGCGCCAAGCTGAGGCTGGCGCTGGCCGACTGATCCGGCGATACCCGCGCGCTCCCCGCACCGCTGCCATCGTCCGCCACGGGAAAATCGGCACGGCGGCGAGGGATCGGCGCCCGGTCCGCGTAATCCCATCACGGTCGGCATGTCGCCGGCGACGGAGCAGCGATGAACGACCCGATAAGCCGCCGCCAGCTACTGCGGGGCGCGTCGCTGGCCAGCGGCGGCGCGGCGGTCGCGCTGTGCATGCCGGCCTGGGCGCAGCCGGTCTCGGAAGGGCTCGCGCCGCCGGCCATTATGTCGGGCGACGACATCACGCTCAGGATCGCCCGGCAGACGATGACGATCGACGGCAGGCCGTCGCGCGCGATCGGCATCAACGGCACCGTGCCCGCGCCGCTGATCCGGCTGCGCGAGGGGCAGAATGTGCGCCTGCGCGTCGTCAACGAGCTGGACGAGGACAGTTCGCTGCACTGGCACGGCCTGCTCGTCCCGACCCAGTTCGACGGCGTGCCGGGCCTGTCCTTCCCCGGCATCAAGCCGCGATCCAGCTTCGTCTACGAATTCCCGATCCGGCAGTCGGGCACCTATTGGTACCACAGCCATTCCGGCCTGCAGGAGCAGCTTGGCCTGTATGGCCCGCTGGTGATCGATCCGGCGGGACCCGACCCGATCCAGGCCGACCGCGAACATGTCATCGTGCTGTCCGACCACAGCCCGATGTCGCCCGCGGCGATCCTGCGCCGGCTGAAGGTCGATCCGGGACATTTCAACCTCCAGCGCCAGACGCTGGCGGGGCTGCTCGGCGGGCGGGACCAGCCCCTGACGGAGCGGCTCGCCTGGGGCCGCATGCGCATGGACCCGACCGATATCTCCGACGTGACCGGACAGGCTTATACCTATCTCGTCAACGGCCATGGGCCGGCGGACAACTGGACCGCGCTGTTCACGCCCGGCCAGCGCGTACGCCTGCGGATCATCAACGCGGCGTCGATGACGACGTTCAACGTCCGCATTCCCGGCCTCGCGCTGACGATCGTCCAGGCCGATGGGCAGAACGTCATGCCGGTCGAGGTCGACGAGTTCCAGATCGGCGTCGCCGAGACCTATGACGTGATCGTCACCCCGCGCGACGAGCGGGCCTATACACTGGTGGGCGAGGCGATCGACCGATCAGGCATGGCGCGCGCGACGCTCAGCCCGCGTGCCGGCATGGCCGCCGATGTGCCCCCGCTACGCAGGCGGCCGCTGGCGACGATGAGAGACATGGGCATGGGAGGCGCCTCGCCGGCCGGCATGACCGGTCCGCGCGGTATCGACCCGACCGCCGAGCAGAACGCCTCCCGGCGCCTCGCCGCGCCGGGCGCCGTCGCGACCAACGCCGCACCGGCCGCGGGCACGCCGGCAATCGACCATGATGCGATGCCCGGGATGGATCACGGCGCGGCGGCCGGGGCGCCGGCACAGGGCGAAGCCATGCCCGCCATGGACATGGCAGCGATGAAGATGCGCGATTTCTCGACGGCGCCGCAGGTGGACAGGAACCCGGGCGTGCAGATGATCGCGCCGATGCCGAAGGACCGCACCGGCGAGCCCGGCCAGGGACTGGAGGATGCCGGGCACCGCGTGCTGGTCTATCGCGACCTGATGGCGCTGGAGCGCAACCCCGACGTCCGCGCGCCGGGCCGTTCGCTCGACATCCACCTGACCGGCAACATGGCGCGGTTCATGTGGTCGTTCGACGGGGTCAGCATGTCGGACACGATGACACCCTTCCCGTTCCTGCTGGGCGAGCGGGTGCGGGTGAACCTGATCAACGACACGATGATGGGCCATCCGATCCACATCCACGGCCACTTCTTCGAGCTGGTCACCGGGCATGGCGACCACGCGCCGCGCAAGCACACCGTCATCGTCCCGCCCGGCGGCAAGGTGACGTTCGACATCACCGCCGACGCGGTCGGCGACTGGGCGTTCCACTGCCACCTGCTCTATCACATGGTAACCGGGATGATGCGCGTCGTCAGCGTCCGGCCGCGCGGAGACGCGGCGTGAGCCGGCTGCTGTTCGTGCTCGCCACGGGCGGCGCGCTCGGCGTTGCGCTGCCGGCCGGTGCGCTCGCCCAGTCGATGCCGGGCATGGACATGCGCGGGATGAAGATGCCCGCGCCCGCCAGCAAGCCCGCGCCGGCACGGCCGGCCGCAAAGCGCGCGCGCAAGCCCCTGCCCCGACCCGCCGTCAAGGCACCGCCAGAACGGTCCGCCCCGTCCGCCGCCGCCCGCCCCGGGCACGCCGGCCATGAGGCGATGCCGGGGATGGATCACCAGGCCATGCCGGGCATGACGATGCCGGATGCGCCCGCACCCGCCGGGGAGGCACCCGGCATGGCGATGACGGGCACGGCGCTGCCGGCCGACAACACCCCCGCGCCGCCGCCACCGGCCGACCATTATGCCGACCGCTTCTACCCGGCGGCCGAAATGGCCCCGTCGCGTTCGCTCATGATGCGCGCCGCGGGCAACCATGCGGTGCGCTTCAATCTCGCCGAGCTTCAGGTTCGCGACGGCACGAGCGGCTATCGCTGGGACGGCGAGGCATGGTTCGGCGGTGACATCAACCGGCTGGTGCTGACCTCCGAGGGCGAGGGCGCTTTTCGCCGGGGTATCGAGAGCGCGGAGCTCCAGGCGCTGTTCAGCCACGCGGTCGGGCCTTATTTCAACCTGCGCGCGGGCGTGCGCCACGATATCCGGCCCTCGCCGACGCGGACCTATGCGACGATCGGTTTCGAGGGGGTCGCGCCGCACATGATCGAGATCGCCGGCGCCCTGTTTCTCTCGGAGAAGGGCGAGTTGCTCGGCCGGATCGAAGGCCATTACGACCAGCGCATCACCCAGCGCCTCGTCCTGCAGCCGCGCGTTGAGATGAACCTCGCCGCGCAGGACGTGCCGGCGACGCGAACCGGATCAGGGCTGTCGAAGGCCGAGCTCGGGCTCAGGCTGCGCTACGAAATCACGCGCCGGTTCGCGCCCTATGTCGGCCTGTCGTTGGAACGGCGTTTCGGCGACACCGCCCGTTACGCCCGGCGCGCCGGCGACGACGTCGCGACGAGGAGTTTCGTCGGCGGCGTCAGATTCTGGTTCTGAACGATCGCGCGCGGCTGGAGGCGCCTCCTCAACGTCGCACCGGGGCCTGATGCAGCGGTTTGACGAATTTGTAGATGAACTGATCGGTATGGCCGCGGATCGTCTTGTCGAACACCGCCTTGCTGTGATCGTCGGCGGGGTTGGCGAGCAGGCGGCTTTCGCCGACGAAGCGGAAGCCGGCGGCGACGACCTGCTTCCTGACGATGGCGGGATCGATGCGGTGGAGCGTATCGGTGTCGCGCATCCCCGACCCGGCCTGTGCGACATGGTCGACGATCAGCAAGACGCCGCCGGGCTTCAGCGCCGCGAACGCCGCCTTGTTGAACACCGAGGGATCCAGCTTGCCCATGAACGCGTCGGGATAGTCGTGATAATTCTGCGCGGTGAACACCAGATCGACCCGTTCCGGCACGGTCAGCCGGTCGGTCGGCTGGACGCTGCCGCTGACATTGGCGAAGTCGGCGGTGTGGCCCAGCGCCTCGTAATCGACGACATTCTGGTGCGCCTCATCGGCATAGGCCTTGGGCCAGACGCCATAGACATGGCCCCGGGGGCCGACCGTCCGGGCGAACAGCCGCGTCCAATAGGCCGCGCCGGGGATCAGATCGAGCACCTTGCCGCCGGGCCTGAGGCCGGCAAAGGCGACGATCTCCGGCCCGTGACGCCGGGCATCGTCCGCCACCTGGCCCTTGCGGGCCGGATCGGCGGCGGCGCGTGCGACATAGGCCGGGAGCCGCGCGCCGGGCACGCCGGAGACAGCGATCGGCAGCGCGATGGTGGCAAGCAGACAGGCGGCGCGCAGCAGCGGCGACATCGGGCATCTCCTCGGGCTTGGCAGGCAACCATAACCCCGGGCGGCGCATCGCGCCAGGAATATAGTACGTGCCGTATTTCACCTGCCGGCGGAAAACATGTGGCGTGAAAGCAAAAATGGGGCACCACACAGACGATGTTGACCTGCGCAGTGTCATTAAACTCTGGACTCTTGGACCGGCTGCACGGATAAATCGCTCCGAAATGGATGAGGTAGCGTTCTCCCGTTTGAATCAACGGCAGCGCGAGTGCCTGCGCCTGGTTTACCGTAATCTCGAAGCCAAGGAGATTGCCCGCGAGCTCGGGCTGTCGCCGCACACCGTCGTCGAGCATCTGCGCGACGCGCGACGCGTGCTTGGCGCCTCACGCAGCATGCACGCGGCCCGCATGCTGGCGGAATATGAGCAGGACAATCGGATTGGGTACGAGCCGGTTGGGGTAACCGATCGCGAAAATTCGGCCTTTACGTCCAGCGTCCCGGCGACGGCAGTGGGAGCCGAAGCGGGGATCCGGGAGATCCGGAAGAACCGATATAATTTCAGCTACCTGGAACGACTGGGTCTGATCGTTGGTATCGCCGTCGGCATCATTGCCCTGACGGGGGCGCTGGCGACGGGCGCCCATGTCGTCACCCAGGTTCTGGTTGAACGTCATATCGACCTTTCGGACTCGGCTTATCGACGATAGCTGCGGCGGCCCTCCGTTGCCGCGGCAATGGGAGGGCATGATGCGCAAGCAACGACTCGACGCCGTAAACACCGTAACCCCGCTGTTCCGCCAGGCGGAACTTTCCTCCGACACCGCCGCCGCCGACGCCGCGACCTGCATCGCCGAGATGCTGCGTGTCCGTGCGGCCAACAACCTGCCGATCGGGACTGCGGGCGAGATGATCCGCATGCTGACCGACGCGCTGTCGGCGCAGGTCAAGGCACGTGAGTTGTTCATCGAGGCGCACAATCTGACGCCGCAAGTGCTCGGCGCGCTCGGTTTGCGAGCCTTTGGTGACACCATGCCGTGTCCGCCAACCGCAGATTCGGCTGAGATACCGGCCGGGGTGGCGCTCAAGGTGGTCGCGTGAGTGGCCCGCCGACATTGACGCGGGCGTCAGATCATGTTCGATCCTCTGATGCTCCGTGTTCTCGCCTTCCATCTGCTCCTGCTGGCCTCATGCGGTTACGCCATTCTGCGTGGCGGCGCGCCGGAGCGGATAACCGGATGGCTGTTGATTGCGGCCTCGATCCTCACGCCGCTCGCCGCGCGCGGGCTTACCGTACGGTTCTACCAAGCGGAGGTGGGGATTTTCGCGGTCGATCTGGCGCTGCTGGTGGCGCTGGTCATCATAGCGCTCAAGGCCGATCGCTTCTGGCCGCTGGTACTGGCGGCGATGCAACTCGATGCCACGGCCGTGCACATCCTCAAGATGTTCGACGCGGATTTGATCCGCATCACTTACGCCTTGATGATCGCCGTGTGGAGTTATCCCATGCTGGTAGTCCTTGCGATTGCGACGATGCGCCACCGGCGAAGGCTGGCGCAGTTCGGCGAGGACCGATCGTGGAGTCTGACCATGGATGCTATGTCGGGAGGGATCGCTGATGTCGCTCGATACGACACCCTCACCCAATCCGGGCGTGGGCCATGGGGATCACGCGACCGGATTCGCCGCGCGGAGCGTGACCAGGGCTGACGCGCAAGGCGACCATATCGCCATCGCGCATCGACTGTACCGCGAACGACGCGCGCGATTGCAGTCCTTCTCGCAATCCTTCGCGATCTTCGGCGAGCCGGGCTGGGATATCCTGCTCGAAATCTACCTCGCCGACACGGTCGGCCGGGCGATGTCCGTCGGCACGGCCTGCCTCGCCGCCGATGTGGCGCAGACCACCGGGCTGCGCTGGCTCGCCAAGCTCGAAAAGGTCGGCCTGGTCACGCGCAAGGACGATCCGCGGGACGGACGGCGTGGGCTCGTACTGCTCACGACGCGCGGTCGCTCCGAAATGGAACGCTATCTCGCGCAGATTGCGGAAGAGTAAGGGGTGAAGAGATGCGCCCCTCAGGGGGCGCGTCTTTCACGCTGGTCAGCACCAGCGGACACGATGACGGCGTGTCCGGATCGCCGCTAACCGTGACAAACTCGGTCTTGGTCAGCGCCCGCAGCCAATGAAGCGCGTCTTTGCGTCGTCCAGGCGCCCGCCCCCTTCAGGTCCAAGATATTCAGCACGATCGGTCCGCGTGCGCGATGCCTCCGTCGGTCGACTTCGAACAAGAGCCTTTGCCCGAAAACCTGTTTCCTTCGCCAGCTTGAAAGCGAAGTGCGTTCGACATTGACGGTGGTGACAGATCATGTTCGACGCACGCATGATCCGCATCATCATCTTCTACTTTTTGCTACTGGGATCGTGTGGTTACGCGATTTGGCGTGGCGGCGGCCCTGAGCGCATTACTGGATGGATGACGGTAGGGGCCGCGCTGCTGACCGTGGCGGCAGGGCATCCCACCCAGTATCGGCACGTCGAACTACACGTGTTTCTGATCGATCTGGCGCTTCTGATCGGTCTGGTCATCGTAGCGCTTAAGGCGGACAGACTGTGGCCGATGGTTCTTGCCGCACTGCATCTCGAAAGTACGGCAGTCCATATCCTCAAGCTATTCGATGCAGAGCTGATGCGGGCGACCTATGCCGTGATGATCGTCATGTGGAGCTATCCGATACAAATCCTGCTCGTGATCGCGACGCTGAGGCATCAGCGTAGGCTGACGCAGTTCGGCGAGGACCGGGCGTGGAAGGTCACACGGCCGCGATAACGCCGCCCACCAAACAAACCGATGACGCGCACCCTTGCGGAGCGCGCCCGTCACACGTCGAGATTGGCGACGCTCAGTGCGTTTTCCTGGATGAAGTCGCGGCGCGGCTCGACCACGTCGCCCATCAGGCGGGTGAAGATCTCGTCGGCGACATCGGCCTGCTCAACCTCGACGCGCAGCATCGAGCGGTTCTGCGGGTCGAGCGTGGTTTCCCAGAGCTGCTCGGCATTCATTTCGCCAAGGCCCTTGTAGCGCGAGATCGCCAGGCCCTTGCGGCCGGCGGCGAGGATCGCGTCGAGCAACTGGCTCGGCCGCGCGACCATCGTTTCGCCCTTGCCGAGCACGACCGGCGCGTCGTCATCCTCTTCCGTCGCGGCATCGACTTCGGCCTGCGCCGCGGCGGCGGCCTTGGTCGATACGAGACGCGCGGTCTGGGCGAAGCTGTCGCCCTGTTCGAGCGCGAGCGCGTGCAGCTTGCGCGCCTCGGCCGAGATCAGGAACGCCGCCTCGATGATGTGGTGATCGGTCACGCCGCGCCAGGCGCGCTCGAAATGGATGCCGCCCTCCTCGGTGATCACCGCCGTCCAGCGTGCCTCGGGATCGGCGGCGTTGAGACCCTTGGTGACTTCGGTGACCCGCGCCTGGCGTTCGTCGCGCGACGCATTGGGATCGAGCGCACCACCCATCGCCAGCGCCTCGACCATGGTCGGGTCGTAGCGTCGCGGCACATAGCGCATCAGCGTGCGCATGCGCCGCGCATGATCGACCAGCGAGCGCAGATCGGCGCCCGAACGTGAACCGCCCGCGCCTTCCAGCACGGTGCCCGCCACGCCATTTTCGACGAGATATTCGTCGAGCGCATTATCGTCCTTGAGATACACTTCGGAGCGTCCGCGCGTCGCCTTGTAGAGCGGCGGCTGGGCGATGAAGAGATGCCCGTTGGTGATGATCTCGGGCATCTGGCGGTAGAAGAAGGTTAGCAGCAAGGTGCGGATATGCGCGCCATCGACATCGGCGTCGGTCATGATGACGATCTTGTGGTAGCGCAATTTCTCGACGTTGAAATCGTCGCGCCCGATGCCGGTGCCCATCGCCTGGATCAGCGTGCCGATCTCACGGCTCGACAGCATGCGATCGAAGCGCGCGCGTTCGACGTTGAGGATCTTGCCGCGCAAGGGAAGGATCGCCTGGAAATGGCGATCGCGGCCCTGCTTGGCCGAGCCGCCTGCCGAGTCACCCTCGACCAGGAACAGTTCCGACTTGGCCGGGTCGCGTTCCTGGCAATCGGCCAGCTTGCCGGGCAGCGAGGCGATGTCCATCACGCCCTTGCGCCGCGTCAGCTCGCGCGCCTTCTTGGCCGCCTCACGCGCCGCGGCGGCGTCGATCACCTTGCCGACGATCGCGCGGCCATGCGCCGGATTCTCTTCGAGCCATTCGGCGAGCTTGTCGGCCATCAGGCTTTCGAGCGGCTGGCGCACTTCGGACGAGACCAGCTTGTCCTTGGTCTGCGAGCTGAACTTGGGATCGGGCAGCTTGACCGAGACGATCGCGGTCAGGCCTTCGCGCATGTCGTCGCCGGTCAGCGTGACCTTCTCCTTCTTCAGAAGGCCCGACTTGTCGGCATAATTGTTGAGCGTGCGGGTCAGCGCGGCGCGGAACGCCGCCAGATGGGTGCCGCCGTCACGCTGCGGGATGTTGTTGGTGAAGCACAGGACGTTTTCGTAATAGGAGTCGTTCCATTCCAGCGCGACGTCGATCGTCACGTCGTCGCGCGTGCCCGAGATCGCCACCGGCTCCGGCATCAGCGGAATCTTGTTGCGGTCGAGATATTTCACGAAGGCGGCGATGCCGCCCTCATAATAGAGCTCGATGGTCTTGGTCTCCTCATGGCGGGCATCACTGAGGAACAGGCGCACGCCCGAGTTGAGGAAGGCCAGCTCGCGATAGCGATGCTCGAGCTTCTCGAAATCGAACTCGGTGATCTTGAAGGTGGCGGGCGAGGGGAAGAAGGTGACGCGCGTCCCCTTCTTGTCGGGCGCCGGGCCGACGATCTTGAGCGGTGCGACCGCGTCGCCAAAGGCGAAGCGCATATAATGCTCCTGGCCGTCGCGCCAGATCGTCAGGTCGAGCCACTCGCTGAGCGCGTTGACCACCGACACGCCGACGCCGTGCAGGCCGCCGGACACCTTATAGGCATTATCGTCGGACGTGTTCTCGAACTTACCACCGGCGTGGAGCTGGGTCATGATGACCTCAGCCGCCGACACGCCTTCCTCGGTGTGAATCCCGGTCGGAATCCCACGGCCATTGTCGGTCACCGAGACCGAGCCATCGGGGTTCAGGGTAATGTCGATACGGTCGCAATGACCGGCCAGCGCCTCGTCGATCGCGTTGTCGGAGACCTCGAACACCATGTGGTGGAGGCCCGAACCGTCATCGGTATCGCCGATATACATGCCGGGGCGTTTGCGGACGGCGTCGAGGCCCTTGAGGACCTTGATGGAATCGGCGCCATAGTCGCCCTGGTTGGGTGTGTTGGGATTATTGTTTTCGGGTGTGCTTGCCATGCCGAGCATATAGGGATTGAGGCACGAAAACGGAAGCAAAATGGGCCGCCGCCGCGGACCCGTCGCGTGGCGCCGCGCCAGGCTTTGCCGATCGGCCCGAGCGGCGCGATAAACGCACCCGCACGATGAGATGGAGAGATGATCGGCGCTGTCCCTGCCGCTCGCGAAATGGCGGGTGATTTTCACCGATGCGAGCCGGGCGCCCCCGGCCTTCCGACCAGGGGCGCCCGCCTTTTCGTCAGTCGTCGCGGCTGAAGCGATCGGCGCGCTGACCGAGCAGGGTCACCTCGACGCGCCGGTTCTGCCGCATGCCTTCGCGGGTCGCATTGGTCGCGACGGGGTTGCTCTCGCCATGGCCCTGCACGACGAAGCGCGCGCGCACCACGCCCATCGCGTCGAGCGCGGAACGCACGCTCGCCGCGCGCCGTTCCGACAGCGCCTGGTTATGCGCGTCGGTGCCGCGCGAATCGGTGTAGCCGTCGATCGCCACGCGCACGCCGCGCTCCGACTTGAGATAATCCGCAAGCGGGCGCAGCTTGTCGAGCGCGCCTGGGCGCAGCACGGCGCTGTCGGTCCGGAACAGCACGTCCTCCTGCAGGTCGAGCGTGGCGCCGCGCGCCGTCTGGCGGAAGCCATAATCGCGCATCGCGCGATGATCCCAGCCGCCGCGCGGCTGCTCGACCACGACGGCAGAACCCGGATGATCCCAGTCGAAGCGATCGCGTCGCGTGCCGGCGACCTCGGCGAAAGCGCGATTGGCGGCCTGCGCCTCACGCCAGCCGACAAAGCCGTTCCGGTCGAAATCGAAATTGCGCATCACGAAGGCGCGACCGCGCGGCGTGTCGCGCAGTTCCGGATAGAGCAGGCGAACGCCGGGCCCGGCGAGGCGATAAGCACGGTCGCCCGGGCTCCAGTCCCAGCGATCCTGTGCCGCAGCCGGACCGGCCGCGGCAAGCGAAAGCGCCGACAGCGCAGCGGCGGTGAAAGTCTTTGCGAACCTGTTCATCATATATCTCCATGGCCCCGCCATGGCGCGCAATGCCGCCGCGCCCTTGAACCACGGGTGAGTGAGGTCGACAGCCGGCGTTCAGGCGTATGCCCGTTTCATCCCGCGGTTCCCACCGCGATGCGCACGGCGTCGCCGCCGAGCTCGGCGAACAATGCCGGCTCGGTCCCCGTCATCCATATCTGGCCCTTGCCCGCCAGGCGCTCGAACAGCGCCGCGCGACGCACCGGATCGAGATGCGCGGCAACCTCGTCGAGCAGCAGCAGCGGCGCGCGGCCGGTGCGCGCGGCGACGAGATCGGCATGGCCGAGGATCAAGCCGAGCAGCAACGCCTTCTGCTCGCCGGTCGAGCACAAGGCGGCGGGCTGTGCCTTGCCGAGATGGGTGACGGCGAGGTCGCTGCGATGCGGCCCGGCCAGTGCGCGCCCGGCGGCGGCATCGCGCCCACGCCCGGCGGCGAGATCGGCGGCGAGCGTGTCGCCGGCGTCACGCCACCCCTCCAGCGTCAGCCCGGCGCGCGCGAACGGCCCTTCCGGCGCGTCGGCGAGGCGCGCGGCAAGGGCGGCGACGGTGTCGCGACGCGCGGCATCGATTGCGCTGCCATGCTCGGCCATTTGCGCCTCGAGCGCGGCGAGCCATTCGGGATCGGCGGGGCGATCCTCGGCGAGCAGGCGATTGCGGGCGCGCATCGCCGCCTCGTAACGGTTGCTGTGCACCGCATGGCCCGGCGCCAGCGCCAGCGTCAGCCGGTCGAGAAAGCGCCGCCTCTCGCTCGCCGTGGCGGCGAACAGCCGGTCCATCGCCGGCGTCAGCCAGAGCACGGTGAGCCATTCGGCCAGCGCGGTCGCCGCCGCCGCCGCGCCATTGATGCGCACCACACGGCGCTCGATCGCCGGCGGCTGCGCGCCGGTGGCGATCACGGTATCGTCATCGAGCGTCGCCGCCACGCCGAAGCCACCGGGGCCGCCCTGCCGCGCCATCTCGCCCAGCGGTGCGCGGCGCAGGCCGCGGCCCGGGGCGAGCAGCGACACCGCCTCGAGAATGTTGGTCTTGCCCGCGCCATTGTCGCCGGTCAGCACGACGAAGCCCGGCCCGGTCGCCAGGGTCAGCTCGGCATGGTTGCGAAAATCGGTCAGGACGAGGCGCGACAGCATCGCGCCCGTCCTTAGCGGGGATTGCCTCAGGCGGCGAGGCGCTCGTCGGCAACCGCGGTATGTTCGCGGCGCTGGCTGAGATAGGATGCCATCGCCTCGCCCAGCTCGCGCTGCGCGGTGAGATAGGCGACCGGCTCGCTCAGGCCGAGGCGCTTGCGCGCCGCGTCGATCGGCTCGTGCAGCAGCTGGAGATAATCCTCGGCGGCGAGCCATTTCGCCTTCCGGCCGCGGCGATAGCCTTCCCACACCGCCCTGGCGAACAGCGTGTTGCCGGTCACCCGCAGGCTCTTGAACGCCGCCGCGCCACCGATCAGTGCCCAGCCGAGCCCGCCGACCTGGGCATAGCTGAACGCCACCAAAGCCGCCTCGCCCATGCTCTCATCGGCCTTGTAGCCGGTCAGCACATGCCAGATGTCGTGCGTGTCGCGGATGCGCCGGCCGAACCAGGCATAAGGATGACGCATATCCTCTTCGCGATTAACCTTCGACACCTCGGCGAGACCATCGGCCGAATAGCCGGTGCTGTCGAGGAAATGGCCATAGGCCGCGCCGACCGTGCCGGGGGCGAACTGCCTGGCGAAGCCGGGCTGCGAGAAGAGCTGAGCCAGTTCGAGCCGCTCATAGGCCATGCGCCCGCCCTCTTCGGTGGCGATGAAGCGCGCATAGTTCATCGGCGCGTTGCCGACGTTCAAGGCACGCATGATGCGGAACACCTGGGCGGTGTCGTCGCCATTGGCCATGAGCTTGCGGATGCCATCGAGCGCGGTGCGCCAGTCGCGGCGTCCGGTCGTGCCCGGGAAAGGGGGGAGCTTGGCGGCCATGGCGTCGATTCCTTACTGACAACAGTGTCAATAGTGATGGAGGCACGCGTCGTCAAGCTCGGAAATAAGCCAAAAGAATGAAACGATCGTAAGCGGCGGTCAGGCCGCCATCACACCCGCATCGGCATCAGCACGTACAGCGCCGCGCTCTTGTCGTTTTCGCGGATCAGCGTGGGGGCGGCGGCATCGGCAAGGTGGACCTCGACCACGTCGCCCTCGATCTGGCCGAGAATGTCGAGCAAATAGCGGCTGTTGAAGCCGATCTCGAAGCCCGTCGCGCTATATTCGCCGGACACTTCCTCGGCCGCGGTGCCGTTTTCCGGGCTGGTCACCGACAGCGTGATCTTGTCGCGGTCGAGCGCCATCTTGACCGCGCGGGTCTTCTCCGTGGCGATGGTCGAGACACGGTCGACGCCTTCCTCGAAGCTGCGTGGATCGATCTTGAGGATCTTGTCGTTGCCGGTCGGAATCACCCGGCTATAGTCGGGGAAGGTGCCGTCGATCAGCTTGGAGGTGAGCAGCGCCTGGCCGAGATCGAAACGGATCTTGGTCGAGGACAGCGACACGCCGACCGAGCCGTCAATCTCGTCGAGCAGCTTGCGCAGCTCGGCGACGCATTTCCGCGGGATGATCACATCGGGCATGCCCTCCGCGCCATCGGGGCGCGGCATGGTCACGCGGGCGAGGCGATGACCATCGGTCGCCGCCGCCTTGAGCACCGGCAGCGGATCATCCGAGACGTGCCAGAAGATGCCGTTGAGATAGTAACGCGTCTCTTCGGTCGAGATGGCGAAGCGCGTCTTGTCGATGATCTGCTTGAGCGTATCGGCCGGCAGCTCGAACGACACCGGCAGTTCGCCCTCGGCGATGACTGGGAAGTCGTCGCGCGGCAGCGTGCCGAGCTGGAAGCGCGCGCGACCGGCCATGATCGTCATCTTGCCGTCAGCCGCGGCGAGCTGGACCTGGCTGCCCTCGGGCAGCTTGCGCGCAATGTCGAACAAAGTGTGCGCCGAGACGGTGGTCGCGCCGGGCTGGTCGACCGCGGCCGACACGCTCTCGTTGATCTGCAGATCGAGATCGGTCGCCATCAGCTTCAGCGTGCCCTCGGCGGTCGCCTCGATCAGCACGTTGGACAGGATCGGAATGGTATTGCGCCGCTCGACCACCGACTGGACGTGGCTGAGCCCCTTGAGGAGGGTTGCGCGTTCGATCGTCGCCTTCATCTCGTATCCCCCGGGGACGCCCCCGTTTGCTTCCCGCCGAGCACCGCGTGCCGGGGGCAATCCGCCGTGTCCTTTCCTTAACGACAAAAAGGGCCGGAGCAAGCGCCCCGGCCCGTAATTTACGGCCTATTTATGGGGATAATTGCCCATAAACCGGACGACGTCAGAAGCGATAGCCAACCCCGACGGCGACCTGGTGGCGATCGGTGTCGACGCTGAAATTATTGGTGTTGGCGCCATTGGCATATTCGAGCCGGGCATTCTTGTAGTTCGAGTAGCGATATTCGATCTTGGCATAGGTGTGCTGGCCGATGCCCTGCTCGACGCCGGCGCCGACACGCCAGCCGTCGAGGTTGAAATGCTGCCCGGTGGTGGTGGTGCCGTTGTTGGCGGTCAGGTCGAGCCGCTGGTTGGTGTAGCCGCCCTTGGCGTAGACCAGGGTATTGCTGCCGGCGCGGAAGCCGGCACGCACGCCGGCATAGAGGTCACGGCCGTTCTTGACCCGGCCATAACCCAGCGCGCCCGCGGCGACGGGATTGTTGCTCACCTTGCCGGTCGAGCCGGTGACCTCGCCCTCGGCGCCCAGCACGATGCCGCCCAGCGCGACGTCATAGCCGATATCGCCGCCATAGAGCAGGCCATCGGCCGAATTATTGTCGCTGATCGACGAGCTCTGGCTGCTGCCGGGCTTCAGCTTGTCATAGCCGAGCAGCACGCCGACGCGCGGGCCGGTAAAGGTGGTGTTGCCGTCGTTGCGATCCTGAGCGGCGGCCGGAACCGCGCTGGCGAGGGCGATCGCCGACGCGGCCGCGGTGAGAAGAAACGTACGCATAACCAAGACTCCGTTCATGATTTCCCGAACTGATACACATCCGGGAGGCGCTGAATGCGCCGCGGCCGCTGCAAGTTTCATGAACAGAAGACAACGGCGAAAAGGCGTTGCTTTTCCGCCACAGGCGGTTGAAATCGCGGCCATGGCTTCCAAGGCAGGGGTCCGACCAACGCGCGTCGGGCGCGATTTCATCGCCCGGCACGGCGAGACGGTGTTCAACGCCGCCGGGCGGTTGCAGGGCGACCATCCCCATACGCCGCTGACGCGGGCCGGTTTCGCCCAGGCCGATGAAATGGGTGCCGCGCTGCGCGCCGAACTCGGCGCACGGCCCAAATTGACATTATGGGCATCCCCCACCGGCCGCGCGCTCCAGACGCTCGCCGTCATCGCCGAGCATCTCGAGCTCGACTGGCATGCCGCGCGCACCGACGCGCGGCTGGTCGAGATCGGCATGGGCGGATGGGGTGGGCGCTATTATGCCGACCTCGCCGCCGAGCGCGGGTCGGTGGTCGACCCAGCCGCAGGCCTGCTGGTGCCGGCACCGGACGGCGAGTCATACCGCGCGATCGCGGCGCGCGTCTCGGGCTGGCTCGCCGATACCGATGACGATTCGGGCGACCGGCTGGTGATCATGCACGGCATTTCGAGCCGGGTGATGCGCGGCGTGATGACCGGTCTGCCCGATCTGCCCGGCTATGACGCGCCGGCCGCGACGAGCCTGCCCCAGGGCTCGGTGGTGATGATCGCCGGCGGCGTCGAGCGGCTCGTCCATGCCGGAGGCGGCGGGACACGCGCATGAGGTACGCCCTGCTTTTGCTGGCATTGCTCGCCGCGCCGCTGTCGGCGCGCGAAACGTTCGGCATTTTCGGCAGCTGGGGGGCGTTTGCCGATCCTAGCCCGGCGCGCTGCTACGCCATTGCCCAGCCCGTCCAGGCCGGTGGCGCCGGACAACCGTTCGCCAGCATCGCCACCTGGCCCGGGCAGGGCGCGCGCAACCAGCTGCACATCCGGCTGAGCCGCGCGCGCGACGCCCGGGCGCGCGTCACCGTGTCGGTCGGCGAACGGCGTTTCGAGCTCGTCGCCGGTGCCGCCGATGCCTGGGCGGCGGACGCGCGTACCGATGCGGCGATCGTCACCGCGATCCGCGCGGGTCGCAGCATGAGCGTGGAGACGCTGGCGCGCACCGGCCAGCCCTTTGCCGATGTCTATGCGTTGCGCGGCGCCGCCACGGCGATCGACGCGGCGGCGCTGGCGTGCATTGGCGGGGTGAAAGGAGCCGCGCAGCGCCCCTGACACTGCCGGTCAGGCGGCGTCCTCGGCCAGCGAGCGGGCAAGCTGCTCGCGTACCGCCTGGAGCGCGCCGAGGTCCACTGCCGGCATCGCGCGCTTGCGCTCGCTCGACAACAGTTTCTGCACGCCGCGAATGGTATAGCCTTCCTGGTTGAGCATCGCATTGATGCGCAGCACCAGCGCGACATCCTCCGGTCGGTAATAACGCCGTTTGCCGGCCCGCTGCAGCGGGCGCAACTGTGGAAAGCGCGTTTCCCAATAGCGCAGGATATGCTGCGGCAGCCCCGTTTCGCGGGACAGCTCACCGATCGTGCGGAACGCGCCCACCGCCTTGTCGGAAGCGGCCGCCACGGTCAGGATCAGCCGGCGCTGACGATGCGATCGCGCATCATCTGGCTGGCCCGGAAGGTGAGCACGCGGCGCGGCGCGATCGGCACCTCGACACCGGTCTTGGGATTGCGCCCGATGCGCTCCCCCTTGTCGCGCAGCACGAAGGTGCCGAACCCCGATATCTTGACGTTCTCGCCCTTGGCGAGCGCCTCGCACATATTGCCGAGTATCTGCTCGACCAGCTTGGCAGAATCAGCCCGTGACAGGCCGACCTGGTGATGCAGAGCCTCAGCGAGGTCCGCTCTTGTCAAAGTTCCCGCAGGCACCATCGGTTTCCCCCTCCTCGGTGTCAGAAATGCAACCTAACACAATGATCAGGCGAGTCGAAAGACCTTTGTTACCGATCTGTAACATCATCAATTGCGTGGAACTACGCATTGCGCACTGCGCTTTTGATGAACGGTCGTTCCGGACAAGCCCCAGCTAGAAGCGCACCACCGCCGCCCCCCATGTGAAACCACCGCCCATCGCCTCCAGCACGATCAGGTCGCCGCGCTTGATGCGCCCGTCGCGCACCGCGACGTCGAGCGCCAATGGCACCGAGGCGGCGGATGTGTTGGCGTGCTGGTCGACGGTAACGACGACCTTTTCCGGCGCGAGACCGAGCTTGCGCGCGGTCGCGTCGAGGATCCTGGCATTGGCCTGGTGCGGCACCACCCAGTCGACATCGGCCGGCTCGTACCCCGCCGCGGCGAGCGATTCGCCGAGCACACTGGCAAGATTGACCACGGCATGGCGGAACACCTCGCCGCCCTTCATCCTGAGCTTGCCGACGGTGCCGGTGGTCGACGGTCCGCCATCGACGAATAGCAGGTCATTGTGGCGGCCGTCCGCGTGGAGCCTGGTCGAGAGGATGCCGCTGTCGCTTTCCTCGGCGCTCAGCACCAGCGCGCCCGCGCCGTCGCCGAACAGGACGCAGGTGGCGCGATCCTCCCAGTCGAGGAT
>Ga0207676_10000218_pt1 | contig 49560 bp, 73 predicted proteins | sample KBSSwiS72_FD_184307 | JGI IMG/M metagenome (GOLD analysis project Ga0207676, IMG submission 184307) | Switchgrass rhizosphere microbial communities from Kellogg Biological Station, Michigan, USA - KBS Switchgrass S7-2 (SPAdes) (version 2) | ecosystem: Host-associated > Plants > Roots >...
CGTGCCGGATGCGGTACGCATGGCCGCCCGCTCGATCGAGCGGAATTACACGCTCAAGTACATGGAAACCTACGTCACGTTCACTATCCCGGCCGTGGCGATAGAGCCTCGCGCGATCAACTTCCCTGATACGAAGGTGAAGAAGATCCAGTTTTTGAAAATCCGTGGCGCGGACGGAGAGTTTCGGGACCTGACAGCGATGGACCCGAGAGATCTGAAGGTCGTAGAAACGGGCGAGCCGCGCCGGTACTGGCTGGATGGAAACGACTACATCTGGTTCGACAGCACGCCGGATAAAGATTACCAGGCAGAAATGTTCTACGATCGGTATACGACCTGGCCGACGAGCGCGGACTCTACGGTTGATCCGCCGTTCGACTGGCTGGACTCGAAGAACTGGCTGATAGAGAACGCGGATGACTGCCTGGCTGGACACGCCCTTTCGCATATGAAGATCCTTGCCCGCTTACCGATGGACATGCGGCAGAGTATTGATGAGTTGGTAAGCCGGTCGATGGGGGAACTGCTCCGCGCGGATCAGGAGCTTCGGACAGAAAATACCTCCTATGCTATGAACTATGGGAGGGTTTATTAATGAACCAGTTCTCGCCTCGACCGTTCGCTTCGGCGACGCCCCGTGCTGGTACGCCGGCCGGCGGTGTGCCAGTCACGCCGGGCGTCGGTGCTACCATAGCCACTGACAAGGTCGGTGATGTAGACGTTCAGGTAATTAAGCTGGGGATCGGCGGGGCCGGTGCGGCAGACATGCTCGATTACGGGCAGCAGCCGGCCGCAAAATCGCTTCCGGTCGTTCTTGCTAGCGATCAGGGAAATATCAGTGTTACAGTCCCGCCGGGCGGAGCGACTGAAGCGACGCTGCTTACGGTTGCGCTGGAGGCGACGCAGCAACAGGTACTGACGGCGCTGAATGCGGTAAAGGGCTTTGTGGATGGGCTGGAAGCGGGCCAGACGGCCGGGAACGCTACACTGACTGCGATCCAGGGTTTCGTGGACGGTTTGGAGGCTGGCCAGGCGACTGCGAACGCGCACCTTGCTGCTATTGAGACATCACTTGCGGCAGGCGGAGCGGTCCCGCCGGCTACAGCGACAGTTACAGCGGTAAATGCAGCGATCGCATCGACGCTGTTGCTTGCAGCAAATGCGAACAGGAAGGGCGCTAGCGTTTATAACGACTCTGCGGCCGAAATGTACCTTAAACTCGGCGCGGGGGCCTCGAACGTTAGTTTCAGCGTTGATATGTTGCCCGGCTCGTACTACGAGATCCCCTACGGCTATACAGGAGTAATACATGGTATCTGGGCTTCAGCTACTGGCGCGGCACGGGTGACTGAGTTCACGCCGTAATGCCTTATTTTCCACCAGCGCCGGGCGGGGGCGTTCTGCTTCCGAATACGATAGACAACGTGATGCTGGTAGATATGCCAGATGGGACGGTGAAGGGTCGTGCGTTAGGTGCTGGCGTAGGTGATCCGCAGGATCTGACACTAACACAACTGCGTGTGTTGCTTGGCAACCCGGTGTTTACACAGTGCCGGTTAATTTATGTCAGTTCGAGTACGATGCGGCTGACGCGCTTTGGTGGCAAGTTCTTGACGATTGACGACGCGCCGCAGCTTATTCCGGCAGCAGGCGTTGATCTTATAGCTGTTGCCGGTCATGTTGGCGTCAACCCCATGTATATCTACGCCTACATGAACGCCGGCGTCATGACGCTGATCGGGCAGGCGTCTGGCGGGGGTAGTCCTATTGTCGATCCGCGCAACGGCATGATGGTCGCGACGAATAATCCTGCTCTGTCGCTCGTTGGCATGGCGTTTGTCAGCGCCGGGCCAGCGATGGCTGAGGACGGGGCTAATCAAGCCGTGTCGAGCTATTACAACCGTCGGCCGCGCGGTTATGCGTATGGACAGAACAATACAACATCCTCGACATCGCCAGTGCTACTGCACAATCCAATCAGGATGCTGACTTGGGCTGATAGTGCGTACAGCGTCTTTGTGTCGGGCTGGTCGCAATTAAATGTAGCCGGCATCACATTGGGACAGATTTACATGGATGGTAATGCTGTCAGTCAGCAGTGCATTTCATACTTCACTACACCTAACGGACAAAACCCACTTGCGTTGGCACTTGTTTACAGCAGCGCAGACGGCATACACTCATTCCAGCTTGGTGGTTACGTCGGTGCAGGAACTGGCACGTTCGTCGGCAACACTTACGGCACTGTGATGGGATGAGCTGAATGCCCCTCTATCCTCAAGGCGGCGGGCTCTATCCGAACAGCATCGACAACGTGCTGCTCGCCGACATGGCCGATGCGACGGTGAAGGGGCGCGCTAAGGGTGCCGGCACAGGCGACCCGCAGGACCTGACAGCGGCGCAGTTGGGCCTGCTGTTGGGCGGGCCGAACTTCAGGAACATCCTCGGTCGCAACGGCGGCTTTGAGGTGTGGCAGCGCGGTGCAGGTGGGAGCGCCGCATTTTCCGTTGCCGCAGGCGGTGGTTTATATGCTGCGGATGGCTGGTTCATCCAGACCGGCGCCAATGAACAATGCTCCGTTGGTCAGACCGCAGGAATTACCGCCGGCTCGCGATGGGCAGCCTATGTGTCACGCAACGCAGGACAGACCGGCACGGGGCCGATATTCTTCGAGTTTCCGCTCGATGCTGACGAGATTTTCACGATGCGCGGCAGCATCGTCACGCTGTCGTTTACAAGCTATGCACTTGCTAATTGGTCGCCAGCCGGTGGGATACTTACTTGTACGCTGTTCACAGGAACCGGCGCTGTAGCAAAAGCTATCGGCGGCTATACAAATCTCGTTCAGCCGGTCCAGATAAATGCGGCACTTACTGGTGTGGCAACGCGCTTTAGTGCGACATCGCCCGCTATCGTTCCGGCAAATATTACTCAGGCGTCGGTCGTATTTCAGTGGACGCCGGTTGGCACCGCAGGCGCAAACGATGTTGCCATCATTGACGACGTGCAGCTTGAAATCGGCAGCATCGCGACGCCGTTCGAGCGCCGGCCGTTCGAGAGCGAGTTGCTGGCGTGTAGGCGGCACTTTCAGAAGTCGTTCCAATACGCGGCAGCACCGGCAGCAAACGCGGATAGCTCGTCTGCGGTTTCTACACCGCAGATTGTCGGCGCAAGTCAGGCACATTATCCCGCTTCTATCCCGTTTCCCGTCGCGATGCGGGCCACGCCAACTATTGCGTTCTTCAATCCTGGTGCTGCCGGCGCACAAGCGCGCAACTACGGCACCGGTACCGATTGCACACTTACGGCAACGTGGTCAGTTGGAATGGATCGCTTTACGTATAGCACAACGACGCCGGCAGGATCGGCGGCGGGGCAACCTATTCTCGTCAACTACACGGCAGACGCAGGGATCTGATGCCCTATTATCCGCAATCCCCCGGCTTCTATCCTCCGCTGAACAGCGTGACGGATGCACAGCTGGTCGATATGCCGGACGGCACGGTGAAAGGCCGGGCGCTGGGTGCGGGGCTAGGCGATCCAACGAACCTGACGGCGCAACAGCTAGCTGCAATCCACGGGCTTGGATACCCAATGGTGCGGCACGATTGCCGCTTCGATTACATCAGCACGACGACGTGCCGGCTGAGCCGCTATGGCGGCGCACTGATCACTATCGACGCGCAGTTGCGCACGATCCCGGCGGCGGGCGTCGATCTGGCCTATGTCGGCACCTACAACACCAACGGGCTCGTCTACGCTTACGCTCTCATGAGCGGCAGCGTGATGCAGCTCTACGCCGATGCAAACGCACCGGTCACCGATCCGCGCGACGGCAACTCAGTCCATCCAGGCAACCCGGCCTTGACGTTCGTCGGTGGTTTCTATGGCACCACCATCTTTCGTCAGGAAGCCAGCGTTATCGGTGTTATCTCGGGGTGGAACCGTCGCGGCCGAGTGGCGGCGATTGCAGCTTCGGGCGTTGCGACGGGCTCGACGGTGGCGGTATTTCTGACGCAGGCGATTGTCATCGCTACCTTTGGCGAAGATCCGATTACGGCCCAACTCGCCGGCTTCGTAACGAACAGCGGCGGCACCACTTCCAATGTAACCGACGTTTACTCTGATGGCAGCCCAATAGGCGCGGTTACGCTCAGTCATAATGCCGGCGTCGGTTACGGCAACAATTGCGCGACCGGATGGACGATCCTGACGGCGCCCGGTGTGCGTTCGATAGCCGCGACGGGTTATGTCGGCGCTAATGTTGGAACGTGGTCCAGCCTCAATCTGTGGTGCAGTACGAGGGGATGACACATGGCTGACTGGAAGATCGGTCCTACGTTCACCGACGAGTGTCGCGCGGCCGGCATCAACATGGACGGCTGGAGCTGGAGCATCATGGATGGCACGCTTATGTTTAATGAGGACGTTCCACAAGAGACAAGGGATGCGATTGCTGCTGTTTTGGAGGCGCACGATCCGATGGCGCAGACGGACCCGCCGACGCCCTGGCCGCCAGGTGCGCCGGGTCAGTTGCCAGCTGGCTAATGGAAGAGCGCTTGCGCGCGTTAGAGATACAGGTCACGTCGCTGAGAGGTGACCTGACGGCGCATGAGAAGTTCTGCGATGCTCGCTGGCGGGTGATGTGGAAGCTGGTTGCGTTTGTAAGTAGTGGTATCGCGCTTGCTGTGGCTCTGGCTGTGGAACTGTTGTGGAGGCCGTCATGAGTATAGGCTTTCTGTTCTGGCTGTTGATGGTTCTCTGGCTCGTCTTCGGTGCTTACGTATACAGAGGACAGTATGGTGTGCCTTTGGCATGGGGAGGTAACCTGCTGTTCTTTGTGCTACTGTTCCTGCTCGGCTGGCGCGTGTTCGGCTGGCCGATTGTTGGCTAGCTAAATGGCTGGCCTGATATTCTTTTGGCAGGGCGGTGGGTGCACTAAGTATGAAAACGTGGTGCCGTTGCCGGCATTCGTCTCATACGGAGACGTGCAGCCAGCCGGAGGAATAGCCTTCTCGAACGTGCAGAACATGGATATCCAGCACTTCGTTGAACAACAGCCGCTCGCAGCAGTTGCTTATAGCGATCGCTGGGGCGGTACTACGTTGTACGCTCGTCGCATACGAGAGCCGGTATGCAAACATGAGTGAGAAAATCTTTGAGACAACTCCGGTCCTGATTTCCTCTGGCCTCGGACCAGGGATCGGCCGGCTGACCACGCCGCTCTGGGAGCAGGCAGACAATATCTACTTCGACACCTTTGCGGCCCGCTCGAATAAAGGACAGCAGGCGCTTGTGTGGACGGCCCTCACGTTTGACCAGCATCCTGGCACCTTTGATGCGGCCACGAATACCTTTGACACGGCAGCGACAGGGTTTAGCGGCGTGATGCAGGTGCCAGAGGTGCCGACAGGGCTTTTCCAGCAAAGGCTTTTGAACGGCAACCGGGCGGTCTTCTGCGGGACGCATTTCGGTCTATGGATGTCTCCAGGCGACCAGAACTTTGCGGACGTAAGCAAGGCGGGCCGTTACACGGCTATGGTTGATGGTGTAGGTGCCCGGCTGGCGACTCGCTGGTCCGCGATGCAGCATGGAGACTGGTGCATCTTTACGAACGGCCGAGAGCCGGTGCAGATTTATAAGCCGCCCGGACCGACCTTCGTAGACTTAGGCGGTACGAGCGGCCTGTTTACGTGGTGCCAGCTGGTTGCGAAGCTCGGCCCGCATTACCTCTACATTAACACCTCTAACGACCCAAGGGAAGTTCGATGGAGCGCGGATGGCAATCCAGAAGCTCTAGATCCGTATGTGTACGTGAATGCAGGGCGCTTGCTGTTAAGCGAGCTGTCGACTGCAGCGATCGCTGCTGTGCCGCTGGGGCGCGGACTCGCTGTGTATTCGCGCTCGAATATGCAAATGCTGAATTATATCGGCTCCTGGGGAGCGATTGGTGCCTCAACTACGGCGCTAGTGGGCGTGGGGGCGGTTAGTAAGCAGTCGATCGTGGCAGTCGGCTCGCTCAACTACGGGTTGCAGAAGAGCGGGATTTTCAAGACTGATGGCGTGAGTGTGCAGCTGGTGAGCGACCCAGCCCTCGGTACGTGGCTAGAAAGAAATGTTAACTGGGAGCAAGGATCGAAGATTGCTGGCCGATACAACCCTGGTACGCACAAGATCACTTGGTCGCTCCCTATGTTTAACTCGACTGAGAACAGCCGAACGCTGGTTTACGACACTGAGGCGAGTACGTTCTCCTTTGAAACGGTCGACTTCGCGTTTCAGGTCGGGCTGATGCCAGACGTGTTTATCGATCCGCTGATCGCCCGGTATAACGGCGTGATTAGCTATGCGGATAAGGGGAACTCGTTTAACGGTGGCTCGGTCAACCGAGTTCTCCGGACGAAGCCACATGATTTTGGAAAGCGGGACAAGTGGAAGGTCCTGGACATGGTCCAGGTTGAGATGACGATCAATTCTGGTCCTGGGCCGACGCTGCGCATTGGACAGCATTTCGCACCGGAGGATCCGACCTCAGCTGTTGAGTGGCGCGGGCCGTTCGCGCTGCAGAAAGACTTGGCGCAGTACTACGTTGAGGCGGAAGGGATGATGCTGGAGTTTGAACTGGCGAGCAACGGTGTGAATGATGACTGGGAGCTGAACGGACTGAAGTTCTTCGGTATCCTAGAGGACGGGAGCGGAATATGACACAGCACGACTTTGAGTTTGCAGACCAACTCTTTCCGGCTATGCGGACGGATATGAACAATGCGCTGATTGCGCTCTCAACGCGGCAGGCAGGAACGGGTGCGCCGGCGCTCGTAGCGGCTGCCCGGCCGAACCGGATGTACGTAGACATAACGAGGAAACAGGTTCTTGTAAGGGATAACGCGGATACGACAGATTTTATCTGGGACTCTTGGGGACAGGATAGGGTACGTTATATACCGGATGTAGATTTCTCGCTTCTTCCAGAGGATGTTGGTCGATTAGTACTTATAAATGGAACAGCTGCACATAATTGCTACTTAGGTGCGCCAACGCTTGGTGGAAATTTTGGAGCGGGTTGGCATACAGAGCTGTTTAATTTTTCTCCATATGGTTTAAATGTCTGGCCTGGTAGTGGGTTTACTATAAATGGAGGGAATAGTATTACGCTGGAGTCTCGACAGGGCCTGCATATTTGTTCGTTAAATGGACAATATTTAGCTTCTTATTATGGCCAGGGGACCGTTACGCAAGCGCAGTTGAGCACGGCGCTGGCAGGTGCGCTTGTACCGACTGGCGCTATCTTTCCGTTCCTGCATTACGGTATTATCCCTGCTGGATACGTGAGGCTGATGGGTGGCTCGATAGGTAACCCGAGTTCTGGAGCAAGTGAGCGAGCACATGCGGACTGCTATCCACTCTACAGTTATTTCTGGGGCCTGTGCGATAATACCGCCTGTCCAGTAGCTGGAGGGCGTGGTTCGGATGCAGCTTACGATTTTAATAGGAATGCTTATTTGGTGATGCCGGATATGCGAGGGAGAACGCTCTTTGGCCTTGATCTTGGTACGGGTCGGCTGACGGGTGCAGCGCCTGGTGGCATCAACGGGTCGGCGCATTGCTATCCTGGCGGAGAGCAGATGCACACGCTAGCGGCCTCTGAAATCCCGCCGCACCAACATACAGTCAGCGTTCCATCTTTTGCCGACACATCTTTGGGAGGAGGTCCATATGCGCTGCATTATGCAAACACAACTGGAGCATCAGGTACAGATGGAGGTATAGGTGTCTACGGCTACGCCCATAACACCTGCCCGCCCGGCATGGCGGTGGGCTGTTGGATAGCGAAGCTGTAAAATGGATTTAAGGGTACAATTTCCAGACCCAGCCGGCGCGACAGACTGGCAGGAGTGGGCACGCCGGCTCGTAGAGACGCTTTCACGGATGATCACTCCGACGCCGCAGGATCAGTATCCGATTGTAGTGCTGCAAGATAAAAAGGCGCTCGGAACGAATGGTGGTGCGTCGATTGCAGGCTGGAATGTTCGGCAGTTAAATACAGAATATGATCCGGTAGGGATCTGTTTGTTGTTAGCTGATAATACGTTTACGCTGACAAAAGGAAGGTACTTAATACGTGCTAGCGTGCCAGCTTACAACGCTGGACAGCATCAAGCACTGCTTAGAGATCAGTCGTTTGGCACACCTGATTTGTTAGGTACGTCAGAATACAGTGTGTCAGGTACACAGACACGCTCTTGGCTTGTCGGAGTGATTGAGCCGAAAGCAGCTACGAATTATAAACTGTTTCACTACACTGCCAGCCCAGTTGCAACGAACGGGCTCGGCGTGGCGGTAGGACAGGCCAACGAAGTGTATTCACAGATTGAGCTATGGGGCCTCGCATAATGAGCACAGAAGTAGTTGTCTTTGCTGATGCAGATGGAAAGCCCCTTCCATTCGGACAGTACTGGTGTGGCGTGAAGAGCGAGCACGTAGAGGCTATCTGGCCGGCAATTGAGGACTTGATGGAGCGGCTTGTTGCACAGAGCGATGGAGAATATACAGCCGAGGACCTGAAGAAATTCTGTCAACGGACCGATGCCGCTGGCGGACAGCTCTGGCTGTTCGGGGTGCCGAGCAGGATCGATATCGTAGCTATCACTAACTTCGAGACGACAGCGCAGTTGAAGTACATGCAGTTGTTCGGGCTGGTGGGCGATGACCTCCCGAGGTACTACCACTACTTTCATGAAGTCCTTGCGCCGTTCGCGAAGGAACATGGCGCAGCGTTTGTCCAGACGTTCTGTCGGAAGGGCCTGGAGAAGACGCTGAAAGAGTGGAAGAAAAAGTACTCCGTCATGAGGTTTTACCTATGATGACCTGTCGCTTCATCCAGGATTTCGATCCGCTTAACTGGCACCCAGCGAGCACATGCTTCATGGGAGGAGGAGGCGGTGCGCCGAGCTATCAGCAGGGGCCTCCCCAAACCACGACTACGAAGTCGGAGCCGTGGGAAGGGCTGGTGCCATATCTACGAGACGCTATGGCGCAGGCCCAGACTGCGAACCAGCAGACCTCTACGACACCGTATGGTGGGGCGCTGACTGCGCCGGTTTCGGACGCGCAGCAGCAGGCAAACCAGCAGCGGGTTAACTTCGCGAACACTGGCGGCACAGCAGCGGCCGGCGCGAACACATTGAGGCTTGCGAACGACACGCTTACTGGGCAGTACCTGAACCCGGAGACGAACCCTTACTTTAAACAGGGTCTCCAAGCGACTGTCCGGCCGATGGTAGAGAACTTACAGCAGAGGGTTCTCCCACAGTTGACTGCTGATGCTTGGAACGCTGGCGCATACGGAGGGGACCGATACAACATCGAACAGGGGCGCCGGCTTTCTGAAACAGAGCGAAACATCGGGGACACCTCAGCTAAAGCTTACAGCGATATGTATAACGCTGAGCGCGCCCGGCAAATGCAGGCACCATCACTAGCACAAGCTGGTACGTCACTGAGCCTAATGCCAAGTGATATACTGAGCGCGGCTGGGACGGAGCAGCGTGGCTGGGCGCAAGAGCCGATCACTGAAGCGATGACTCGGTACCAGATGGCCCAGCAAGCTCCTTGGCAGGCCGTTTCGCCGTACGCTTCCCTCTTGCAAGGACTTCCTTATGGACAGGCCGGCTCGAGCGCACAGACCGGCACACCGGGGCAGTTCTATCAGCCGACGAGTAAGGGCGCGAGTATGCTGAGCGGTGCGATGGGCGGCGCGAGCATGGGCTTTGGCATTGGAGGCCCGTGGGGTGCGGCGGCGGGTGGTATACTCGGTCTGTTGGGAGGGCTCGGATAATGGTCAGCATGGACGAATATCTGGCCGCGTTGCAGGGCCCAGAAAGCGGTGGGAACCTGACCATTCGGAACAGGGCTTCCGGCGCGGAAGGACTCTACCAGATCATGCCGGCCACACAGGAGGGACTGCGCCGACAAGGCTTTAACCTCGATATGTCTACGGAGGAAGGGCAGACTGCTGCGGCAAGAGAACTGACCCGGCAGAATGACGTTCTGCTAAGGCACCGGCTACAGCGCGATCCTACGGATGCAGAGAGATATTTTGCACACGGCTTTGGCGGGCCGGCAGCGAGCTATTTGCTCGCGCACCCAGAAATGCCTCTTGAAACGGGGCTTCGGACGTTTTATGGCGGGACGCGGTTTGGAGAGCGGTTCGCTGACAGGATTTTCGAACAGAACCCGAACCTAGCAGCGCTTCGCAGCCGGCCAGTTACGGAAGCAGTAGCTGAGTATGGAAACCGATTGCACACGACAAGCCGGAGGCAGTTTGACACTGCACCGGCTGCGACATCAGCTCCACAAGTTTCGGCTGTTCCACCGATCAGGCTGGATGGCATGGACGTGGGCGGGGGAGTCGGAGATGTTGCAACAGGTGGCGATGATTCAGCATCGGATTATGATCCGACTGTATCGCTGATGCCGCTTTTGCGCGCACGGCCGGACGATCAGTTAGCTCAGGCTCCTGCGCCGGCAGCTGCTGCACCGGCACCAGCACCAGCTGCGGCTCCGGCTGCGGCTCCGGCTCCAACAGTCGCGGCGCAGAGTGGCACTCAACGTGATTTGGACTTGGTGCGTATCCGGCTTCGTTCAGCTACGAACCCAGATGACGTTAACCGGCTTCGTACGCTGGAAGATCAGCTGCTGCAACGGCTAGAAGCAGAGAGAACTGGGCGACCGATCATTCCTTTGCGGCCGGAAGGTGCTACCCCGCCTGCTCCATCGCTTACGCGCCCGCCATCGGCAGAAGAGCTGAGTGCAGCACAGAGGCGTATCGATCAAGCAGCACCGGAACCAGGGAGTTGGAGAGACTGGCTCTTCCGTGCCCTTCCTTTCATGGCTCCACAGGCCGATCCTTCTGCTCGGCTCGAGCGTGTAGCGCCCTCTACTGTCCCGCCGGCCCCACCGCCAGCTCCACCGGCTCCGGCTGCTGCTCCTCCGGCCGCACCTCCTCCACCTCCTCCGCCAGCACCGCAGCTGCCGGACGTGCCGAATATCACTCTGCCGCCTATGCCGACGATACCAGATCCGGACTATAGCCGGCTCTACGCGATAATGGAGCGAATGCAGAACCCGACTAGAGCGCCGAGAGAGTCGGCAAGGGAGCAAGGGCTCCAGGATTTCCTGGCCGGGCTAGGTGCAGGTGGTGGCTCGAGAGGGCACACGATTTCTGAGGTGCTCGGTGCGGCCGGTGCAGGTGCCTCGGCATCGCGGAGCGCGCGTGGTGCGGAGGAACGTGCTGCGGCAGAGCGATATGACCAGGCGCTGCAGCAGGGTGCTGAGCGGGCAGGCGGGCTTGCTGCTACGATAGCCGGACAGCAACAGCATACTGCGCTTACACGCGCACAACTGGCGCAGCAACAGGCACAGTTTGGTGCTACCTCTGCAATTAACCTTTATCGTGCACAGGTTGCTCGAATGGTGGCGCAGGCTCGGATCGATGATGCACACCGGCGTGCCTTGGTCGGTGAGCCGCTCAGTTCAACGGCACAGCAGGTACTTCTGGATAGCCTGGCTGGGCAGTTTAGCCAACAGGCAGATGAGCGCGGAATACGTGAGAGAGGCAGAGAGCAATGGTTTGCGTTTATTCAGACTGCACCCGGACAGACTCAACGGCGTAGCTACATGCGAGAGTTCCTGACTAGCACGCCACAGGGCCGTGCGCTGATGGAGCGTTATCGGCACTCGCTTACCAGCAGGCTTCAGCCCGGTACGTCTGCGCTTCCAAGCGATACGATAGAGGAATAAGCATATGGGTGGTGGAAGCTTTCTTAATCCAGGCGATGAGGAAGCACTTGCTGCTGCGGCTATGCCGACGCTCGCGCCCGGTTCACGGGCACCTGCCGGAGCACAGCCTCCTGCACCGGGTACGCCGCAAGAGTATAACTGGTTACAGGGCTTCGCATCCAGTGCAGTCTCTGCCATTCCAGAGATGTTTGGGATGAACCCGGGAGCGTTAGGACTGGATAGAGATGCGACTGAAGCGTGGAGAGCGACGCACCCGATCGGCGGCTTCGTCAGTGAGACGATACCGAACCTGGTAGGAATGGGTGGAGGCGCGGCGCTGGGCGGCCGGCTGATCGGTAGAGTGATGCTTGGTGCGGCAGAGCGAGTTGGATTGACTGCGACTGCACAAGTAGCACGAGTGGTTGCGCAGCAGACGCCTCGCATTGCACAGATGCCGCTAGCGACTGGTGCGGTTGCTGGAGCACTCGAGCTTGTGCCCTTTGAAGCGGCCCGGCTTGGCGCTGCGGCTGTGCTCGGTGATGAAGGATCGGTCGGCCAAATTGCTGGAAGCGCGGCACTAGACCTCGCGCTGGGAAGCGTGTTTACCGGCGGACTGCACTGGTATCGGAACGCCGGCTCGCGGGACGCTGACTCTGTCATGCGCGGGATAGTGAACGGGTATGACGGGAGGGCGTCTGCGCAAGAACGGCTCGGCCTGTTGTATCAGGAGCGAGCTGCTGGCACGGCGACGCCGCAGTCGTTGGAACTGATAGAGAGCCGCATTCGGGGGCTCGAGAACGAAATCCGGACTGCTGTTCCGACAAGGACTGATCGTTATATTGATACGCTGGTCGGGGATGTAGATCCTGCACCGATCGACAGGCTCTTCCGGCTGCGTGCGGCTTCTGAGACTGGCCCGCGAGCGTCCACTGACATGCTCAGGCGGCAGTTCACGGTTGGAGAGAGAGGGTTTGCGAACGGGGCGGAATGGGAGGCGATTGCACAGCAGGCAGGCTTACAGGATGGCTGGATGGCGAACGTACAGTATCCTAGGGTGCTGGATGTACGTTCACCGGCTGTGCTTACTAAAACACTGAGAACGCTTGAGAAACACCTCCCGCTTGTTGAGGACGGCTGGCGGTTCGGCCGGGAGACGAATAGCGGGCTGGCGATTATGGTAAAGGAACTGCCTAATGGGCGGTTCGTCCTGTTTAAGACGGCTACGCCAAGCCAGTTTATCAAGCCGAGCCTGTTTGACGTGTTAGAGAACCGAGGGATGTCGTACCTGCAACGCGTAGAGCGGCCGCTCCGGCGTGCGCAGAACGAGGAGCTGCTTGCGAAGGTAGGGGATGATGCTGCATTGAACCGGACGGCCGGGCTACAGCGGGACATCACGCCGGAAGCTATGGACACTGTAAGGCGTGGTGGGACGGTAGAGAATTATATGAACATGCTGCCGGAGGGTATGCGGCAGATTGGAAAGGAGGGTTCTGACTTAGTGAGAAGCACCTGGGATTTCATTAAGAGCGGGATTGCTAGTACAGACGCACTCTTTCGGAAGGCCCCCGGTGCTGCGGCGCTCCGGCTCATTATAAACGGTGTGCAAGATATAGTGAATGCGAAGGTAGCTAACTGGACGGTCGGCAGGGTGGGTGTAGAGGAGGGAAAGAACCTTATCTGGCGGTCCATGCGGCCGAGGGGCGGCGTACAACCGCTGCTGACTGCACTGTCGGAGAATGAGTTCCAACATGCTGTACGGGCGATTTCGAGTGGTGGGACGCTCGACTCGGCTCGTGCATACTTGAAGCTTACGGTGGATAACCCGGAGCTAGAGAACAAGATTATGAGCTTGTTGGAATGGACTTCCCGTGCAGCCTCTGAAACGGCGCAGGAGATCCATCTGACTGAGGCGGTTCTCCGGGGAAAGGGCCGGTTCGCGTCGAATGAGGCGAACTACGGCTTTAATCATATGTGGCTGGGTGAACACAGGGCGAGGGTGCTCGATGATAACGGTAAAGTGCTTGGTGTTGGCGCGGGCCGTAGCTCGAATGCTGCATTAGCGAACGCCAGGAACATTGCTAGAGAGACTGGCGGAACGGTAGAGGCGAAAAGCTTCATCGGTAACTCAAAGGAAGACGAGCAGCTGCTTCGACAAATAAGGGCGAACCGAGAGAACATAGGCATACAAGGCCCGGCTGCTCGGGAAGCGATTTTCCGGGGCGGAGACGCCGGCCAGATCAGCAAGTCAGAGTTTTATAAACTCTTTGAAGCGAAGGTCGTAGGAGAGCATAAGCTCTTGGGCGATACGATTATCAGAGAGCATCTCGGCGGGGACATCTCGAACGTGCGCCGGATGTATGGGGACCGAGTAGCAGACGACTTAGAGTATCGCGTCCGGATCATGCTGGGAGAGAAGGGGATTGTAGATAAAGCCTTTAATGCGGTTGTAGATAAGGCACTGAAGCCCTGGATCGGAGCAAACTCGGCTAGCAAGCTCGTTCAAATGTATAATAAGCTGGAGTTTTCTAATCTTGTGTTCATGAGCCCGGGATACCTGATTCAGCAGATGATGGCACCGATCCAGACAGTGCTCCCTGGGGTCGGGCACCTGCTGAATACGAATGCAGCAGGCTGGCAGCGGTTCATGGACTTTTCTCCGGCCTTCGGGCTTAACGGCAAGCCGATTGGGTTTCAGGGAACGCTCGCGCCGCTTAGGCTTATGGCAGCAGCTGGACGAAGCATTTTTCGGCCGAACAGCGGAGAGGCTAGGGACCTTGGCCGAGCGGTTTCAGAGGGAGTGATCCGGCCGGGCTTCATTGATGAAATGGCTGGGCCGACTAGTAGGTTCGGGCAAGCGGTTGGAGAGGGCTTCGCGTCTGGGAGTACAATGACAGAAAGGGCTACGAACGGGGCGGTCAATCTGCTGAGGATGTTCTCTACGATACCGGCAGCAAGAGTGGAAGAACTGAGCCGGGCTTATTCGTTTATGGCTGGCCGACATATTGCTATAGCGCGTGGAATAACTGACGAGGAACAGATCTTTCAAGTGGCGAAGCGGTTTGCGAACCGTACGATGTATCAGTACTCTGCGGCTGACAGGCCGAAGATTTTTAACGGGCCTGCTGGGGGCATGTTCGGCCTGTTTAAGAACTGGGTTTTCCAGAATATTAATGATCTTTCGCTCTATACACATGAAGCGTACCGGCATGGAAGCTTTCAGCCGTTAATGCTGGCGCTAGGTGGACAGGCGGCTCTTGCGGGTGTGGGTGGAACAGCGATTTCGGGTGTAGCAGACGGGCTTTCTAGGTTCTTTACTGACAAGAGCCTGATGCAGCACCTCTACGAGGCTCATCTCGGTGATGGACCTAACGGGCATAACGTGACGGATGCGCTTTACTTCGGTTTGCCGGGCTTTTTGGGCGTCAGCTTGCAGAACCAGCTGGCCTCAATCGGCGCGGACCCGCAGCAGGACATTAACTTCCTGCATAATTTTGTAGCTTTCAGGCGGGGCCAGAAGATCAGCACGTTAATAAACTACTTCACTGATCAGTGGAGAGCGAACGGGAACCCTATGGCGAGCCGGCGCACCTGGGACATGATAAATTACGCTGTCGGGCCGAGAGTGACGTACAAGCTGTTTTCTGAAGTAGAAGATGGCGCGCTGCGGAGCATTAGAGACGGCCGGCCGATCACAGAAATCACAGATCCACAGGATGCTTGGATCAATGCGCTCGGTCTACAGCCGACTCGCATAGCGCGGGCATACGAAGCGTCAACTCGGCTGTTCGAGCGACGTGCGGAGCACCGAGCAGCAACGGCCCGGCTTGGCGAAGCCTATGCTCGGGCGGTCGAGTCGGGTGATCAGCACGCTATCACGTTTATTCTTAGGCGGGCTTTTGAGACCGGCTCGGATGTTGCCTCGGTCATGCGGAGCGGCGCGACTAGGGTTAGACTGCATCACACGCCAACTATTACGAATGATTTTAAGCATGACCCGAACACGGCCCCGCTGTTAGAGGCTCTTGGGCTTTAAGTAAGGAATACTGGCAAGGAGATATTTGAGAAGCTCTTCCGTAGAGAGCTTTTTTAAATGACATACCCTGTAATGAAAGGCGCAGTATTGCAACTGTACCTTCGGCTCGTTACAGCGGCTCCAGTCCCCATTCAGGTCGCCTGAAATGTACTCGCAGCCGTTTCCACGGCGCCGCAGCAAGTCTTCTACCCAGTAAAAACGTTCACCGGACCGGGTTGTGAATGCTTCTCGGCCTTCCAGGGCTGCTGGGCGGACTCCGTGGACGAGAAGGTACCATCTGGCCACGAAGCCTATCCCCACGTTTACCCGGTTAACTTGGGGTTTTAACTGGTCGGAAATGTCTGTTAGGGTAGGTGCCAGAGTCGAGGACGAAGGTGCCCGAGGTAACCATTGACTGGAACGTGGACTCCAGGTACTGTGGAGATATGCCTCCCTGGAGGAGCTTCGTGCGTATATGCTTCTCATGGATGGCTTGCTTTCCGTTTGTGCTATACTCGACTAGCGCCCAGCGGAGTACGCGGTAACTCGCTTCAACCATAGGGTTCTGCCCCATGTGTTCGAGTGCAAGCGGCATGGTTTCTTCAGCTTCAAGAAGCAGTGCTTTAGTAAACTCGACATCCTCGATCGTTATAAGGCGGCTGTCTCGCCGGCCGGCAGAGACGATCAGTGAGAGCTTCATCCAGTGCATGAAGCGCCGGGGGAGGTACTCGTCAAACCGGCTGTCACTTGGAAAAGGGACCATCTTGGCTTTACGCCAGGCCCGTGCGAAAGCCTGGGCCTCAGTAGAGAGCTTAAACTCGCCCCTTAAGTTATGGATTTTGCTGATGTCTTCGGCAAGCGAACTGAAAGTAGGGGCCTCAAAGTCAGGGAACGGCTCAACTTCAACAAAGTCCTCTGAATAAACGAACAGAACCCTAGAAGTAAAACCCATTCCGAGTGACCGCTGGCCGAAAATTTCAGCGAGCATCCGGGGCGTCAGCCCGCCAAGGATACTCACGTAGGCATACTCTACATTCACAGGGTTCCGACTGATAAGCGAGTATTCCCAGTGGACTGGGCAGTCATAAAAGTCCGTCAGCGCGGTAAGAAACTCATTATCGCCTGGATTAAGAAAGGTCGCTACCTCATCTAACAGACATGAATACGAGGAATGCGTCATGGACTCGATATCTTGATCGAGCTTCATCGCGCCGGCAAGCAACTGGATGAATTTCTCTTTCGTTATTTTAGGCGGTGCAAGATGCAGGCGTGGGATCGTTTGCAGCAGTTCTCGGACGAAGCGGATCGCTGTCGTCTTGCCGATACCAGGCGGGCCGACCAAGAAAGTGTACAAATTTGGAAAGAGCTGCCGGTTAGTTAGCTTTAGGAAAACCTTCCTCTCTAGAGCCGCACTGAGGGCTGTTAGAGCAGCCCATTTCCGGAAGATCTGAGGCGAGTCTAGGTACTCAGTCTCATTAACGAAGGACGTAATCCAGCAGAGATTCTTTCGTGGCTGCTGGAGCGGTACGACTGTCGCCATCCGGTGTCCACTTCTTTAAGCCAGAGAGGTTTGGACGAACTGGCAAGCCGCTCTTTTCGGACTCAAACGCGGCATCTGCCTCGGACAGGTAATGCGCCCAGTTCCAGCCACAAGTAACGTCGCTCGGAAGCAGAAGAGTTCTCGGCCCGACCGGCACAGGCGTTCGCATTAAGCGAAGAACCTCAGTCAAGACCTCTGCCTCATCACAGGGATCATACTGAAACAGGGCTGCGTCATGGATTTGGGCGAGCAGTTCAATCTTCGGATAGTGCCAGAGACGGAACAGGCCGACATTCATGATGTCCCCTGTCATGCTCTGGCCCATGTGCGCCACAATAGCGCGCTGGGTGTCCGACTCGTAAGGGAGACCGAAGCTGTAGCGCCTCCGACCAGTCGGTGTAAAGATACCCTGTGGGCCGCCATGCCGGGAAGCGTCCTCAATCAAATAAACCTGTATCTCGTTGTGGAGGGCCGGTATGCCGGGGAACGCCTGGTAGTAAGAGAAGCCGAAATCCACACAGAGCTGATAAGGGATTTTGAGGCGTTGGCTCATTGTCATAGCTAGGATCATGTAGTTTTTTGCATGGCCGCCCCGCTTCGCCAGATCTCGCCGGTCGAAGTGCCGCCAGAACTTCTGTTCTGCAAGTTTTCTACAGGCCTTATAATCGTAGCGGCCATCCGGGCCGAGCGGCCAGGCGACTGTAGGCCAGATCATTATGGCTACGTGCGTGTGGAGGTCTGGTCCTTCACACGCAGCAATATAGCCCTCATCACCGGACAGATATGCAATATTTCGAGCATCTGCTTGTGATAAGTCGACGTTTCCGAGCTTCTTGCCCCGGTCAGCAACAAACATTCGGCGCATCTCGTCTGTAATGTTCTGTCCATTTGTGCCAGTCCACATTGGATTTTCCGAACTGGACCAGCGTCCGGTAGAAGCTCCTGCAACATTGAAGGAAAATCGCATACGGCCGTCTTCGTCGATCGCCTTGGACGTGATTTTAATCTTTTCGCGCGCATCGCGGCTAGCAAGGATGAAGTTACAGATGAGGAAGGCATCCGGGCCGATCTCCTTCAGTCGCTCGAGGGCTTCGATGCTGGTAGTCAACTTCTCGACCCGCTCTTTCTTGTCGTACTTGTACTGCGGAGGGAGCCTCATGCTCTCGTAGAGGAGCTTCTGGCACTGCTTCGTAGACCGAGGATTACAGCGAAGTCCGCTGATCGTTTCCGAAATGATCTCGAAGTACTCGATGAGCCGGGCCTCGTCCTCGTGGAACTTATGGTCGAGCCACATGCGCTCTTCCTGGTCTACGAGGATGCCCCGGAACGTCATCTCCATTGCCGGGCCTCGCATACCTTTAGTGTATGCGTAGTGCATCTGGGTGATCGGATCATCGCGCCAGTGCCGGATCGCCTCCCAGATTTCAGCTGTCGTAGTTACGTCTAGGCCGTTGTAGATTTGATCGGGCGAGGCCCCGGCTGGATAGTTTTCAGCAAAGTGGAGGACTTTTGCCATTTGCTTAACCTCCCTATCTTCCGCTCAGTAAGTGGTAGATCAAAGCGGACAGCCCACCGAGCGCCAGCCCGCATCCCCCGGCTCCACCCGTAGTCAGTATAAATCGCCATAGCATCTGCACGTTTAATGAACTCCACAGCTAGTCGTAGACCGAGTTTGCGCGCTTCTGGTGAACGATCGTTCAGCATCTGCGTAAAGAAGCCATGAGAAGCGAAGGGAGCCTCGCCACGGGAGATTGAGTCCGCGATGGCGAAGCGAAGATAGTTCCAGTTCCTGATCAGGCCCTCGGCGGTTTTCGCAGCGTACCGGCTCTCGATAATGACGAGGGGAAGTCTCATTATTTCTCCTTGCCGACATCGGAACCTCTCGGGCGTTTAGACTTCCAGGGGGGCGTGGCCGCATACACAGCAGCTAGTGACTCGAGATCCTTTGCCAGCTCGCTGTATCGGGCATGATGAAGGAGCATGGTGTCTTCGATCGGTCCACCAGTCGGGTAGATACCGTAGTGGGCCAGCCAATAAGTGTCGTATTGGCCGTTCTGAAACACCTTCGGGATCGGCCGGTGAAGCTGTTTGCGGAGCCAGGCCCATGCGGCTATTTCTTCCTCTCGCGTTTCCCAGTAGTGGTAGCCCGGCTTGGAACGGTCAACGAAGGGGATGACGATGCCGAGACTAGGGCGAGCCGCCAGACCCACCATTGTAATAAGTTTGCTTCCCGTCGTCTCAATATCGCAGGCGATGTAACTGGCGGACTCCAAGTAGTATTCCTCGAAGAGGAGGAGGTCTGTGAGCGTCGGTTCGAGCCAGAGCGTTTTATGAGTGTGCCGCACCTCAGGAAAAGCACTCTCACGTTTCGCCTTGATGATATCCACCTGGACATTAGCGCGGGCAGTCGCTCCTTGGAAGATAGAGAGGAGGGTCGGTAGCACCTTAACTGGGCGGAGAGTGCCCAGTAGACAGTGGCCCCGTATGGAGGAGACTCCAGTGAGACCGGTGAGGGCACGGAGTGCGGTATTCCCCATCGCCAATATAAGGTTCGGCTTAGCAACGTCGATTTCCTTTCCTAAGCGCTGTAGCGCGCTTTCACGGATCTCATCGTTCTCCCAGAGACGAGAAATGACATCTCCAGGAGGTCGTTCATTGAAGACGTTTGATAGAGAAAGATCGGCTCGCTTGAGCCCAACGTTTCGGAACAGCTGAAAGAGAGCGTGGCCGTACCGGCCGGTGAGCGGGGAGCCAGTGACTTCTTCTGTTTCTGCAAATGCTTCTCCTACGACCATTAAAGGCGCACCAGGGACGAGTGAGTCAGACCAGCGGCCGCTCATACTATGCCCTCAATTATGGTATCTGTGGCCAGCCGGCGTCTGACGGTGTGGTGAGAGAGGTCCACGTATTTCTGCTCACTATCAAGGCCAACAGCGCGTCTTGCTTTGAGGCTAACCGCTGCTGCAATGGCTGTTCCAGAACCGCAGGTAGGGTCAAGGAGGTCTGTGTTCTCGTCGACCAGCATGGAGAGGAAATGCTCAACAACCTGGAGGGGCTTTTCAGAAATGTGCTCGCTGTCAGAAGCGCCCCGAGGGTGAGAGATAGAATTGGAAACGGGCCTAACGATAAAACGGTCTCCCCATGTGATGAAGAGGGCCATTTCATAAGTCCGCCTGGGCCCTCGTCTGGGGTCCGGTATAATGCCTGCCAGGTCTGCTTTATGCCAGATAAGCGGGTACTCATCTACAACGAACCCAGGTTCGGACCTAAACCGCCCAGCCGCAGCGGCTCGGTGTTTAGCAGCGGTCCAGAAGACCATGTGCCCAGCGGGTGCGAAAAGTTTATGGCGAGCGATGAGCAAAGTGTCGAGGAGCTGGAAGAATAATTCTGGCCGGTCGTCATAGCGATCTGACTGACGAGAAGCCTGCATCTGTGCGTCGTGCATAGACAGTCCGTATGGGAAGTCACAGTGTAGCACATTGAAGGGCCTTTCGTCATAAGCTATAGCCCAGGAAAGGAAATCAGCACAGTACAACTCGAAAGGCGCCTTCGGCGCCACTGGTCCCATCGGCATCAGTTGATCGGTGATAGCTGCATCAATATCACGGGCTTGCCGGCGTGCGTACTGGTTGTAGATAGCCTTGGCAGAGGTTTCCCTTAGCAGTTCAGGGTTCTTCTTGATTTCCTGCTCGACGGTCAGCATACGGCTGACGAAGGCGGGCGTGACGTTCAGGGCTGTCGCGGTGCGAGCGGCCGTCCAATCCGGCTGAGTGGCCGTGTAAGCGTCATGCAGCTGCCGTATCGCCTTCACTTGGTCTTTCCAGTCGAGGTCGCTCCGCTTGAGGTTCTCCTCCAGCTCGATGATCTTTCGCTCGTTTTCGGGGAGATCTTCCCAGAGGGTGACTGCAATTTCTTTCAGGCCGAGGGCCTTATGCGCCTCGAGACGGCGCTGCCCGGCAAGCAGCCTCCCGCTTCGGTCAACTACTATCGGATGCAGCAGGCCGTTCCGGGCTATGCTCGCCTTCAGCTCGTCTAATTGGGCCGGATCGATAGCAGAGCGTTGCCGATCTTCGACCTTGATGTCGGATATCCGCATGAGGGCTCCAGAAGAAAGGGGCGGCCCGAAGGCCGCCCCAGTTGGCTACGTCCGATCCGGACCGAGTTCGTTGATGAAGGAGACCATCTCCGAGGGCCTCCGCTTGGACGGCTGCATCACCATCGTGCCAGTGCAGTACTTGCCCTGGAGATCCGGGACGATCTGCTTGAACGTCCGGCCGGCGACCTGGACGCCCATAGCCTCGGCGAACTCGCGGAGCCGGTAGGCCGCGTCCTTCGTCATGAAGAAGGAGTAGTTCTGGAGGCGGTTGTTCCAGTCCTCCGGCAAGCGGCTCTGGTCCACGTCGGCCATCGCTGCGATCGGCTTCAGTTCCAACTCGATGAGGGGGGTTTTCTTTTCGTTCTGTGCCTGCCCCGGCGTGTGCTTCAGAATGAGGAAGCGGTAGGTACCGCCAGGGAACGGCGGCGGCCGGATTGCAGTTTCGGCAGACATGTTCATGACATCTTCGAACGACATAGGTCTTCTCCTGCCCTAAGGTTGCGTTACGCCGCTGGCTGGGCTACCGACGGCGCCACCTGGACGGTGTCCAGGAAGCGGAAAAAGAGGGCTAGATCTGCTTTCATCTCGGATGGAACGATGGAAGGTGCGGGAGTTTTGAGATCGAGTGCGGGAGTCATACGGGTGTGCATGATGACTTCGATTTCTCCCTTCGGGTCCTTGCGCTTCTCTAAGGAAAGCATGGAGTTGAAGAAGCGCGGGACCTTAGGAGGGAGCTTGCTTCCCAGGGCGAGCGGGAACCCTTTGAGAGAACCCTGCTGCTCAGGCGAGCCGGTGAACATGATGTGGCTGTTGACCACGACATTGCAGGTTGTCATGTCAGAGAACACTGTTTCCAGGTACTTCTCTACCATGTCCATAGCGGTGCCGTAGTCAGGGATGGTCGCCCGCTCGAAGTGATTGTTCATCGCCTGGACGTAGCGCAGACAGGCATCACCAAAAAAGCCAAGCGTGTCGAGAAAGAGAACGTCCTTGACTCCCCATGTACGAGGGGTGCCCATGTTCACGTTCTTCTCGACCCAGCCCTTGGACAGGTCGCTCATGGCGGTCATAGCCGCCATCGGTATGCCGTGCTCCGCAGAGAGCGGCTTGTCGGTGTACGTCTTAACGAAGACGTTCTGCCGCTTGTTGACAGGCAGAATGCTCGGATCAAGGAGGATCTCGATGCCGGCGTCAAAATCCTGCACGAAGCAGCGATAGTCCGCCTTGGCGAGGGAACCGATCAGGGCCGTCTTGCCGGTGCCGCTAGGCGCGCACATTAAAACTTTATGGGGATGTACTTTGATAGACATTTCTGCGAGGGATGCCATTCAGAATGTCTCCGATGCGGGTTCAAACATGAGATGAGCGAACTCCTGGGCCTCTATCGGCGTCCCCTTGTTCCACGGCCGGAAGTCAAGAAGGCGAGAAGGTTCTGGAAAGGAGCCAGAGAACTGGAGCGCCCTGTCATCGATAGAGAGGTAAGCTGCTGGCTTCGCGATCGGCCAGGCGAGGCGTTCCCGGTACTCGGCCTCTAGCCCGTTGTCAGCGAACCACTTCTGCATAGCCTCGACACCGCCGGGATGCGCGGAGCGGCTGCTATAAATCGCTACCTCAAAGTAATCCATCGCTTCTCGGATGAAGTCGAATGCGCCGGGCACAGGGCCATCCGCAATGTGCGCTACATCGGACCAGCCGCTCGTGTACATGTGCAGGACCCCATCGAAGTCGAGGCACAGAAGGGGTTTCTTGCTCGCCATTAGCTGCTCCAATCGTCCGCGCCGCTGCGGATCTCCAGAGGGTTCCATTGCTTCTTTGTGAAGTGCTGTTGAAGGATCATCGGCCGGATGCTCGGGTCCTTAGAACAGACGCCCCGGAACTGGCACCCAGCATACTTATGGCACGATGACTCGTTGAGTGGCCAGGGGCGATTACCATAGCGCATGGCGTAGCCCTGTGCAATCTCGATCCACTCTAGCGTGTTGGCGAGCCATTCATCTAACTGAGCCTCCGTACGCGGAGCGATGTGCCGGTGAACGCGAGTGAAGGTGACGGCCACCTGACAAGCGTCCACGATGATGCCGGACACAGGCTTGTCGATCAGGACCTTACCGGCGGTGAGGTACCCGGATGTCTGTGCGTCGATAGAGTACTTGATGAAGTACCACTGGCCGAGGGTAGAGGTCGTGTGCTTCCGCTCCTGGATAAAAGTTTCTCCGGCGAACTCACAAATCTTATCGATGTGCCCGCAGTAGATGAAGGCGTCACCATCTGGCGAAGTGAGCGGCAGCATGAAGCGGAAGGAGATTTCTAGGGCTGCTTCGCCGGACGAAAGTCTGACAGTTTTGAGGGGGTCGTTGATGGCGAATTGCTCTGTGTACCAGATGATGCTTCGGACGAGCGTGAGGCGCGTACGGTTGTTGTCTCCGTGCCAGAAGATAAGCGTTTCCTGGGCACCTTCTGTGCCTGCAGGGACCTCACGTATGCCTCCATCTGGGAGCAGTAGTCCATTAACTCGGCGCACAGTCTCGCGGAGGGCTTGGGCAACGACGAGCGAGAGCGACGCATAGTGGTCTGTTCCTTTGATGCGGTGCCGGTCATAGGCTTCGAGGTACCTATGGAGGAGCCCACCGAATACGAGGGGAGGGGCGGTGTCTTTTGGTATCCAGCCTTCAATGATGGCTAGCTGGTATTTGCGGGCACATTCTTTCAACAGCGTCATGGAGCTATTATCCCACGCATGTTGAACTAATGGGGCAGACTTGCAGAAGAGTTGGGTGTCAGGCGCCTCGGCTGGCATCAGCATTCTCCTTCTCGAGGCGCCGGCGCAAGTGCCGAGCCGCGTGCTCGATTTTCCAGCGCCGGTCGGCCGTCCAGTGAGGCGTCGTGCAGTAATTCTCGATTTCCCTTAGCGTCTTGAGGATATCGGACAGCGAGGTGAGGACGGTTTCACGCATTCTTCTGGCCGGGTTCTGGCTGTTTAGCTCCATCGAGGGCCTCGATTTCTTTAGCAATTGCGATAGCGACCTTCTCGGCCTGTGCGTGCTGCGCCCAGAGGTTAGGTGAGCGGACGTACTTCTGGGCAACAGCTGCGCTGTTCGCTGCGTGCTGGCGAGCGATAGCTGCGGCCTCCCTGATCGCGGCAGCTCGCTCGTTCGGGTGCTGGCCGGTACAGGTTTCGGTGACGTGAAGGGCACGGGCCTCGCGGTCGGTGATGCCACAGCGAGAACACATAGCCTCGCCGTGGCCGAGGTTCGAGGGAACCCAGAGGTGCTGTAGGCCCCTCACCTACGGAGCGATCCTGATCAAGATGTAGACCGGGACCTTTTCGAACTCGAGGGCCGTGTAGACCCGGCCTTGCGCCTCATCCAGACAGTTAGTCAACACTTCGTTAAACTCGCTGTCCGGCTTGCTGAGAAACTCGCGGACAGCATCAACGGTCGTATCAAGGAAGTAATCGGGTTCTTTCATCGGAAGACTCCTAGGGCTGCGGCGATGAGGATAAGGATGATCCAGACGACGGCGCACGCCATGCTACCGCGCCAGAACCAATACCACTCAAACTCGTTGTTTGGGAGGATGGATTTCGACATCTTAGATGTCCAAGTTATCGATGCTGAGGGCGGCGTTAGCAGCCTTCTTTGCGTCGATGTTAGGATCTCCGTTCTCTTTCTTCTTCTTGCGGAACTTCCCTTCCGCCTCCATTTGCTGGAAACGATGACGCTCCGCTCGAAAGTAGTCGATGATGCTGGAAAGATCCTTCTGCGTTATCAGCAAAGGGTCCTTCCGGAACAACTCTTCCAGCCCGTCCTCAGTCACCTGGGCGAGGATCGGGTCCGGGACTGGGCCGTTCGGTAACTCGCTCATGCTTCTCTTCCTTTCTCCAGTCGATACGGGCTGCGTAGCAGGCGTGCAGGATGCTGAGCGGATCGAGGTGTGCGTACTCTGGCGGGACCGTCACGAGGCGCCAGGTCGGCAGGCGTTGGGTCTGTTGCTGCGTGTGTAGGAGTTCCTTCTCTATGACGGTCGGATACTCCTCACCGCTCAGCTTCCGCATTACCTGGATGACCCAGGTCACTGAGGCGCCACCAGGTCGCTTTCCAGCGGGCCGAGGTCCGGCAGCTGGATGTCTGGCGACTTAGCGCGAAGCGCCTCGGCCGTTCGATCATCGAGAAACTTTAGCTGTCTCTCGATCAGTGCTCGGACGACGCGGCTCTGCGCGCCGAAGCCAGGGAAGTAGCTCTTGAAGCGGTCCATCAGTTCCTCATCAAGCAGGAGGTGGAGATGGACCTTTCCGGGTCTTGACTTGGACATAGATGCTCCTTGGGATGATAAGTAACTCGAACGGATCTCCCGGCTTGCGGAGAACTAACACCGGAACAGGCGATCCCCTCTTGCGCTCCTCTTGCCGGACAGTGCCGAGGCACCGTTTCAAGTGCTCAACGTCCTGAGATCGGACCGCCAGCCCGTAAGGAGAGCTGAGGGCCCGATCCAGGAGTTGGAGACAGATGTCTCTGTTAGCCAGGGGCGTAGCCCCTGCTTACTGCGCGGCCTGCTGGGCCGGCCCCACGTCTCCGAGATCCACGCCAGCCCCGGCGACCGCCGCCTTGCGGGCCTCGACCACGGTACGCGCCTGCTCGCGGAAGTGCGGGCGCTTCTCGAGCGTCGCGAGCGTCAGCTCGTCCAGCTTGCCCTCCGGCAGCTCCTTGAGCTTCGTCCCACGCGCCTTGAGGGCCGAGATAACGGCGGACTCGGCGAGCTTGTAAGCCTCCTTCTCGACCGGGTCCTGCGGCAGCTTGCCGGCCTGACGGATGCCGAACTGGTACGACGCATCATAGGCGTCCAGTTCGGTCTGGCCGAGTTCCGGCTCCTTGTCCTCGATGGCCTTCTTCATCCGCGCAGCGAAATTGTTACGGATGTTCTCCGCGCGGAGCTGGTTGAGGGCCGCCGCCTCGTTCGCGGTCAGCTGGTGCCCCTCGGCGTAGGGCGCGGCGATGTTGAAGATCTGTCCCTGGATCATGACTGGCTGGGTGTTCACTGTGATAGCTCCTTGTGCTGGCCCGTTGTGGGCCGGGGGTTAACGGTACGGTGTCAATATGGCACCATGCGGGACGGGTGTCAAGTGCCTTCGTGCGGCCGGCGCATGGGGTTGTTTACCGGGTAAACGTGGTGCAGAGGCTATAGCCCGAGGTCCTCGATGCTCAGGCTTTTCAGTTTCGGGTTGATAGGAGCCGCTTCGCGGCGGCCGAGTGCGGCATAAAAGAGCCCCCAGAACTTCTCTGGCGTGCTCCATGCCTCGTGTGTCAGCTTCCAGAGTTCTTCCGGGTTGCTCGCCCGACCTGCTCTAATCCAGTTGTGAACGTAGACCGCGACGGTGCCGTCTGGCTCGATGATGAGCGCTGCCCAAGGGGTAAGTTTATCGTCCTGCATCGCACGCTCTCCTTCTGGATCAGTTCATATGTGGCGAAGGTTGTGCCACAGGTAAGACACTCCCGGACCCGCCGCGTTGTCGGGCCGGAGCGAAGTTCTTTTGGCCGGCTGTCTGTGACCGTAGTTTTCCCACCGCATGGACATAGCATCCTTCCCCTCCTTCATAGGCCGAGGTCCTCGATTGAGATATCGGCCGTGGTCTTACGGCTCTCTAAGAACTTCTGCTGCTTTGCCAGTTCTTCTTCCCGGCTCATATCCGGGGTCGGAGCGGCGAGGGATGGGACGCTCGGCAAACGAGGTGGTCTCGGTGCAAAGAGGTCCTCGACCGTCAGGTCAGCCGTTTCATTGGTTTCGGCCAGCGAGCGGATGCTCATAAAATACAGTTCCAGCATCGCCCGCGTTTCACCGACATAAATCAGGTTGTGTTCCTGGTCCCGGCCGGCGCCACGAGCACGCTGCGGAGGAAGCTTCTCACGGCCAAGGAAGTGCACCCGCCGGTACTCGAGGCCCTTTGCCTTGTGGATGGTACTGAGCGTGACGACGGCCGGAGAGCCGGGCCGGTCGCTGAACAGGTTCTCAATCTTTACTGAGAACCAGCTGACGGCTGCGTCGGTCGGAGCGGCTTCACAGATAGAGTGGATGGCCGCACAGCGATCCGTCAGGCTCTCAGCTTTGTCGTGTTTCCCCTTACCGAGGTGCTTTGCCGTTTCTGCGGAGAGCCAAGCATCGAGATGCTGGAGAGCTTCTCCCAGTGGCATGGCCTCGTTCCCGTTCGCGCCGCGCTTCTTCAGCAAGCGCGCTAGCCCAGCACCGATATCCTTCCCGAGGATAGTCGCTGGGATGTTCCGCTTGATAAGACGGAGCCACAGGCCGGCAAGCGGCTGGTTGTACCGACAGAGGATGAAGTCGCCGGGCCGGATATCAGACGGCTTAGAAATCCCGACGTGGCCTTCCGGTGCGTCTGGCGCCGACTTCATGTAAGGAACGATCTCGTTTGCCTGCCGCACGACCGCCTTCGGGCAGCGGAAGCTGACCGTAAGAGGCATCGGGCGCAGCCCAAACTGCGTGATCATGTTAGGGATCGACCGCACATCCGCTCCCCGGAAGCCGTAGATCGCCTGGTTACGGTCGCCTGCAGCGACGAGGCGGCCGCTCAGCCCGAGGAGCTTGCGGAGCATCCGGTGCTGGAGAGTCCCGAGATCCTGTGCCTCGTCCACCATCACGAGCTTGTACGTATCGAAGCGGCCGGCGATCGTGACTGGCAGATAGAGCTGGTCGGTGAAGTCGATCACGCCGTCCCAGGCTCGCATGTTCATTCGTGCTAGCAGCGTCCGCGCGCACTCGATCAGCCAGCTTGGGTCCCAGTCCTCCGAGTCAATGTCCGCATTCTCGAACAGCTCTGCCCAGTTAGCTTCGGTGTCATCCTGCGCGCCGCCAGGTGAGCCGGCAGGCACGATCCCGGTGTTCCGAGCTGCATCGACCAGCTTCTTGAAGTCCGGGCAGGCCATCGGGGAGGTGTCGAAGCGCGGCCAGAGTTCCTTAGCCGTGAGGTAGAGCTTCCCGGTTTCCAGGGTGAGCCGGCGGCCGATGGCCCGGCCAAAAGCTGAGTGGCCGAGCGAGTTCATTGTCCGACAGGAGACTGGTAGGCCAGCTGCTTTCACGCGCTCAGTAAAAGCTACCTCGATGTGCTTGTTAAAGGCACAGACGAGCACGCTGCTCGGCAGGAGCCCTTCGCGCTGTAACTCTGCAAGGCCCTTTTCAAGGGTGAAGCTCTTACCGGAGCCGGCAACTGCCTCGAGGACGAGGTTATCATTTGTCATGAGGAGCGCTTCGAGGAACGCGCTCTGTTCTGGTGTAAGGGTTTTCATTTTCTTCTCACTGCGTTAAAAGGAAAGGAACAAACAAACGAAGGCCGCTAGCGTGAGGATGATTATAACCAGCGCTATGCGGCCCGCGTACTCTTCCATTCAGCGGGCAGCTTTCTTGTGGATCGGGACGACGTTCGGCGCAGAGCGCGCCGTGAAGGAGATCTCGTAACCGAGGCAGGCAGCGACCGCAGCGATCGTGCAATGCTGCGGGCGCTTCGTTTTGCCCTGGAACCAGGCGTGCAGGGTCCGTGCCGTTACACCGCTCTTAGTTTCAACGTAGGTGAACGACACTTTCTGGTCTGCGATTAACGAATGGAGCCGGTGGATGATCGGGTCCTTGTCGCGAAACATGTAGCTCTGGTAGATTTTTGTCATTTGGGAGGGCCTTCATTTATTACTGTGTCCAACGTTACCACAACCGGCCGCGAAAGTCAAGGGGCCTGTTACGTTTTCGGTCGCAGGTTCTCCGGCAGATTGCTGTGCAACCACTCAGTCAGTCCCTCTTTCGTTGCTCCGATGCGGGGAGCCTCCCAACCGAAGTGCAGCGCGACAAGCGCCAGAAAGTGAGGATAGGTCCGGCGGTCGTCTCTGATGTACCAGCGAGCGCCGCAGGAACAGCATAGATCCTTCCCCTCTACATGCTGGAAAGGCTGATAACGGATTACCTTATGTACCATCACGTCCTCCGTAAAAAGGCTACGAGGCCCGTAGCCAGTTCCTTGGGAACAGCGTACTTCTCGATGAGCACTCGCTCGAAGGTGAGCTTCTCTGCCGCATCCAGGCGCTTCGCCTCGAGCTGGAGCGTCTGAAAGAGATACGCACAGATGTCCACGCTCTTGCGTGCGCCGAGCGGCGGGCCGGGATCGTTCTTCATGTGCGGACCTTTTCTGCCGAAACGCTCTCTGGCTTCGCGAGCAAAAGCTGTAACGCCCTCGGCCCGTTCTTGTACCAGGCGCACAGGCGGTTCCAGTAGATCGAGGTTTCCTGCTCGGAGGTGAAGGTCATCTCGATGATGATCTTCATCTCGCCGCTGCGCTTCCAGTGGATGTGCGTCAGCATTCGTTCTTCGCCTCGGGCGGCTTCGCCGGCATCCGCCATTCAGTGATGTCTGTGATGCCCAGCTCCTTCATGGCGGAAGCGTTCGCCTGAATGAGCGTGTCGATTAGTATCAGCGCCTGCCGGTTCGGGATCTCCAACGGGCTCGTCCCGGCGGCCATAGTAACTGTGTTTGTGAGCGCAGCCGTGCGGAGCGTAAACAGGTCGTGACGCTCGTCCACGAGGCGTGCAGCCGTATCAACATGTGCCTGCTTCATCTGAAAACTCCTAAGGGAGGGGCCTTAAGGCCCCTCCCTCCTTGCTGTTAGCCGACAGTGACTTCTACCGCGCCGATCTCCGTCTCGCCGGACTCGATGCCCAGATCGACGAGGTTGTCGTTCAGGTACTCCTGAAGCGCATTCACGAGTTCATCGTCCTCGTTCTGGAGTTCCTCCCTCAAGTCTGCGACAGGCGCGTCGATGACAGCGGTGATGGTGATCTTAAACTTCACTTTCTTCTCCTCAGGTTGTAGCCGATGAATACACCGATAGCTCCCATGAACGCGCCCCAGATAGCACAGGCTATCCAGGCGTTGTTCATGTTACTTGATGCCGAGCCGTCGAGCGGCCTGAGCGACGATGCTCTCGACAGCCGTCTTGACTGGCATGTTAGCGTTCTTGCAGACAGCGATAGCGATGTCGGACTCGTACGTTTTGCCGGGCCTGGTCGGATCAGGCAGCGACGCAACACAGGTCACGCTGACTTCGCCGGTCGTCAGGACCTCAGCCTCGAACCGGCCGCCTGCGTCGATGATTTCCGCAGCTAGGCGGTCGATCGCTTCGCTGTCCGTCTCGTACTCGGTCAGGGCTTTCCGGCCGTAGGGCCGGATATACTGGGTAAATGGAATAGTCATTCTAGAGCCTTTCTGAACGGCCGTCAGGGAACACGCGGTAGCGCCAGCGAGAGAGGCGGCGCTTTCCGCTGAGGAGGCGGATCTCTGTGGCAAAGCCGTACCTGTTATTGCCCTTCCAGTGGACGATAACTGTGGTGTCATACTTCTTTGCCAGGAGCTTCGCTCCGTTAAGCGCGGTCGGGAGGTCCATGTTCCACCGGCTTCTCGAGATGCAGCACATACGCGGTGCTAGAGAGTGACATTGCGTATGCAGCTGCTTCACGGAACGTAGTATACGGACCGTAGGCCCGTCTGCCTGTGGCACCGAGTTCGTCGATGACGACGAAGCGGGCAATTGGCTTAGACACTGTTGATTTTCCTTCTCTGGGGCGGTACTGGAAGCGTACCAGAAACGGCCACGCAAGCGCGTGGCCGAGACTGCTGCGCTACGAGCAGGTCACCTCTGGAAATGAAACAGTCGTCAAGGCCGAGATAGCCGCACGGAACGCAGCGATAGCCTCGAGTGCGGTTGGTGCGTTCACCTGCGACCGGATGATCGGCTGGCTTTCTAGGCCGGCTGTAATGACGTACACGCCGGTCGTGCCTTCGAGGGGCTGGATCGTAAAGTGCATCATTCTTCCTCCTGTTCGAGAAGGTCCGCGATAGCGGCTTCTCTGGTTGCACCGAAACCCTGCGGCATACCCGGCTCGTAATCGGCACGGACAGCCGACCAGTCGAACTGCCTCAGGGGGATCGGCTTCGGATCATAAAGAACACAGATGACCTTACTCATCGTACCAATCGCTATCGTCATAGCGCTCCTCTGCTTCGTGTGAGCGGCGGTCGCGGTATTCCTCGTATGCCTCGTCCGGGTCTCGCCCGTGGACGGGGCAGTTCTTGTTGAGCTTCGGTTCCGGCGGGTCGATGTCTGTGGCGTGGACAGTTGTCCAACCGCAGATGCAGTCTGGGTCCTCACCCGGGATTTCGTCAACGGGGAAACTCATAAGCCTGCCTCCTTTTTGATGAGGTTGTATGCGTCGGCGAGTGACATACCCTTGTTATCCATCAGCCATTTTACAGCTGAAATCAAGCGGCCCTCACCATAGAGCTGCTTGACTGCTTCGGGCAGCGTGCTGTCTACCGAGAGGGACGGATAAGGGTGCGGCCACTCGAAGGTTGGCTTTCTGCGTTTCATGTTATTCTCCGAAGATGGAAACGAGGAACCGGCTGTCAGCCGGGATGACGTGAATGCCCCACACGTCGGGCAGCTCGAACGCGAACCACTCGTGGCCGTGCGTGTCGCGGAACATGGCGAGGAGCTGGCCGACGAGCGGGGCACCCTTGTGCTCCCGCCCGAAGAACTCCTGTTCGACAGTAATATTCATCCGAGGTACTCCCGAACAGCCTTGATTTCAGAAAGCAGTTCGTCTGAGGACGAGCCGACGAACTCATCAATCTCCCTGACGGACGCCTCGATCTGGTCGAGCAAGGCCGGTGTGACAGCCCATGCGGACAGCCGGATCACCGGCACCTTGTGCCGACGGTCTCGGAGCTGCCAACGGCCGGTGTCCTTGTTGTGTTCGGCCAGGCTCCTGAGCCGAAGGCTGTTCAATAGGTTCCCGGCCTGTTTCGCATCGAGGTGTAGTGCTGCCATCACCTCGCGTGTAGTAGCCGGGCCGAGGTTGAGGAATGCTACGGCTTCACGGGCTTTTGACATTAGACCGACTCCTCGATCCCGAGGGTCGCCGCGATAGCGGCGGGCGTCCACAGCTCGAACACTTCGATGTCCCTGGACAGCTTGTCGAGTAGTTTATACGGGTCCTTACCCCGCATGTAGGCGTTGAACGGTGCCTCCTCAGGCTTTGTGCCGGGCTTCCACAAACAGGCGGACAAACGATACTCTATCACGTGGCCGCTGATCTCGATGTTGAGCGTGACGTATGCGAGATGGCTCTTGATCGGGGCCTTTTCGAGTAAGGCGGCCTCGAGCTGGGCGCAGGAATTGCTGAGTTCAGTGGGCTGCATTGTGAAGTGTCCTTCTAGGAGGTTTTCGGATGGCTCCCCGAGCTGGAGTCGAACCGGCATACCTGGAACCAAAATCCAGTGTCCTACCTTTAGACGATCGGGGATCACGGCCTGTCTACCGGGCCGAACGCTTTATTTCTTCGTAAGCATGGCGGTACGCGCCCTGGCCCATATCGAGCTTGGCGAGTTTGCCCTCTTTGTAGAGGCGCTGGGCTTCGACCAGCGGAATACGCTTGTCGCGGCTCGCGTCGCGAGTATCCACGACGATGTGAGCCATTTCTGGTTCGGGCTTTTTACGCATCGTGTATGTTCCTTCTGAGGGCGCTTTGCGCCTAGCCGGAGGTTTTCTCGAACGGCCCGCCGGTTGCTGGCCGCTCGAAACGCTGTCCACGCCCTGTGCCGAGCTTGCAGCCGAGCTTGATGAAGCACATCGGACAGAAGTTACCCCAACCACGGGGCGTCGCTGCGTCGTAGAAGACGAGCATGATCGGGCGCTCGCAAGCGTCACAGTTTGATGGTGGGTTAGCATGTTTCATTGGTCTGTTCCTTCTAGGAGGGGTTTAGTAGCAGGCGGGCGGTTTTTGCCCCGCACGCGCATCATGACACCATCCGCCGTTGATGTCAAGCACCTTGTGAATTATTTGGTAAGTACGGAGCGTAATGCCTGTTTGGGTAGTCACCGTCTTTGTACTCTAAATAGCCGCTTTGAATTAGAGCGTTGAATGTGCTTTCAAGGTATTGAGGCGCTATTCCTGATTGTAAGAGCTTTGTACGAAGATGCTTCTCAGCAATAGCAATCTTTCCATTTGTACAGTACTCTGCTTTGGCCCAGCGGTATACGAGGGCTATTGACTCCGTTTGTGATGGCTTTGGATCTAGCTTCGCTGCTACTTCAGCAAGCTGTTTTGAAAGCTGCCTCATTAGTTTGGCGAGTTCTTCATTATTCACGGCCATCACCTCTCACTGGCATTGGAAAGATATCATCTGGCGTCAGATGTCCAGTGACTGCGCGCTTATGAAAATCAGCGTTTCGATAGGAGAGCAGCCGATCCTCGCACGCGGCCCATGCAGCATCTGGATCTATCGCAGGCAGCGTTGTGAGCTGGCCAGTGGCTGTGAGCGCGCTGATCGCAACCAGGTCTTGCTTCACAATCACTACGTATGTGGAGCCGCGCTTCTCAGTTTCAGTGGTCATAATCTCGAGTGGCCAGCCGACCGGGCCGTTCTTGATTTCGTAGAGTTCTTTGTCGGCGAGCTTTGCTTGATTGAGGAGGAACCGCATTCTTGTAGCGGTCTTTTGATCTGCTGCATCCATCTCGATCGGGCCGTGTAGGGCGGTGTACCAGACGCGAATGTAACGCTCGTCGGGCCGAGGGCGCTTACGGAGTTTTGGCATTGGGCGGGCCTGTTGGTTTGGTGGATGGTGTAAGAGTGTAACATGGACTGTGGGGAAAGTCAATGAGAATCGTGGGGTAGATCATACTGGAATGTTGAATGTCGAGTGTGCTGGAACCGGGTTTTGACCCTTCCGGCCTCCCGCCCTATATAGTTATTATTTTTTTTTTTTTCTCATAAGACTGAGGCCCCCGAAACCGGCAAAAATCGATTCCAGCACTCTCGGCATCCAGCACACCCGCACAGCATATGGGGCACTTTACCCGGTTAACATGGTGTCCCGGCTCGGCCAATAGAGGATCTTAGCGTCCCCTCTGGGGGCCAATAGAGGATCTTAGCGGCCCCCGTAGGGGGACAGTAGAAAAGCGGCCGCCTTTCAGCGGCCGCCCTCTCAACGGTTCAGGTAAACGAATGCAGCGATCATGAAGAGGCAGAGGGCTGCAAGCAGCATGTCACCGGGTCCGCATTCGGACCAAGATGGTCCGGTAGAGGCTGGCGGCCGACGAGAGATCTTTGAGGAGGTTGAGGGGAAGCTCTCCGTCCGGCGAGCCACACTCGCGCGCCACGGCCGCCGATATGTTGCGCAGCTCGCGCAGGATGACCTCTTCGACCATGCGCTGACCTTCCGGGGGGAGCATGGCATGGATGTAGTTGACGTTCATTCTAGCTGTTCCTTCTGGGTGAACGGTACCAGTCCGGTACCCGGAACCCCCGGGGCAAATGCCCCGGGGGAACCGGCTGCCGGGCGGGTTATTCCGCCGCTTCGGCCGCTGCCTTGGCCGCGAGCGCCGCTTCCACCATTGCCGCAACGGCCGCCCGCCCGTTGGCGAGAGTCGCTTTCTTGGTATCCGCGTTATGCGTGACCGCCAAGATGTACGACTCGCCGGCGATTGGTCCGCCCGCCGCGATAAGGGCGGCTTTGCCATCCGCCACCGTCTTGAGGGCCATGCGCGTCTTGGCGCCGACACCAAGCAGTTTCAGGAAATCCCGACATTCGCCCATCCAGATGGTGTCATCCGACTGGATACGCGGGTCCGCCCGAAGCCACGCGAGGCGATTGGCAAAGGCAGTCATCGCCTTGTCGTGTTTCCACTTGGAAACCTGTTCCACCGTCATTTCGGCCTGGTCTTCGCGCGTGATAGAACGCGCGTCGATAATCACCTGCCGCATCCCATGCGCGAAGCCGCGCACAATCATTTCGGGAGTATGGTCTGCGAGCGAGTGTACAAACGCTTCCAGCCCGGGAACCGAATACGTGATTTCATCGGGCAGAGTCATAGTGATAGGCATAACGCGATCCTTTGGACTTTCGGTTGCCGGCCCCGCGTCTAGGGCGGGGGCCGGACCGGGGCGGCTCGCCCTGGCAAGGAGGACAGTACCCCAAGCCTACCCCAAAGCGTAGTGCAAAGACAGCATGGCAGGCATGTAGGATCTGCATAGAGGAAGAGGCTTACGGAATAGTCCTATCCTACAGAGGAATAGTCCTACGCGCTGCGTGCATAGCAGCCACGCTCCCCCCACATGGCCCGTGGCATCGATCTTGCAGTAGGTAGCGGCAGTTTCTGCGCAGTTTTCAAACTACCCCAATTCTACTCCATTCCCTCTTTCAACACCACCATTACTGCGTTCGGCCCGGAAAAACTGGGTTGACTTTCGATAGCAGCCTGTTAGAATACCATATGGGCAATGACGCAGCCAAACTCGCCCCGATGCGGCCCGGCCCGGCGCTGGAGGTGACGCTCGGCCCGGGTGGCCTAATAAGCGGAGGGATGACTAACGAGCCTGCCTTCCGGCACGCCGGCATTGCGGCCGCTGAGGACACTGTTTTCGACTCTCCGACGCCGCACGGGGATGACGTGTCCGTAGAAGATGTGAGGGAACTGACCGAGGAGGAAGTCGCGAATGCGCCCGGCCCGCATGAAAAGAACAGCGGCTCGACCGGTCCAGCTATCAGAGCCCTTCGATACCAGCATCATGAAATTGCTCGACTGCTTGCTGCAGGTACGCGCCCTGCGGAGATCAGCCGCATCCTCGATATCACAGTCCCGACTATCGCCCGGCTCATCGCCACACCGCAGTTTCAAGATCTGCTGCATGGATATACCACCGCTCGAGACCACGCCGCGATTGACATTGGAGTACGTCTCAAAGTCGCCGGAGCGATCGCCCTTGACAAGCTCACAGAGAAGCTCGAAGGGACGCCGGGCGTAGCGATGCCGGCAGACTGGCTGACAAAGACAGCTCTCGGCCTCGTAGACCGGGCCGGCCATGCTCCTGTGCAGAGGACTTTCCATGCCAGTGTCAACACCGCTATCAGCCCAGCAGACATTCGAGCAATGCGAATGGAGCGGGCCGCGCGAACGGTCGTGCTGGCTCCGCATACCGGACCGGATGGCTCCGCCAAAGCCAGTGATCGGCAGGATGACTCCTTCTCAGCAGCGGGGTCTCCGGCACGAGAGGAAGGTGTGGGAGTATCTATGTCGAATACAGCCGACGCTATGGCCCGAGATGATGCTGCTTCGCAACCCGTGGTTCCAGAACCTTAGCTTTACCAGCCCCGCCGTAGGCGGGCCGCAATGCGGAGGCAAAGATGCCAGCACCGAAGAGACCACCGAAGTCGAGGCCGAGAGGCCAGGGCTCACGTCCACCGGCTATCCCTGGGCCGGGCCAGTTACCGCCAGGCCCGCCGGGGATGCCGCCCGACGTACCTATGCCGCCAGGAGCCCTTCCCCCGGGCGGCCCACCGATGCCAGGGATGCCGGGAATGCCAGTCGGCCGGGCGATCAAGGGCCTCCGGTAGAAGGGAAGCAGTTAGCGAGGGGGGGAGAGGGCGCTTTGCGCCCTACCCCCGAGCGAGGTTTGCGTAGCCAAGACTCGGAGAGTAGCCATGCCACTCAAAAAGTCACCTTCCAAGAAAGCAGTTTCGGAGAACATCCGGACCGAAATGGCGGCCGGGAAGCCGCAGAAGCAGGCCGTCGCGATCGCTCTGGAAACGCAGAGGCGGGCTGGTGGGGGGAAGCAGCGGCCAAAGGGGCGATCGTAGGGCCACGGGCAAGTCCAGACATCGTAGGCGTTTGCCGGGACTGGGGGCTGATCGTGGAGGCAAAACTCTCGGTGACCCCGCAGGCAGAGGAACAGCTTTTACGTTACAAGGCCGTTTGCCGGGACGTGTGGCCGGAGCGCCGCTGGGTCTTGGTGCAGGCGGTGAGGAACTGGCGGGCGGGCGTGCCCTACTGGGTGGTCGGTCCGGGCAGTTGGGAGCGAGCAAGGCGCATGGTGGCCTGGCACTTCCAGGCAGCGTAAACAAGGAGACAGAGTGTAATGAAGCCAATGATCTGTATTGTGATCCCGCTGGGTGCAGCGCCCGGATACCCGGACCAGGGCCTTCCTCAGCCTCCAGGCACTGGCATCTGGCCAAGCCCGGGGCATCCGGCTCACCCGATCGCACCCGGCGGACAGCCTGGCCATCCGGATCAGGGTCTCCCGCCTGGTGCAGGCCATCCGAGCCACCCGATCGCTCTGCCTCCGATGCCTGTGCATCCGGAGCACCCGATCGCGGGAGTAGGCGGGACACCGGAGCACCCGATCTACACGCCTCCAGCACCCGGCGTGCCTTCGCACCCGATCTATATCCCGGGCACGCCGACGCATCCGATCGCGCTGCCGCCTGGGACGGTGTGGCCACCGCTCCCGCCGAACGCAGGGGAAGGCCCGGGCGTAGTGGTCGTTCTCGCCTGGGTACCGAGTGTCGGCTACCGCTGGGTGGTGGTTGACACCGGGCAGCAGCCGGATCAGGGCCTGCCGCAGCCGCCACCAGGGCCGGACCAGGGCCTGCCGCAGCCTCAACCGCCGTCGGCACAGCCGAGGCGCCGGTAAGTCCGCCCGAAGGGCGTGCGATAGGTACGCGAGTGAACGTAAAAGGAGATTAGAAAATGAAGAGGCTTCTGTTTGGTGCTATCGCTGTTGCCGCGCTGGCCCTTGTTCAGCCAGCCGCAGCCGACGTTATCATCACCTACGGCCAGTCGGGCAGCGGAAACACGATCACCGGCACGGCTAGCGCCACTGGGACAGTCTGGGGCGGCACGGACATCCCTGTCACCGTGACGCAGATCGCACCGAACGGTCCGGCTACGCCGTTCAGTGCCTTTTTGGATGTCAGCGCGCACTCGATCGGCGGCGCGAACACTGTCGGGCCGTTTATCACCCAGGAGTTCGCTGGGACTTTCAGTATCTGCTCGACGGCCGCTGGCTGCGCCGTCAATTACCTGTCGGGCAGTTTTTCTGACGGCGCGCTGACCGCGAATGGAGCAGTGCAGATTGTCGTCGCAGCGCCTGACGTGACGTTCACCTCGAGCGTTATCCAGGCACTTGGCGAGCCCAACGCGCTCGGGTTCTCGTTTACTAACGTGGCGCCGCCGGTCAGCCTGGTGGCCTGCACGGCGAGCAACCCTGGCTGCAACACTGGGCAGACGATCAACAGCTTTACAGCTTCCGTCTCTGGCAATGCTTCGGCATTCGAGGTTCCCGAGCCGGCCTCAATTGCCCTGTTCGGGGCTAGCCTGCTCGGCCTCGGCGTTCTGCGCCGGCGGAAGAAGGAGGGCCTTGTAGCGTAGCACCGCGTGTACAAACTCGTAAATAGGAGGTGAGCATGGCAGAAACTACAGTACCGCCCCGAGCCGGCCCGCAGCCCAACCGTAGCCCGGTTTCCGGCAGCGGCCCGCAGCAGGAGCAGCAACGCGCAGCGTTCGATCCGGAAACGGGAGCTTACATGGAACCGGAGCAGCCGGAAGACATTCTGGAGGCCCGCCGGCGCGTCGCGGAGTGGGACTGGGAGAAGGAACCGAGGGATTGGTCGAGCGTCCCGACGTATTTTACGCCGGAGGCACCACCTCCGAAGCCGCGTGTGGGCGGGTATACATCGAAGTCGGGAGAAACGATTGCTTTCGCTGGTACGACGGATGAGACTCGGGCACTGGCGGCGCTGAAAGTGCTGAAGAATATGGGCTATACGGCAGACCCGGCGGATCTGCCGATCCCACCGCCAGCTGGTACGACGGCGACTTCGCTTCAGGCAGGAATGACGACGAACCGGGCTACTGGCGTTCGGAGTGGTCCGTAAGGATGGGTGGAGGTCTTCCTGGTCTTGGCCCGGCACAGCCGGGCCAAGTTCCGCTTGATCAGCTTCTTACAGGACTGATCAAGGCTCCGCTTACGCAGAGCGCGCCGGCGATGTTCTCTGGAGGTGACCCGAATACTTCGATGCAGATAGCGAACCAGGTAACAGCGCCGCAAGCGCAGCTGCCTACGCCGACAGGGCCGAACCCCGGCGCGCCGACTGGCCCGCAGATGAGGCCGGGGGCTCCGCCGGCCGGGCACGCACCTCCAGGCGTTGTCCGGCCGGGTATGCCGCCTTCTCCGCCGCAAGCACCGTACATGCCGACAGGTGGGCCGGTAGGACCGAGCCAGTACACGTTCGATGTTAGCAAACTGGCTCCACAGTTGGCTGGCCTGGGCGGTAGGCAGTTCACTCCGCCGATCCGGCAGACTAACTTCGGGATGTAGCCGCACACCCGGACCACAGTTTTAGAATGGCTCAAATAAGTCCAGACCCTCGGATCTACGTCCCGGTAGAACACCTCGGTTCGTTGGAGGTAAAGGACCGCGTGCAGCGGTGCTTTGAAGATCCAGTGCTTTTTTGTCGATACTACCTCGAGCACATGTTTCCGCTGCCGATGCCAGCAGTTCACCGGGGCTTGCTAGCGATCCTGACGAGGCAGACTCAGTTTCTCGAGGTCTACGGTGAGGTAGACTGGATTTGTGATAACTTCGTGATGGAGAGGGACGGGAAAACCTATCGGATCTTTGAGAGGGGCGAGGATTATGTTTTACGCATGTACCTCGGAACTCACACCCTTGTGCTTATGCCAAGAGGATTTTCAAAAACTACTTTATGCGGCATTGCTGACTCCCTTTACGATATCTGCTATCAATTGGTTCAGCTTTCAGCTTATGTTTCTCACGCCGCCCCGCACGCAGAGACACAGCTTGAGAATGTTAAGAGAGAACTCGAGGCGAATACTCGCATCCTCCACGACTTTGGCATCCTTAAGCCAGAGAGAAGCACTGGGAAGCACTGGTCAGTTGACATCTTTGAAACCACGAACTCCTGTGCTATGGTCGCGCGAGGCGCGGGAGCGCAGATCAGAGGTCTTAACCTTCAGGGAATACGACCGCAGAAAGTGAAAGTGGATGACGTAGAAGATAGAGAAAGTGTCTCGACGGAGGAACAGCGTAAGAAAATGAGGGTCTGGGGCTATGGGGACTTGCTCCCGTGCTTGCCGGCGCTCGATCCTTTGGCTGCTATGGTTGTTATTGGTACTGTTCTTCACCCTGCCAGTCTTCTAATGACGTGGGCGAACGACCCGAAGTTCAGTGTTATTCGGTTTGGGGCGCTTGATCGGGCCGGAAAGCCGATCTGGCCGGAGAATATGTCGGTTGAGCGGCTCGAAGCCGAGAAGCGGAGCTTCACTCGGGCTGGAGAGCTCTCCACTTTCTACCTCGAATACCATAATCAGGTCCGAGCAGAGGAAACTCAGATCTTCCAGCAGCGGTTTTTCCGTTACGGGCCGCCCACGCCGGAAGATGGCTCCCTGATTTGGGCAGTTTATTGCGATCCGGCCATTTCAGAAGCAAAGAGGGCTGATAGCTCGGTCGTCTATGCGGTCGGAATGAGCATGAAGACTGGGAGGATCTTCGTTCCGGCGCCCTGGGCGCAGCGCGGGGCGAAGCCTCGTGACATAATCGACGCCTTTTTCAATTATAGCAAGCGTTATGGCGCCTCGCATCATGGAATTGAGGCAAATCAGTATCAAGCAGCGCTAATTCACCTCGTTCGCGCAGAAATGTTCAAGAAAAAGCATTATTTTGACGTTCTGCCGATCATTCACGGCTCGAAAACGTCAAAATACACCCGCATTAAGGGCGTTCTCCAGCCTCGGTACTCAAACGGTTATATTCAGCACTACGTTCCTATCCCTGACCTCGAGAGCCAGCTCTTAGACTTCCCTTCAGGCGTCCACGACGACCATCCTGACGGTTTGGCCGGCGCGATAGCGCTGCTTGACCCTGTTGCGGGGGCTGGAGCGGGCGCTGACGACGAAATTCAGGAAGATCCGGTAGATACTGACGAATTTAATGAGGGATGGAGGGTAGCACCATGAGTGGAGGAGGATGGTTTGACTGGCTGCCCGGCTTCCTCGGCGGCGCAAGCCCGACAATGCCACCGGAGACTTTCGGCCCGAAGGCCCCGCTTGATCCATTAGGGACGCTGGGCATGGTTCCTGGCGATGGGACGCAGCCGCTGTCGCCGATGATCTCACAGACCTCTATGGCGGATACTGGTCAGGGAAAGAACGACTGGCAGCGCCGAATGCAGCAGTCGTTGGCTCGATACCGGCAGGCCCAACAGGGCGGACAGCCGCGCCAGCGGATGACTGAGTGGTTCGGGCCGAGGCGGGTCGGCTAATGACTGAAGAAGAAGCTGCTGCGCAACAAGCAGCGCTGCTTGCAGCTTACGGTGCAACACCTCAGGATAGAGAGCGGATCGGCTTTCCAAACTTCACGTATCCGCCTGAAGATACGCCGAGTGGCGAAGCACCGGCTCAGTCTTTACAACGCGGTGTAGGATATCCAGGAGACTGGCTTTCAGGACTGATCAGCCGGTTCGGGCCGACACAAGTGCCTGCACCGCAGATACCTCCGGCGTTGGCAGCAGCACCGGCGCGGGAAATGCCGATGCCGCCACCTCCGCCGAGGCTCGCTATGCCAACGCAGGAGTCGCATGAGACGTTGCCGACTATATTTAACCCACAGAGTCTTGCTGGACCGCCAGTGATCGATGAGCGTGTACATCCGCCTACGCCGACGGAACGGCAAGGGCTAGTGGGAGATGCAGTTGGGGCGATGCGAAACGATCCGATCGCACTGGGCGGATATAACTCGTCTCGAATAGACTGGGATCGCTCGCCAGGGGGTACGAACCTGGGCTCATATATGCTGCCACAAAATCGACAGAATATTGCAGAGGGAGTTGCAGATACGATCCGCTTTGATCAGGGCATTCCGTATTACTGGCCGCTCGATTTACGAAGGGAAGTTCAAACACAGCCTCCGCCGTCTATGCGGCTCGGTGCAATAGGAAACGCTACATTTGATAGGACTGGAGCACATGAGTTTAGGCATCGGGGCTGGCATCAGATGGCAGCGTTGGCACGGCAGTATGGTATTCAGTTTTCTCCGCTTTCCTCTCCGTATTACGGTTATCCTTATACAAATGAGAGGATGAATGTTTATCAGGATCGGCAGCTCGGCTATGACTCGTATGCGGGCGATCCGAATATGCAGTTTGATGAGGGCAGTCGAGTTATAATGCAGCCGATGCTTGATGATGCGCGGCGCGTAGCAGACCAGACGAACGCGGCAAGAGTTGCTCGTATGCACAGGACTGGAGAGACTTGGGCGCAGACAGAGGTACCTGAGAGGCGTTAAAATGGTAGACTGGGCGGAAGGACTCCTAGCGGGTAACGCTGCTATGTTCCCCGGCCAGGGGGAAGGAGAGGCAGAGTCAGCCACTAATTTCGGCTCGAACATCGTGCGGGCGCGGCAGGGTGCTGGGAGCTGGTTGGAAAACGCTCCTTTACCGCCCGGCACTCCGTATGGCATTCCGCTTATAACACATACGTTAGGCGGGCTGTTGAACTCGCCTGATATGTCGGAGCAGCTTCGGGAGAATGATGCTCGGTTGCAGGAGGCTTACAGGCAGGCCGGCGCGGTTACGCCGCAGCAGCAGAGCATGTTCCGGATGACGCATACTGAGTTTATGGACCCGTTAGGGCAGCAGTTGACAGGCTTCCTCGGTAACACTTACGGAGTTAATCCGAACCGGCTGAACCTCTGGCATGGCGTGCGTAGGACTGGCGCTACGGATGCTATTAGAAATGAAGGCTTTACGCGGGGCAGAAGTGCAGAAATTCATGCGCCAGGCACCTCTATGTCGTCAGACCCGAACCTTAGTTATAGCGGGTTCGCTGAGAACGACGTGAACCAGATGCTTAGAGCGAGAGCGAATGTAGATCCGACTCAGGTGAGAAACTACTCGCCAGGAGAGTATTCAGCGAGCAGACTGCCGGAGTTTCAGCCGGAACAATTCCGTGCAACTTCAAAGCCGCAGTCGTACTATAGGGAAGCTGAGCTTTTCTTTCCGCAGGCGTCGGGCGGACAGGCGTCGCTGACCGATATTCGCCCACTGACAATTCCAGAGGTCATTTATCTTAGAGGGATGAATAACGCTAGAAGCGAGACTAATGCAGCACTAGCTGACTACGGCCGGCGCACTCGTATGACGAGAGAGAACCCTGGAGATCTTAGTCCGAATGAGCTTAGAGAGCTTGCTGAGAATGCACCAACGCTGGCTGAAGGGCTATTGCTGATGCAACGGCAGGCGAACCAAGTGACTCGTGCGGGCCGGCCGAGTATTCCGAGAGAGACTGCAAGTGTAGCTAATAGAGCGCTAGAGATACCACCCTATTCGCAACGGCTGATGTTTCCAGAGGCATCACGTGCTGTAGATTGGTACAGGATGGAGGGGCAGCGTTTAGCGGATCTCTATAACCAGCAGAGAGATCTTGGACGTAGCATTGCGTCTACGGCAGGTGGGACGGAAGGAATGACTCCTTCTCCGACGCTGACACGTAGAAGAGAAGTATTACAGCAGAGAATGGATCAACAGACTGGACAATATAGAGAGTTTTCAAGAGGGAACGACCAGCTTATTGGCAGGCTTCAGGGCCTTCAGGTCAGCCCGGCAGATGCGATCAATCAACGCTTGACGATGCGAGATATGATACGTGCGAGCGGACAAGAGGGTGGCAGACCATTCTACGATGTAGCAGAAGCGCTTGCTCCTGTAATGCAAAGGCTTGGTTACACGCCAGCAGAAATAACTAGAGCACTACGTGATCCAGCTTCGAATGCGTTAGCAGGACGCTCAACTGCACATGCAGCTAGAGTGTTGGCAGAGCGGCGCTACCCGCTTCCAGGAGATAGATAATGACGAGCGGCTCAACCGGCTATGTCAGCAACGTAGAGGTCGAACCAACACCAGGGCTTGGAAACGAGCCGAAGAGTGAATGGCCGAAGTCTCCGCCGCCCGGTACGAAGCCTATCGACCTTTTACGGCCGCATTCAGAGCTGCACCAGAAAGTCATTGAGTATCTGGATCGCCGGCTGGATCTTTCGGAAAGGAAGATGAGTGATTTCTACGCGCGCTGGCGCGTGAATGAGATGAAGCTCCAGGGCTATATTACCCTGCCGGATTATGAGAAGATCCTGAAGGAGATGAATAACAAAGGGAAGGCCCCGCAGGCAACTGCGATGGTCATCCCTTACAGCTTCGCGACGCACCAGACGTTCGTTACATATCTCACACAGGTTTTCTGCGGACGGAAGCCGCTCTTTCAAATCAGCAGCTATAAAAAGGAGAACATCGAGGCGGCTCAGCGGCTCGAGACGTTGACTCAGTACAACGTTGACAAGACTCGGATGATCAAGTGGATCTACCAGCATACCTCAGACGCCCTAGCTTACGGGCTCGGCGTGATGAGGAGCCGGTGGGTGCGGGACGTTGCTCTGAGGACGTTTCGCGAAGCTCTTCCTAGCGGCACTATGGTCGGTATGGCGAGCCAGGGAGCGATCATGCCGAAGCGTAAGCCGACTGTGGTTTACGCAGGGAACCTCGTGGAAGCACAGGACCCGTTCATGTTCTTCCCGGACCCTCGTGTACCGATGACAGAGGTGAACAAGCGGGGGGAATTTGTTTTCTGGCGCTGTTACGAGGGAAAGCACATTCTGAAGCGAATGGAGGGAATGGGGATACTGAAGTGGGTCGAGGCGGCTAATTCGAAGCTGCCTAGTTCAAGGTGGATTACCGGCGGGGAAGAGTCTGCACGGAGCTTGATGGCTAGCGGGCAGGCTAATCCTGGGCAGCAGGGGAATGATGAGGGCCGGGGCGTTTCGTCGTACTATCAGGTGGATGAAGGGACTGTAACGCTCATCCCGGCAGAGCTGGGGCTCGGTGCAGAGCAGTATCCAGTCAAGTTCATCTTCACAATTCTGAACAGGAGCCAGATTGTCCGGGCCGAGCCGCTCGAGGCGGATCATGATATGCACCCTGTTTCGGTGACGGAGCCGCTCACGCTCGGTTACGGGTTCGGCCACTGTGGTATGACGGACTACATGGGTCCGATCCAAGATATCATGTCGTGGCTTGTAAACTCGCACATCTTTAATGTCCGAAGCGCGCTAAATAACATGTTCCTGATCGACCCGTTGCGGGTCGAGATGCAGGACGCGAAGAACCCAGAGCCTGGCAAGCTCATTCGCTTGAAAAGGGCCGCCTGGGGCACCGACGTGCGAGAGGCAATGATGCAGCTCGCAGTTGCCGACGTGACTGGCGGGCACCTTAAAGACTCTGAGGCGTTCGTGCGGATGGCGCAGTATCTGAGCGGGGCGACGGATAACGTGATGGGCCTGCAGGAAGCTGGAGGGCGCAAAACCGCAACTGAAGTCCGTACATCCGCTGAGGCAGGTGCTAGCCGGCTCGCTTCGATGGCGAAGCTCATTTCGGCTCAGTCGCTTGTCGATATTGCAGAGCAGATGGTGATCAACCAGCAGCAATATATGGATACTGAGTTCGTGCAGCAGGTGCTCGGTGAGGACGCTATGCTGCTTACACAGGGCCAGAAGCTCCTCCCGGACATGGTCGCAGGAGATTTTCAATTCCCTGTTTCCGATGGAACGCTCCCGATTGACCGGGCCGCCCTGTTGGATGTCTGGAAGCAGATATTCCTTGGGATCGCACAGAGCCCGCAGCTGAGTGCGACATTCGACATCATCAAGGTGTTCGAGTACACGGCTGAACTGGGCGGTGCCCGCAACATCGAGGATTTCAAAATTCAGATGACTCCGGATCAGCAGGTGCTCGCTCAGGCACAGGCCGGGAACATGGTACCGGCCGGCCAGGCGGCTCAGCGGATGAATGGCGCGGCGCCGCAAGGCGGTCAGCCGACTGGACTGCCGCCGCCGAAGATGAATGGTGGGGCACCTCCGGGTGCGGGCTGAAGGTTGTTGACATGACGGACCAGCGGAGTTAGGATGTGTCATGAATTTGGAAGAGTTTCTTGCCGCAGTTGAAAACGCGCCCTCAGAGCCGCTTGAAGAGCGAGAAAAGCTCGCCCTTGGGCGGATGCTGTTCTCTGACCTCTTTCTGCGGGCTTGTAAGGATCTTGCAGGCCAAGCGGTGAACGCGACGGGCCAGTTTACGCGGCTCGACCTGAACACGCCGGAAGGCGTGGCGAAGGGGAAGGATCTTCAACTGAGTGTGAAGTCCACCTTTTTCGTGTTGGAAACCCTCATCATGCAAGCTCAGACTGAGAAGAAGGAAGAAAAAGAATGAGTGGCACCGGACAAGGCGCGCCTAGCAGCACGCCAGCCCCCTCGTCGCCAGCGCCGGCTCCCAGCTCGCCTTCACAGGCTCCGGCAGCCGCACCATCGACGAGCCCGCCGCCATCAGGCGCCCCTGGTGGTGGAACTGCTCCTGGTGGGACGCCGTCTCGCCAGGAGCAGATGGGCGTTCCGAATGAGGTGATAGCGGTTCTTGGCTACGATCCGTTTGGGCCGGTCGAGGAAGCTCCCCCGCAACCTCCACCGGCCCAGCCGCAGGCTGCTCCTCCACAGCCAGAGGCTGCGACTCCTCCTGCTGGGCAGCCTGCGGTACCTCCACCTAACGAATTGGAGACGCTGAAGCAACAGCTTGGGATGGTCACGCGGGAGCTACAGCAGATGCGGCAGCCGGCGCAGCAGCCGGCGCAACCCGGACAGCCGGGCGGGCAGCAGCCGATCGACCCGGTTCCCGCATACCAGTATGAAATACCGGACCAGCTTGTGCAGCTGATGGCTTCAGAGGACCCAGGGCATCGAAAAATGGCCCTCTCCAACGTCATGACAGCGGTCAGCCGCTCTGTGCATGGGCTGATGCAGAAAGAGCTTGCACAGGTGATCCCGGCACTAGCTCGCCAGGTAATGATGGAGCATCTCGGGCAGCAGGAGGTCGGGAAGGATTTCTACTCGGTTTACAAGGATCTGGACAAGCCGGAACTGCGGCCGCTGATTTACCAGATAGCGTCTGGCTGGGCACAGCAGAACCCTGGAGCGGGCTGGAACGCGCAGACGCGTGATGCGATTGCTCGGGTGGTTTATCAGACTTTTGGCCGGCCAATGCCTGGAAACGGGGCAGCTGCTCCACCGGCTGCGCCGGTCATGATGCCGACTATGAGTAGGCCACAGGCCTCTCATCAGATGACTGAACAGGAAGAGATGCTTGATTTGTTGCGCTGAGAGTTGGTAGGCAGTCCACGGGGGCGAGAGCCCTGGCGGGGAGAGTATTCCTCCCGAGCGGCCGGACTGATATCGCTGAAGCGGTTGGAAAGGAGTAGAAACCGTGAGGAGGACTGGCAATGCCTATCCAGGGACTGCGCGACAGTAATCAGTTTGTCACTGATGCCCGGCCGAAGAATTACCGGGAACTCATTCTCCGGCTGTATCCGAATGGCACAGCCCCGCTGACTGCGCTGACGAACGCGATGTCGAGCGACAGCACGGACGATCCGGAGTTCGCTTGGTGGGAGAAGGCACTTCCTAGCCAGCGGCTCGCCGTTAGCGTAGCTCTCACGAACGTCGCTACGGCTGTGGTCGTCACGAGCGGCGCGTTCAACTTCCGCGCGGGGCACGTGCTTCGCGTGGAAGGTACGAACGAGCTGATGCTCGTGACGGTCGATCCGACTGTCGATACGGGCCTGACTGTGCAGCGTGGCTTCGCTGGTACGGTCGCTACGGCGGTTGATCCAGCGGTCGCCGGCACGAACCCCTACTTCCATGCGATCGGGAACGTGAACGAGGAAGGTTCTATGCCGCCGACTGGGGTCAATTATGACCCCACGAAGAAGTACAACTACACGCAGATTTTCCGAAACACGCTGGAGATGACCCGGACGGCCTCGAAGACGAGGCTGCGGACCGGGGACCAGGTGAAGGAGGCGAAGCGGGAATGTCTCGAGCTGCACTCCATCGAGATGGAGAAGGGCTTCATCTGGGGCCAGCGGGTCGAGACGACGAAGAACGGCAAGCCGATGCGGATGACCGGCGGGATCATCAGCTTCATCGCGCCGGGCAATATCGTCAATCTGGCCGGCGCGGCGACAGATATGATGACGATTGAGAACCAGATGAAGAACATGTTCACCTGGGGCTCGTCTGAAAAAATGAGCTTCATGGGGAACACGAGCCTCATGGTTCTCCAGCAGATCATCCGGAAGAACAGCACGTTCAACATTCAGAGCGGGCTTAAAGAGTACGGGATGAACGTTTCTCGGCTCGTGTGCCCGTTCGGCGAGCTGGTCATCAAGACGCACCCGCTGTTCAACCAGATGCCGGGCGGCACGACTGGCGGCACGGCCTATCGGTCGGCAGACTCGAGCTGGCTGACGCTCGATATGAAGGAGATCAAGTATCGGTACTTCTCGGGCGATGACACGCGGTACGAGAAGAGCCTGGAGCCGAATGGCATGGACGGGATGGAGTCGGGCTACCTGACGGAGTGCGGGCTGGAGATCCACCATCCGCTGACGCACTATCTGATCCAGGGCCTGACGAACCCCGCGAAAGATGCCTGACGAGGTATGATAAATCTGAGCACTAACGGTCGTAAGCACGCACCGCTGTGGTGCCCAGAAGAGGTTCTGTCACGATTTTGGGATAGAGTTCGTAAGGAGGGAGATCACTGGTTCTGGACTGGCGCGTGTGATAGCCACGGTTATGGTGTCTTCGTTCTTATTCCTGGACGAGGAGGGAAGCTGATCGGAGCACACAAGTTTTCGCTCGAACTCTACTTGTGGCGCAAGCTGCGACCGAGAATGTATGCGCTACATACGAGGGCGTGTTTACACAGACACTGTGTTAAACCAGAGTGTTTGTATGAAGGCACTATGAGCGAGAATATGGCTGATATGGTTGCACAGGGGCGCTGGGCGAATAAGTGGTATCGTCGTGACAGCACGTAGTTTGGTGAGGGTAAACTAGGCCGACTCTATCTCCCTGGAGTCGGCCTCTTTTTCCACTCCAACCCCACGTTTACCGGGGAAACTACACCATGAGGCTGCAATGCCTACCCTCGGAACCGTCCATGCAACCGTAAGCCGCTGGCTTCGTAGAGGCAACGTTTTTGACGTAGACGTGCCGGATGCGGTGAGAATGGCCGCCCGCTCGATCGAGCGGAATTACACGCTCAAGTACATGGAAACCTACGTCACGTTCACTATCCCGGCCGTGGCGATAGAGCCTCGCGCGATCAACTTCCCTGATACGAAGGTGAAGAAG
>Ga0207676_10000221_pt1 | contig 49106 bp, 49 predicted proteins | sample KBSSwiS72_FD_184307 | JGI IMG/M metagenome (GOLD analysis project Ga0207676, IMG submission 184307) | Switchgrass rhizosphere microbial communities from Kellogg Biological Station, Michigan, USA - KBS Switchgrass S7-2 (SPAdes) (version 2) | ecosystem: Host-associated > Plants > Roots >...
CACGCGGCCCTCGCCGGCGACGTTCGCCTGGGCCGCGCGCAGCAGGTCGGCGCGACGCAGCAGCGCCTTCACCCGCGCCAGCAGCTCGGCGAGCGAGAACGGCTTGGTCAGGTAGTCGTCGGCGCCGAGCTCGAGGCCGAGCACGCGGTCGAGCTCGGTCGACTTGGCGGTCAGCATCAGGATCGGCGTGCTCCGCCCCTGCGCCCGGAGCGCCTTGCAGACCTCGAGGCCGTCGAGCCCCGGCATCATCAGGTCGAGCACCAAAAGGTCGCTGGCGCGCTCCCTCTGACTCGCGAGCGCCGCGGGGCCGTCGGCCACCGCCTCGACCTCGTAGCCGGCGCCGCGCAGGTTCATCACCAGCAGCTCGCGGATGTCGGTCTGGTCTTCGGCGACGAGGATGGAGGCGGCCATGCCTGATTGTCTCGTCGTCGTGCCTCGTCCTTACAGCAATGTGATCTTCCTGTGAGGTTTCGCGAGGTCGGCGCGATCTGCGGCGAACACAGTGGCGGCGTGCCCACCCGCCCTGCCGCCATGACCACCACCGCCCCGATCGCCGACGTCGTTGCCCACCGCGCCTACCTGGTCCGCTTCGCGATGCGGCGGCTACGCGATCCGATGCTCGCCGAGGACGCGGTCCACGACGTGTTCGAGGCGGTGCTCTCCGGCCGGGCCACCTTCGCCGGCCGGGCGGCCTTGCGCTCCTGGCTGACCGCCGTGCTCAAGCACAAGATCGTCGACGCGATGCGCCGCTCGCCCCTGCACGAGTCGCTGGACGAGACCGACGAGGCCGATGGTCCGGGCCACGATGTCGCCTGCCCCCTGCCCGGCCCCGAGGAAGTCGTCGAGCAGCGCGAGCTGCTCGAACGGGCCCTGGCCGGGATCGAGGCGCTGCCGGCCGGCTTGCGCGACGCGATCCGCCTGCGCGTGATCGAGGAGCGTTCCGCCGAGTCGGCCTGCCGCGAGCTCGGCATCAGCGAGGAAAACCTGTTCGTCCGGGTGCACCGGGCGAGGAAGCGTCTCCTGTCCTGAGCCGCGGCGCTCGGGCCTTCGCCGGGGGAGCGAGGGCCCCCGAGATCAGATCATCGCCGCCGGGTCGAAGTCGACGTCCTCGGCGGCGAAACGCGTGACCTTGCGCGGCAGGAGGTGCACCGTCGAGCCGGTTGCCAGGCCGAGACGATCGCGCAGCGCCATCCAGTCGGAGCGCGCCATCTCGACGTCGACGAACGACTGGTCGGCGCTGCGCCGGAATTCGAGGCGGGTATTGGGGCCGACGGTCAGGGCCTGCACCAGCGTCGCCTCGACCGTGCCGGGCGCCGCCGCCGGCACGACATCGAGCTCGTGCGGGCGCACGAACGAGATCTCGCCGTCCTTGCCGGCGGCGGAGCCGAGCCGGCCGTGGAAGACGTTCACGTCGCCGAGGAACTGGAGCACGAACGGCGTCGCCGGGCGGTCGTAGACCTCGTCCGGCGGCCCGTCCTGCTCGATCCGGCCCTGGTTCATGACGACGATCCGGTCGGCCACCTCCATCGCCTCTTCCTGGTCGTGGGTGACGAAAACGCTGGTGACGTGCACCTCGTCGTGCAGGCGGCGCAGCCACCGGCGCAGTTCCTTGCGGACCCGCGCGTCGAGGGCGCCGAAGGGCTCGTCGAGGAGCAACATTTTGGGCTCGACCGCGAGCGCGCGCGCCAGGGCGATGCGCTGCCGCTGGCCGCCGGAGAGCTGATGCGGATAGCGGCCGGCGATCGAGTCGAGCTGCACCAGCGTTAGCAGCTCCATCACCTTGGCCCGAATCGTCGCCTCGCTGGGGCGGACGTCGCGCGGCTTGACGCGCAGGCCGAAGGCGACGTTCTCGAAGATCGTCATGTGGCCGAACAACGCGTAGTGCTGGAAGACGAAGCCGACCTTGCGTTCGCGCACGTCGGCGCTGGTCGCGTCCTCGCCGTGGAACAGCACGCTGCCGGAATCGGGTACCTCGAGGCCGGCGATGATGCGCAGCAAGGTCGTCTTGCCCGAGCCGGAGGGGCCGAGCAGCGCCACCAGCTCGCCGTCGCCGATGTCGAGGTTGAGGTTGTCGCAGACGACGGTGGCGCCGAAGCGCTTGTTGAGATTCCTGACCTGGATGCTCATTGGGGGCCTCCGCTCACACGCTGATCGTCGATCGCTGGATCCGCCGCTCGACCAGGAACTTCACCAGCAGGGTGACGAGGGCGAGTCCGGCGAGCAGCGAGGCGACGGCAAATGCCGCCGCGAACTGGTATTCGTTGTAGAGGATCTCGATGTGCAGGGGCATGGTGTTGGTCTGGCCGCGGATGTGCCCGGAGACGACGCTCACCGCACCGAACTCGCCCATCGCCCGCGCGTTGCAGAGGATCACGCCGTAGAGCAGCGCCCACTTCACGTTCGGCAGGGTGACGCGCAGGAACATCTGCCAGCCGCCGGCGCCGAGCACCCGCGCCGCCTCCTCCTGCTCGGTGCCCTGCGCCTGCATCAGCGGGATCAGCTCGCGGGCGACGAACGGGAAGGTGATGAAGACGGTGGCGAGCACGATCCCCGGCAGGGCGAAGATCACCTTCAGGTCGTGGTCGCGCAGCCACTCGCCGAACCAGCCCTGCAGGCCGAACACGAGCACGTAGATCAGGCCGGCGATGACCGGGCTCACGGAGAACGGCAGGTCGATCAGGGTAAGCAGCACGTTCTTGCCGCGGAAGTCGAACTTGGCGATGGCCCAGGCCGCAGCGATGCCGAACACGAGGTTGAGCGGCACCGCGACCAGCGCTGCGATCATGGTGAGCCGGATCGCCGAGACCGCATCGGGCTCGGTGATCGCCGCCCAGTACACCTGCAGCCCCTTCTTCAGCGCCTCGACGAACACCGCGGCGAGGGGCACGAACAGGAACAGGGTCAGGAACACGAGGGCGAGGGCGATCAGGCTGCGCCGCACCCAGGCCGGCTCGGTCGTCGACGGCGTCGCCGGACGGCGGCCCTCGCTGACGGCGGCGCTCATCGCCCCTGCCTCGCGCGGGTCCAGGCCTGCAGGCCGTTGATCGCCAGGAGCATCGCGAACGAGGCGACCAGCATCACCACCGCGATCGCGGTCGCGCCGGCGTAGTCGTACTGCTCGAGCTTGGTGATGATGAGCAGCGGCGTGATCTCCGAGACCATCGGCAGGTTGCCGGCGATGAAGATCACCGAACCGTACTCGCCGAGCGCGCGCGCGAACGCCAGGGCGAAGCCGGTGAGGAGCGCCGGCGTCAGGATCGGCAGGATCACGCGGGTGAAGGTCTGCCAGCGGGTCGCGCCGAGCGTCGCCGCCGCCTCCTCGATCTCCTTCTGCAGGTCCTCGAGCACCGGCTGCAGGGTGCGGACGACGAACGGCAGGCCGATGAAGGTGAGCGCGACCCAGACGCCCACCGGCGTGAAACTCACCTTGAACGGCAGCCAGCGGCCGATCCAGCCGTTGCCCGAGTAGAGCGCCGTGAGCGCGATGCCGGCGACGGCGGTGGGCAGGGCGAACGGCAGGTCGACCAGCGCATCGACGAAACGCCTGCCGGGAAATTCGTAGCGCACCAGCACCCAGCAGACGAGCAGGCCGAAGACCGCGTTGACCGCCGCCGCCAGGAACGAGGCACCGAAGGTGAGCCGGTACGAGGCGACGACGCGCGGGGAGCTGACGGCGCTCCAGAACGCCGGCCAGGTCATGGTCGCCGTCTTCAGGAATGCCGCGGCGAGCGGCACCAGGACGATCAGCGACAGGTAGAGGAGCGTGAACCCCAGCGCCAGGTCGAAGCCCGGGAGGACACTGTGTCGCCTCAGCAGCGTGCGGGAGAAGAGCATGCTGCCGAAGCGTCGGTCGGGTTCAGTTCTTGGCGAGGATCTGGTCGTAGATCGCGCCGTCGTCGAAGTGCTCCTTCTGCGCCTTGGTCCAGCCGCCGAAGTACTCGTCGATGGTGAAGGTCTGGACCTTCGGGAAGTCCTTGGCGTACTTCGCCAGCAGCGCCGCCGAGCGCGGCCGGAGCTGGTGCCTGGCGGCGATCTCCTGGGCCTCGTCGCTCCACAGGAACTTGAGGTAGGCCTCGGCCTGCTTGCGCGTGCCCTTCTTGTCGACGACCTTGTCGATCACCGCCACCGGGTTTTCCGCCAGGATGGTCGACTTCGGATACACGACCTCGAAGTTGTCGCCGAACTCGCTGCGGATCAGGTTGACTTCGCTCTCGAAGGTGCATAGGGCGTCGCCGATCGAGCGCTGGGCGAAGGTCGTCGTCGCCGCCCGGCCGCCGCCGTCGAACACCGGCACGTTGGCGAAGATCTTCTGCACCAGGGCGCGCGCCTGAGCCGGCGTGCCGCCGGCCTTCAGCATCGAGCCCCAGGCGGCGACGTAGGTGTAGCGGCCGTTGCCGGTGATCTTCGGATTCGGAATGACGACGCTGGTGCCGGGCTTGGCGAGATCGGACCAGTCGTGGATCGCCTTCGGGTTGCCCTTGCGCACCAGGATGACGGTGACCGAGGTGGTCGGCGCCGCATTGTTGGGCAGCCGCTTGGCCCAGTCGTCGGGGATCAGCTTGCCCCGGCTGGCGAGCACGTCGATGTCGCTGGATTGGTTCATGGTCACCACGTCGGCCTCCAGGCCGTCTAGCACCGCGCGTGCCTGCTTGCTCGAGCCGCCGTGCGACTGGTCGATCTTGATGTCTTCCCCGGTCTGCTGCTTCCACGAACGCTGGAACGCGGGATTGATTTCCTTGAAGAACTCGCGTGCGACGTCGTAGCTGACGTTGAGCAGGTTCGGACCGGCAGCAAGCAGCGGGAACGCCGGGACGAGGCCGGCGGCGAGCAGCGCGGCGCCGCGGACGAGCGCGATGCGGCGGGCCGGTCGATGAGCGGAGGAATGACGCATGAGAGAGATCTCCGAGGCCTGCGGACTGCGGGCAACCGGGCATGTTAGGACCGGCCATCCACCCGGCAACGACAGCTTCGTCGAATGCTTATTCCAGCCCGCTCTGAGACGATGCGCCGCCCCGGCGCGAACCGACCAGCGCCTGCGCCCGCTCGGCGAGCGCGGCCTCGGCGCCGTCGATTGCCGGCAATTCGCCGGCCAGGGCGTTCTTCACCAGCCGTTCGGCGGTCGCGGCGTGCGGCGTCACCGCGCCGAGGAAGCGCAGGCCGCCAGCGTCGGCGAGAAGCAGGGTCGGGAAATTCTCGATGTCCGGATCGCCGAGCGCGTCGGACTCGTCCTCGATGTCGATCCAGGCGAAATCGGCCTGGCCGGAGAACTGGGCCGAGAGCGCATCGAAGGTCGCGCGGTAGTCGCGGCAACTGCCACACCACTCGGCGCACAGACACGCCACCAGCAGCCGGCGGGCCTCGGTCATGCTCGCACTCAGCCCTCGACGTGCAGCATGTCGTGGATTTCGTGCTCGTGCGTCGGCGGGCCGTCGAGGTTGATCGTCTCCCAGCCGTTGTCGTAGTCGACGATCCGGAAGCGCCGCGCCGGCTCCAGGCCGTGCGGGCCGGGAAAGAGCGCGAACACGTCCTCGCCGCGGCGAAGTGCGGCCACGACCTCCGAGACGTCGGCGATCGCCGGCTCGGTGTGCCACTCGTTGGTCTCGGTATCGACCGGCCCCCAGTCGACGCCGGTGACGCGGCCATCCGCGTCGAGGCGAACCCGGGCTACGGCATGCACTTTCATCGCTTCTCTCTCCAGGCTGGGATCCGACGGCTCAGTATGCCCAAACCCGGGCGACTCATTCGCCGCTGCGGATCCATTCGGCGGCGCGCTCGGCGATCATCAGCGTCGGCGCGTTGGTGTTGCCGCTGGTGATCGTCGGCATGATGCTGGCATCGACCACGCGCAGCCCCGGCACGCCGTGGACGCGCAGCCGCGCATCGACCACCGCCTTCGGGTCGGCGGCGGGGCCCATCTTGGCGGTGCCGACCGGATGGAAGATCGTCGTGCCGATGTCGCCGGCGAGCTGCGCCAGCTCGGCGTCGCTCTCGAACTGCACCCCGGGCTTGAGCTCGCGCGGCTTGAAGCGGGCCAGCGCCGGCTGGGCGACGATCCGCCGGGTGATGCGCAGGCTCTCGGCGGCCACCAGGCGATCGTCGTCGGTGGCGAGGTAGTCGGGAGCGATGCGCGGCGCGTCGTCGATCGCGGCGGTTCGGATCTGCACCTTGCCGCGGCTCGTCGGATTGAGGTTGCACACGCTGGCGGTGAAGGCGTCGTAGCGATGCAGCGGCTCGCCGAAGGCGTCGAGCGAGAGCGGCTGCACGTGGTATTCGAGGTTCGGATGCGGCCGGTCCGGCCGGCTGCGGGTAAAGGCGCCGAGCTGCGACGGCGCCATGCTCATCGGCCCGCTGCGCTTCCAGGCGTAGTGCAGGGCGATCTTCGCCTTGCCCAAGAGCGAGTTGGCCAGGCCGTTGAGGGTCTGCACACCCTCGACGCCGAAGACCGCGCGGATCTGCAGGTGGTCCTGGAGGTTCTCGCCCACGCCGGCGAGCTCGCGCCGGACGGCGATGCCGTGCGCCTGCAACAGCGGCGCCGGGCCGATGCCGGAGAGCTGCAGGATCTGCGGCGTGCCGATCGCGCCGGTGGCGAGGATGACCTCGCCGCCAGGAGCGAGCGTCGCCGTTTCGGAGGCACCGCCGCCGACCGGCGCGATACGCACACCGCTCGCCCGGCCGTCGGCATCGAGCTCGATCCGGTCGATGTGCGCGCCGGTCCAGACCTGCAGGTTGGGCCGGCGCTCGATCGGCCGGAGAAACGCCTTGGTCGCGTTCCAGCGGATGCCGGCGCGCTGGTTGACCTCGAAATAGCCGACGCCTTCGTTGTCGCCGCGGTTGAAGTCGTCGGTGTGCGGGATGCCGGCCTCCCGCGCCGCCGCGGCGAAGGCGTCGAGCACGTCCCAGCGCAGCCGCTGCTTTTCCACCCGCCACTCGCCGCCGGGACGCCTGCCTTTCGGATCGAACCCGGGCGCGGCGTGGAAGGCGTCGGCGCCCTTGTGGAAATCCTCGTGCTTGAGGAAGCAGGGCAGGCACTCATCCCAGCTCCAGCCGGGGTTGGCGCCGAAGCCGTCGCCGGCACCCCAGCCGTCGTAGTCGCGGGCCTGGCCGCGCATGTAGATCATGCCGTTGATGCTGCTGCAGCCGCCCAGCACCTTGCCGCGCGGATAGCGCAGGCTCCTGCCGTTGAGGCCGGCCGCCGGCTCGGTGGCGTACAGCCAGTCGGTGCGCGGGTTGCCGATGCAGTACAGGTAGCCCACCGGGATGTGGATCCACAGGTAGTCGTCGTTGCCGCCGGCCTCGATCAGGAGGACGTGCTTGGACCGGTCGGCGCTCAGCCGGTTGGCGAGGAGGCACCCGGCCGTGCCGGCGCCGCAGACGATGTAGTCGTAGGCGGCCGCGGGCTCGACGTTCGCGGCGCTCACCTCGCGCCTCCGCCCAGGCCGGGGAAGAGCTTCACCAGGCCGTCGGACATCACCTCCACCGCCAGGGCGGCGAGCAGGATGCCCATCAGCCGGGTCATGACGTTGATGCCGGTGCGCCCGAGCACCCGGGCGATCCGCGGCGAAAGGCTGAACGACAGCCAGACCGCGAGGCCGATGACCACGCCGTAGCCGACCAGGATCGCGAGCTGCCACCAGTGCCGTGTCTTCTCGGCGTAGATCACCATGGTGGAGATCGTCGCCGGGCCGGTGAGCAGCGGAATGGTCAGCGGCACGATCGCGATCGAGTCGCCGGCGTCGGCCTTGTCGCCGCCTTCGCTCAGGTCGGCGCTGCGGCTCTCGGCCGGCTGGGCGTTGAGCATCTGCAGCGCCGAGACCAGCAGCAGCATGCCGCCGCCGACCTGGAACGAGGCCAGCGAGATGCCGAAGAACTCGATGATGCGCAGGCCGGCCAGGGCGCTGACGGCGATGACGACGAAGGCGCCGATCGCCGCGACGCGGATCGTCCGCCGACGCTGCTCGCGGCTGAAACCGCGTGTGAAATGGATGAAGAACGGAATCACGCCGATCGGATTGACGATCGCCAGCAGCGCGAGCAGCGGCTTCAGGACTTCCATCGGCAGGCGGGGGCGGGCGGCGCGCTCAGGCGCGTTCGGGAGATGGATTGTCGTCGCCCAGCGCCCGAAGGTAGGCCAGGCCGGCCACGGCGCGGGCGCCGTACCAGCTGAGCAGCTCGCCGTCGACCCGCAGGACCTCGGCACCCGGGCAGAGCGCCTGCGCCGCGGCAACGTGGCCGGCCTCGAAGGCGAAGGGCTCCGAGCTGAGCAGCACCCGCTCGACGCTGGCCAGCCAGGGCTCGTCGCCCGCGAGCGGCGGATAGCGCCCCGCGCCCGCCGTGCCGCCCTCGACCGCCGGCAAGGTAAGCCAGCCGATCCGGGCGAGCATCCGCGAGAGGTAGGTGTCGCGGGCGACCGTCATCCACGGGTCGTGCCAGATCAGGTAGAGCACCTTCTGCTCCCGGCGCCCCTCCGGCCGGGTCGCCGCCAGCTCGCGCGCCAGGGCGGCCTGCAGGGCGTCAGCGCGGGCGGCGACCTCGGCCGGGCCGCGGAACACCGCCGCGAGCTGCGCCACCAGCGCCAGGTTGTCCTCCGGCCCGAGCGGGTGAGTGACGACGACCTCAGGCGCCGCTCCGCCCCAGGCGCGGATCGCCTCGACGGTCTCCAGCCGGTTCTCGTCGACGTTGACGAGCACGTGCGTCGGCGCCAGCCGGCGCAGCTTGGCCAGGTTCACGGTCTTGGTGCCGCCGACCTTGGGCACCCCCGCCAGCGCGGCGGCAGGATGGATGCACCAGCCGGTGCGCGCCACCAGGCGGTCGCCCAGCCCGAGGGCGACCACGAGCTCGGTCAGGCTCGGCACCAGGCTGGCGATCCGCACCGCCCTGGGGTGTTCGCCGCTCATCCGGCGTCAATCCAAAAAGCAACAGTCTCGGTGGGAACCTGCTGCGACTTTTCCAGCAGTTCACTTATATTCGCCAGTCTGTGTCTTGGAAGCAGCGCCTTCTTGAAATCGTTCACGGTGGGTAGAAGCTCCAAATTTAGGCAAATAACAGGAAGGGAGCTCACCCGTGGGCAATAAACTGTACGTCGGCAATCTCTCGTACAACATTCGCGACGACGATCTTCAGCAGGCGTTCGCTCAGTACGGAACGGTCAATTCGGCCAAGGTCATGATGGACCGCGATACCGGCCGCTCGAAGGGCTTCGGCTTCGTCGAGATGGGTTCCGACCCCGAGGCACAAGCTGCCATCAACGGCATGAACGGTCAGGCCCTCGACGGCCGCGCCATCGTCGTCAACGAGGCCCGTCCGCGCGAAGAGCGTCCGGGCGGCTTCCGTGGCGGCAGCGGCGGCGGCGGCTACGGCGGCGGCGGCTCGGGTGGCGGCGGCTACGGTGGCGGCGGTGGCCGTTCCGGTGGCGGCGGCTACGGCGGCGGCGGTTCGGGCGGTGGCGGCGGCTACGGCGGTGGCGGCGGCGGTCGCTCCGGCGGCGGTGGCGGCTACGGCGGCGGCGGCGGCCGCTCCGGCGGTGGCGGCGGCGGCGGTCGCGGCGGCTACTGATCCGGTTTCCCGGTCAAGACGAAGGCGGTGCAGCGAAAGCGCACCGCCTTTTCTCATGGCGCCTCGACCCGGCGGCGCTTGCGCGGCCGGCCGGCGAGGAGCCGATCGAACAGGGCGTTCGGAATCAGGCGCAGCAGGCCGACGACGATCCCCATCTGCCACGGAATGACGCGCCAGCTCGTGCCGCGCTCGATCGTCTTCCACGCTCGATCGGCGAAGTCGGCGGCGCTCATCAGGAACGGCATCGAGTAGCGATTACCGCGGGTCAGCGGCGTGGCGATGTAGCCGGGGGCGATCGTCACCACCTTGACGCCCGAGGGCCGCATCTCGCCGCGCAGCGACTCGCAATAGCCGATCACCGCCGCCTTGCTGGCGCAGTACGCGCCGTGCCCGGGCAGGCCGCGGATGCCGGCGACGCTGGCGATGCCGACCAGCCGTCCGGAACGGCGCTCCTGCATCGCCGCGACGAACGGATGGAAGGTCGATGCCATGCCGAGGACATTGGTCTCGAGCGTGGCGCGCATCACCTCCAGGTCGGCGGGATCGGCGGTGTCGATGCCGACGCTGATGCCGGCGTTGGCGATGACCACGTCCGGCACGCCCTGGACGGCGATGCAGGCCTTGCCGGCGGCGACGGTGGCGGCGACGTCGCGCACGTCGGCGGTGTAGACGGCGAAGCGGCCGGCATCGATGCCAGCGCCCCGGGCCCAGCGTGCGACCTCGTCGCTCCGGCGCGCGACCAGGGCCAGCCGATAGCCGGCGCCATGGAAGCGCAGCGCCAGCGCCTGGCCCAGCCCGCTCGAGGCGCCGGTGATGAAGACCAGCGGGCTGCCGTTCATCCGCCGCGCTTTTTCGGCGCGAAGGACGCGCTCGCCCGACCCTTGAACTCGACGAGGCGGGCCAGGTTGTCGTAGTTCATGCTCGCGGCGTGGATGATGTCCGTGCCCTGGGTCATCACCACCGGCAGGTGCGATCGCACCTGCTCGACGTTGCGAAAGGCATGCAGGAACTCGCTGCGGAACTCGACCGCCTCGTCCTTGCCGGTGGCGGGCCGGTTGATCCGCGCGTCGCCGAGCAGCTGCACTTCGCTGCCGTCGCCATTGGCGAGCGCGCGTCGGGCGGTGGCCAATGTCACGGTGCCGTTGTCGCCGATCGCGCGGATCCGCGCGACGTCGATCTCGAGGGTGTCGTCGTCGGGATAGTGACGCAGGGTGTCGCCTTCGATCTGGGTGCGCAGCGTGCCGTCGGCGCCGAAGCGCTGGATCACGAAGCCGGTCATCACGTAGTCGGGCTCGTGGCGCGGCGGCGCGGCGGCCCGCGGCGCCTCGAAGGTCGGTGCATTGCGCACCAGCCACCAGGTGCCGGCCGCGAGCACCGCCATCATCGCCAGCGGCAGGTAGGCCGAGACGAGGTCGAACAGGCGCAGGTGCCAGGGCGCGGTCGGCACCACCGGCTCCGGGCCGGCGAAGGACAGGTCGACCGGATCGTCGTCGAGACCGGAGGCCGGGACTTCGTCGTCAGCGGGTGCCATCGAGCGAGCGCAAGGGGCCGTGCAGCAGGCTCGCGTAGCGCCCCGCGGCGACGAGCAGGAGGTCGCAGAACTCGCGCGCCGCGCCGAAGCCGGCCGGCGCCGCGGTGACGTGATGCGCCGCCGCACGGGCCTCGACATGGGCGCCGGGCGGTGCGCAGGCGAACGCGGCGCGCTGCATCAGCGGCAGGTCGGGCCAGTCGTCGCCGATGACCGCGACCCGGTCCCAGGCCAAGCCCAGGCCCGCGAGCAGCGCTTCGCTCGCGGCCAGCTTGTCGGCCGCGCCGTAGGCGGCGTGCACCAGGCCGAGGTCGGCGACCCGGCGACGCACGGCCGGCGAGTCGCGGCCGGTGACGACGATCGGCACGATGCCGCCCTGAGCCAGGAGCTTCAGACCATAGCCGTCGAGGGTCGAGAACGCCTTGAAGGTCTCGCCCTGCTCGCCGATGTAGATCCGGCCATCGGTGAGGACGCCGTCGACATCGAAGACCGCCGCGGCGATGCCCTCGGCCGGGCCGCGCGCAGCGAGCAGCAGTTCGGGCGGGAATGTCAACGCCGGGCCGGGCGCCGGGCCGCTCCCAAGCCCGGCCGCGCCCCCTCGGGGGGCAGTGACCGCAGGGAGCGTGGGGGCTGCGTCCATTCAGATGACCTTCGCACGCATCAGGTCGTTGGAATTCAGCACCCCGGCGAGCCGGCCCTCGGCGTCGATGACGATCAGGCCGGTGACGCGATGCTGCTCCATCAAGTCGGCGGCCTCCACCGCCAGCGCCTCCGCGCGAATCAGTTTCGGCCCGGCATGCATGACCTCGCTCGCCGTCAGGCCGCGCAGGTCCGCGCCGGTCTCGATCAGGCGCCTGAGATCGCCGTCGGTGAAGATCCCGGCGATGCCGCCGCCAGGGTCGGTGACGGCGGTGAAGCCGAAGCCCTTGCTCGTCATCTCGCGCAGCATCTCCGGCACGCGCGCGCCGCGGTCGACCTGCGGCACGGCGTAGCCGCTGTGCATCAGGTCGGCGACGTGCATGAGGAGCTTGCGGCCGAGGCTGCCGCCCGGATGGGAGCGTGCGAAGTCCTCCTCGCGAAAGCCGCGGGCATCGAGCAGGGCGACGGCGAGAGCATCGCCGAGCGCCATCTGCGCGGTGGTGCTGGCGGTCGGCGCGAGGTTGAGCGGGCAGGCCTCCTGGTCGACCGCGCTCGAGACGACGATGTCGGCATGACGCGCCAGGCTGCTGTCGGCGCCGCCGGTGATCGCCACCAGCTTCACGCCGAGCCGCTTGATCGCCGGCAGGATGGCGCCGATCTCGTCGCTCTCGCCGGAGTTGGAGATCGCCAGCACGATGTCGTCGGGCGTCACCATGCCGAGGTCGCCGTGGCTGGCCTCGGCCGGGTGGACGAAGAAGGCCGGCGTGCCGGTGGAGGCGAGGGTCGCCGCGACCTTGCGGCCGACGTGACCGCTCTTGCCCATGCCCATGACGACGACCCGGCCGCGACAGGCGAGCATCGCCTGCACCGCGGCGACGAAGCCCTCGCCCTGGCGCGCCTTCAGGCCCTCGAGCGCGCGGGCCTCGATGTCGAGCGTGCTCCGCGCGAGCTCGAGCACGCGTTTTGCGTCGAAGGCGGAAGGGGCTGACACCGGGGTGGTCGCGAAGGCGTCCAGTAGGATCGGCCGATTCTAGGGTTGGCCTCTCTCCTCACTCGCCACGCATGGCATCGTCGCTCGAACTGACCCTCCTCTATCTCGTGGCGGCCGTGGCCGGCGTCGTCCTCTGCCGCCTCTCGCGCCTGCCGCCGATCCTGGGCTACCTCGCGGTCGGCACCCTGATCGGCCCGCACGCGATGGCCGTCTCGGGCGGCGACGCGGCCGGCGTCTCGCACCTGGCCGAGTTCGGCATCGTCTTCCTGATGTTCGTGATCGGCCTCGAGTTCAACCTGCCGAAGCTGCGCAGCATGAAGAAGCTGGTCTTCGGCCTCGGCCTGAGCCAGGTGGTGCTGACGATCCTCGCCGCGCTCGTCGGCCACGCGCTCCTGGCCTGGGCGATCGCGCTCGCCGGCCGGCGCGGTCTGGGGCTCGACTGGCAGGGCGCGATCGCCCTCGGCGGTGCCCTGGCGATGAGCTCGACGGCGATCGTCGTCAAGCTCATGGCCGACCGGCTGGAGCTCGAAAGCGACTACGGCCGCCGCGTCATGGGTGTGCTGCTGTTCCAGGACCTGGCCGTGGTGCCCCTGCTGGTACTGATTCCGGCGCTCGGCTCGTCGCCCGAAGTGCTGCTCGACGCCCTCGCGGTCGCGCTGGTCAAGGCGGGAGCGCTGCTGGCGGTGCTGCTGGTCGGCGGCAAGTGGGTGATGCGCTGGTGGCTGACGCTGGTGGTGCGGCGCAAGAGCGAGGAGCTGTTCGTCCTCAACCTGCTGCTGGTCACGCTCGGCCTGGCCTGGCTCACCGAGCTGGCCGGGCTCTCGCTCGCGCTCGGCGCCTTCGTCGCCGGCATGCTGATCGCCGAGACTGAATTCAAGCACCAGGTCGAGACCGACATCCGGCCGTTCCACGACGTCCTTCTGGGCCTCTTCTTCATGACCGTGGGCATGAAGCTGGATGCCGCCGCGGTGCTGGATCACTGGGCGCTGGTGCTGGCAATGACCGTGCTCCCGGTGCTGTTCAAATTCGGCCTCGTCACCGCGCTGGCCCGGCTCTGGGGCGCGGCGCCGGGCACGGCGATCCGCACCGGCCTCTACCTGGCGCAGGCGGGCGAATTCGGCTTCGTCCTCCTGGCCCTGGCGACCGAGCACCAGCTCCTGCCGGCGTCGCTGCAGAGCCCCGTGCTGGCGAGCATGGTGCTCTCGATGCTGCTCACGCCCATCGTCTTCATGTACAGCAACCAGATCGTCATGCGCCTGGCATCCAGCGACTGGCTGCTTCAATCCGTGGCGATGACGACGATCGCCAGGCGCACGATCAGCATCGAGTCGCACGTCATCATCTGCGGCTTCGGCCGCAGCGGCCAGAACCTGGCGCGCCTGCTGGAGCTGGAGAAGATTCCCTACTTCGCCCTCGACCTCGATCCCGACCGGGTTCGCCAGGCGACGGCAGCGGGACAGAACGTGGCCTACGGCGACGCCGCCCGGCTGCAGAGCCTGGCGGCCGCAGGCATGACCCGGGCGAGCGCGTTGGTGATCAGCTACCAGGACACGCCATCGGCGCTGCGCATCCTGAACATCGTCCGCACCCATGCGCCCAAGCTGCCGGTGATCGTGCGCACGATCGACGACAGCGACATCGAGCGGCTGCGCTCGGCCGGTGCGACCGAGGTCGTGCCCGAGGCGATCGAAGGCTCGCTGATGCTCGCCAGCCATGCGCTGGCGCTGGTCGGCGTGCCGATGCGGCGCGTGCTGCGCCGGGTGCAGGACCAGCGCGACGCGCGCTACGGCCTGTTGCGTGGCTATTTCCACGGCGCCGACGACGACACCGCCGACGAGCTGCAACACGCCCGGCTGCTGAGCGTCACGCTGCCTGCAAAGGGCGCCAGCCTCGGCCAGACGCTCGGCGAGCAGGCTTTGCCGCAAGCCGGCGTCAGCGTCGTCTCGGTGCGCCGGGCCTCGAGCGCGGTGCTCCAGCCGGAGGACGGAATGCGCCTGGCTGCGGGCGACACGCTGGTGCTTTCCGGCCTGCCCGAGCCGCTGGCACTGGCCGAGGAAAAGCTGCTTCGCTCGGGTTGAAAAGCCGGGCCGATCCGGCGGCGAGGATCGCCGGACGAAGCCCTTCGGCTCAGGTCACCGGCGCTTGCCGGGTCACCATGGCGCGAAAGCGGATCGCCATCACGGCGCCGGCCGCGCGCAGCAATTCGAGAGCGAGCGCCGGCGAGCGTTGCGCCAGCTCTTCCATGCGCGGTCCGCGCAGGGCCCAGACCACGCACGGCGTCATGGCCTCGACGTTGGCGGTGCGCGGCGTGTCGCCGAACAGGCCCGGCTCGCCGACCACGGCGCCGGCACGCAGGATCGCGACCTTGTTGCTGCCCGGAGGGCCGCCGGTGACGAACACCTGCATGCTGCCCTGGGAAATGAAGTACATCGAGCGATCGGCATCGCCCTGCTTGATCAGGAGGTCGCCGGCACGGATCTCGTAGCGCGCCAGATAAGGGGCGATGACGCGCCAGTTCTCGAGCGTCAAGCGGGCGCGGAACGCGTCCTCCGCGTTGAGCGTCTGCACCGCCCTGACGAGCTCGTCGATTTCCATTTGCGTTGCCTCCTAAGGCCTGGCCGTCCCCCCGACGGTTGTTCCAGTGCCCAGTACCGAGGGGGCGATTATCGGCGGCGCCTGCGGGCCAACAATGCCACTCGGTCACAGAACGCGGCGCCTTGGGCCGGCGCCCCCCGTGGACGAGGGGCGAGTGCGACTTACTTGCCGATACAAAAGCGACTGAAGATGGCCCCCAGCAGGTCGTCTGCGGTGAAGGTGCCGGTGATCTCGCCGAGGGCGTCGTGCGCCGCGCGCAGCTCCTCGGCGACGAGCTCGAGCGCCTGGTCGCCGGCTTCGGCATGGGCCTCGGCCGCGTCGAGATGGATGCCGGCCCGCTGCAAGGCATCGACATGGCGGGCGCGGGCGTGAAAGACGCCCTCGCCGGCGGCCTGCCAGCCGGCGCGGGCGAGGAGCGCCGCGCGCAGCCGGCCCAGGCCGGCGCCGGTGGTGGCCGAGACGACGAGCGCGTTCGGATCCTGCGCCGCGATCTGCTCCGGCGTTGCGGCGTCGGTCTTGTTGAAGACCTCGAGCGTCCGGCCCGCCGCGACGGCGGCGGCCAGCCGCTCGGCGATGCTCGCCTCGCCGGCGTCGTAGGCGGCCTCGCCGATCCGCGTCAGGTCGCGCAGCCACACCACCGCGTCGGCCTCGCCGATCGCCGACCAGGAGCGGGCGACGCCGATCGCCTCGACCGCATCGCCGGCCTCGCGCAAGCCGGCGGTGTCGGTCACGTGCACCGGCACGCCTTCGATCTGTATCGTCTCGCCGACCTTGTCGCGGGTGGTGCCGGGAATGTCGGTGACGATCGCCAGCTCGGCGCCGGCCAAAGCGTTGAGCAGCGAGCTCTTGCCGACGTTCGGCTGCCCGGCGAGCACGACCCGCATGCCCTCGCTGAGCAGCGCACCCTGGCGCGCCGTCGCCAGCACCGCGGCGATCTGCGTCTTCGCCTCGGCAAGCCCGCGGCGCGCGCCGGCGCGCTCGAGGAACTCGATCTCTTCCTCGGGGAAGTCGAGCGTCGCCTCGACCAGGAGGCGCAGCTCGACGATCTTCTCGGCAAGCAGCCCGATCTCGCGCGAGAACGCGCCGTCGAGCGAGCGAGCGGCCGAGCGCGCTGCGGCTTCGGTGCTGGCGTCGATCAGGTCGGCGACCGCCTCGGCCTGCGCCAGGTCGAGCTTGTCGTTGAGAAAGGCACGCTCGGTGAACTCGCCGGGCCGGGCCAGGCGAAGACGCGGCAGCCGCGGCCCGGCCGCTTCGCCGTCGCTTTCAGCGGCCGCCTCGAGGCAGCGCGCGAGCAGCAGCTGCATGACGATCGGACCGCCGTGCGCCTGCAGCTCGAGCACGTCCTCGCCGGTGTAGGAATGCGGCGCCGGAAAATGGATCGCCAGGCCGCGGTCGATGGTCGCGCCTTGCCGGTCGAGAAAGGACACCAGGGTCGCGTGGCGCGGCTCGAGGTCACGGCCGCAAAGTGCGGTGGCGAGCGCGGCGAGGCCCTGCCCGGATAGGCGGACGATGCCGATCGCGCCGCGCCCGCTGGCGGTGGCGATGGCGACGATCGGGTCGCGGGACCGAGGCGCGCTCATCCGGGGTTCCTCGGCGCAGCGAAGGCCGGAGGCGCGGTTCGCGCGCCGCTAGCTGACGCCCAGCCGCTTGTTGATGACGTACTGCTGCGCGATCGACAGGATGTTGTTCGTCAGCCAGTACAACACCAGGCCGGCCGGGAAGACGAAGAACATCACCGAGAAGATCAGCGGCATGATCCACATCATCCGCGCCTGCACCGGATCGGGCGGCGTCGGGTTGAGCCAGGTCTGCAGCAGGCTGGTGCCGGTCATGAGCAGCGGCAGGATGAAGTAAGGATCCGGCGTGGCGAGGTCGGTGATCCAGCCGAGCCACGGCGCGCCGCGCATCTCCACGGTCGACAGCAGCACCCAGTAGAGCGAGATGAAGAACGGCATCTGCACCACGATCGGCAGGCAGCCGCCGAGCGGATTGACCTTCTCCTCGCGATAGATGCGCATCATCTCCTGCTGCATCTGCTGCGGCTTGTCCTTCAGCCGCTCGCGCATCTCCATCACCTTCGGATTGATCGCCTTCATCTTCGCCATCGAGGCATAGGCCTTGGCGTTGAGCCAGTAGAAGGCGATCTTCAGCAGCACCACCAGGCCGACGATCGACCAGCCCCAGTTGCCCAAGATCTTGTGCAGTTGCGTCAGCAGCCAGAACAGCGGCTCGGCCAGGATCTTGAAGACGCCGTAGTCCTTCACCAGCTCGAGCCGCGGCGCCAGCTCGGCGAGCTTGTTCTCCTCCTGCGGCCCGACGAAGAGCTTCGCGTCGAAGGCCTTGGTCGCGCCCGGGGCGATGTCGCCCAGCGGCACCAGCATGCCGACCGAATAGACGCGCGCCGGCTTGTCGGTGGCCGGATTGATGGTGTCGGCCTTGCCGGTGAAATATTCGCGCGGCTGCTTCGTGCCGGGCTTGTCGATCAGCCAGGCCGAGGCGAAGTAGTGCTGGACCATGGCCACCCAGCCGGCGTCGGACTCGGTGGCGTGATTGGGCTTGGCGGACGCCTCGCGCTTCTCGATGTCCTTGAACTCGACCTTCTGGAACTTGCTGCCGTCGTCGATGGCCGGGCCGGTGAAGGTGAAATAGAAGCTCGATTCGCCCGGCGGCGGCACGCCGTCGCGCACCAGCTGCAGGTACAGGCGCGGCGAAACCGGCGCTGCCGATTCGTTGACGATCTCGTTCTTGACGTCGACGACGTAGTCGCCACGCTTGAAGGTGTAGGTGCGGACGAGCTTGACGCCGCCCACCGGCGGCGATTCGTACTTCACCTGGAGCGCGTTCTGGCCGGGCGCCAGCGTGCGCTCGCCCGGAACGAGCGTCATCGCCGTGTGGTGGTTCGGCAGGCCCGAGCCGCCAGCCGCGGGCACCAGGCCCGACTCGGCAACGTAGAGACGATTCGGCGACTGATCGAGCAGCACCACGTCCCTAGGCGCCGGCTTCTCGGCCTTGCGGCCAAGGAGCTCGAGCAGCGGCTCGTACCATTCGTGCACGACGTGGTCGGGATACTTCAGCAGCTCGAGTCGGACCAGGGTCGCTCCGGTCGAGCTGAAGGTCGCCTTGACGACATCGGTGGTGATCTCGGTTCGCACCGACGCCAAGGCCGCGGGGCCGGACGCGGCTGCCGGAGCCGCGCTCGGCGTGGCGGCGGCGACCGGCCCGGTCGCGCCCGTCGCGCTCGCCGGCGTCGGCAGGCCGACGCTCGAGGCCGGGATGGTCGCCGGCGCCGCCACCCGGGCCGGCGGCGGGCCGAAGAACGACGGCTGGCCGTTGTGCTTGTTCCAGGCGTCCCAGATCAGGAACAGCGAGGCGGAGAACACCACCCAGAGGATGCTGCGGCGAATGTCGGTCATGGGGAGGCAGTGTCGGACGCGCCGTTAGCGCGAGAAGAGGGGGCCGCCGGCGAAGCCGCCAGCAAGGCGCGAAAGAGGCGCGGCGGCTCGGCCGGCACCGGATCGAAGCCGCCAGCGCACCAGGGATGGCAGCGGCCGATGCGGCCGACGGTCAGGGCGCTGCCGGCCAGTGCGCCGTGACGCTGCAGGGCGTCGATGGCGTAGACCGAGCAGGTCGGCTCGAACCGGCAGGCGTTGCCGAGCCAGGGACTGAGCAGGAGGCGATAGGCACGGACCGCAGCAATCAGCAGATGCCGCGGCACGAGGCTCAGGCGCGCGCGAAAGCTCCCGGTCATGGCGGGCCGGACCGGCAGGCCGCGTGGAACAGCTCGTCGAGCTCGGCGCGGGCGAGCGCGCGCAAGGCCGGAGACGCCGCGCTGACGAAGCGGCCGCGATCGAACGGAGCGCGGAGGCGAACAATCCACAGGCCGCGGGCGAGCTCCGCAGCATGGCGACCGCCGGCGGCATAGATCTGGCGCTTGAGCAGGGAGCGAGTCACGGCGCGGCGCGCATGCCGTTTCGGCACCACGGCACCGAGGCGTCGGGCAGGCTCTTCGGAAGAGTCATCCACAGGCCGTTCACCGCCTTCTGTCGAATCTGTGGATAAGTCATCCGGAGCCGGAGCCGGCACCGGCGAACGTCCGCCCGCAGCTGCCAGCGGCAGATGATGAACAGCGAAATGGGGAGTGCGGGCCCGACTGCGTGAGCCGAGGACCCGCTCGAAATCGGCCGACGTGACCAGCCGGGCCATCGCCTCGACCGCGGGCAGGCGCCGAGGCATGCGACCGCGCGAAGCGGCGCCTCAGACGGCCAGGCGCTTCCGACCCTTGGCGCGCCGGGCGTTGATGACCGCGCGGCCGCCGCGCGACTTCATGCGAACGAGAAAGCCGTGGGTGCGGGCGCGGCGGGTCTTGGAGGCTTGGTAGGTGCGTTTCATGATGCTTTCCCTGGCCCGGAGCATGCGCTCGAAGGCGAACCCGCTATTACATCAAGAATCGGCCTCGGCGTCAACGGCACGGGCTTCCACGAGGTCGGGAGGCGGCGCGGGTCGGAATGGGTGTTTTCACTGTGGATAAGTCCCTGGCGACCGGCCTCGGCGAGATACAATGTTTGGCTTTCCCCGGGTACTTCTCCACATATGCGCGCCGACCTCTGGCAACGCGGCTGCGAGCGCCTCGCTGCCGAGCTGCCCGACCAGCAATTCAACACCTGGATCCGGCCCCTGCCCGAGGCCGAGGTCGCGGACCTCGGCGATGCGGGCGCGACCGTGACGATCCGCGTGCCCAACCGCTTCAAGCTGGACTGGATCCGCACCCAATATGCCGGCCGGATCGAGACCGCACTGAGCGATCTGGCCGGCAAGCCCGTTCGTCTCGACCTCACGCTCGCGCCGCGCGACGGCGCCGGCAAGGCCGCGCCGGCGGCCACTTCCGGAGCCGGTGCGCCGGTGGCGCGGGCCGTCCGCGGCGACTCCGGCCCGTCCTCGACGCACGTCAACGGCAGCGCCGTCACGACCGCGAGCGACGGCGCGATGCTGCCCTCGCGCAGCCGTCTCAACCCGGCGCTCAGCTTCGACACGCTGGTGCCGGGCCGGGCCAACCAGATGGCGCGAACCGCGGCCCTGCACGTCGCCGGCGCGCCGGGGCAGATGTACAACCCGCTCTTCATCTACGGCGGCGTCGGCCTCGGCAAGACGCACCTGATCCATGCCGTCGGCAACGCGCTCCTCGCCGACCGGCCGGACGCCCGCATCCTCTATCTGCACGCCGAGCAGTTCATCACCGACGTGGTGAAGAACTACCAGCGCAAGACCTTCGACGAGCTCAAGGCCAAGTACCACTCGCTCGACCTGCTGCTGATCGACGACGTGCAGTTCTTCGCCGGCAAGGAGCGCACCCAGGAGGAGTTCTTCAACGCCTTCGAGGCGCTGCTCGCCAAGCGGGCGCACATCATCATGACCAGCGACACCTATCCCAAGGGTCTGGTCGACATCGACGAGCGCCTGACGTCGCGCTTCGACGCCGGCCTCACGGTCGCGATCGAGCCGCCCGAACTCGAGATGCGGGTTGCCATCCTGATGAAGAAGGCCGACCAGGAAGCGACGCCGATGCCCGAGGACGTGGCCTTCTTCGTCGCCAAGAACGTGCGTGCCAACGTGCGCGAGCTCGAGGGCGCGCTGCGCAAGATCCTGGCGTACTCGCGCTTCAGCCACAAGGACATCAACATCCAGCTCGCCCGCGAGGCGCTGAAGGACCTGCTCTCGATCCAGAACCGCCAGGTCGGGGTCGAGAACATCCAGAAGACCGTCGCCGACTTCTACAAGATCAAGGTCGCCGACATGTACTCGAAGAAGCGCCCGGCCTCGATCGCCCGGCCGCGGCAGATCGCGATGTACATCGCCAAGGAAATGACGCAGAAGAGCCTGCCTGAGATCGGCGAGCTGTTCGGCGGCCGCGACCACACCACCGTGCTGCACGCGGTGCGCAAGATCTCGGCCGAGCGACAGAAGAACACCGAGCTCAACCAGCAGCTGCACGTGCTCGAGCAGACCCTGAAAGGCTGACGTGCCGACAGCTGCAAATCGGAAATCCTGTCAAGCAACAACCGTGGGGACAACTTCCGGCACAACTCCGCTCTTTCCACAGCGGGTGCCGTCCGGGCCGAGTTGTTCGCTTTCCACGGCGCAGGAAAACAGACTCGATCGACAGGCTTTGCGGCGCGCTAACTGCCTGAAAGAACAGGCGAAAATGCGATTGTCCCCAGCCCTGGCCCGCGCCTACTACAACGACCAGCTTGAGAGGTTGACATGATTGTCTTGAAAGCCGCACAAGAAAAATTCCTGGCAGCCTTGCAAGCGGTCTCGGGCATCGTCGAGCGACGACATACCTTGCCGATCCTGGCCAACGTGCTGATCCGCAAGACCGGTCCGAACATCGAGATGACCACCAGCGACCTGGAGATCCAGGTGCGCACCACGGCCGAGCTCGGCGGCGACGGCAGCAACTTCGCCACCACGGTCGGCGCGAGGAAGCTGATCGACATCCTGCGCTCGATGCCGGCCGAGCAGATCGTCACCCTGAGCTCGACCCAGACCAAGCTCACCCTGGCCGGCGGCAAGAGCCGCTTCACCCTGCAGACCATGCCCGCCGACGATTTCCCGCTGGTGCAGGAATCGGCCGATTTCGGTCCGGCGTTCAGCGTGCCGCAGAAGACCTTGCGCGGCCTGATCGCCCAGGTGCACTTCGCGATGGCGGTGCACGACATCCGCTACTACCTGAACGGCATCCTCTTCGTCGCCGAAGGCAAGAGCCTGACGCTCGTCGCCACCGACGGCCATCGCCTGGCCCTGGCGCAGGCGACGCTCGAGACCGACATCCCGAAGCAGGAGGTGATCCTCCCGCGCAAGACCGTGCTCGAGCTGCAGCGGCTGCTGAAGGACGACGACACGACGATCGAGATGCGGTTCGCGCCGAACCAGGCCAAGTTCTCGTTCGCGGGGATGGAATTCGTCACTAAGCTGGTCGAGGGCAAGTTCCCCGACTACAACCGGGTGATCCCGAAGAACCACAAGAACAAGGTCACGCTCGGCCGCGGGCCGCTGCTGCAGAGCCTGCAGCGCGCCGCGATCCTGACGAGCGAGAAGTTCAAGGGCGTGCGCGTCAACATCGAGCCCGGGACCCTGCGCATCGCCTCCTCGAACGCCGAGCAGGAAGAGGCGATGGAGGAGCTCGAGATCGACTACGGCGGCGACACCATCGAGATCGGCTTCAACGTCACCTACCTGATCGACGCCCTGACCAACATGGGCCAGGAGATGGTGACGGTGGAGCTCCAGGACACCAACTCCAGCGCCCTGATCACCGTGCCCGACCAGGCCGGCTTCAAGTACGTCGTGATGCCGATGCGGATCTGACGACGTGGCGAAACCTTCGATGACTCAAAAAGAAGACGACAACGACAAGAAGCCCGAGATCGCCGGCACCCATGCCGACATGGCGAGCAAGGCGTCGACCGGACCGCTGAACGGCGACTCGCTGCGCAACGGCGCGGCCGACAGCGAAAGCGAGAGCGACCGCTACGGCGAAGGCTCGATCCAGATCCTCGAGGGCCTGGAGGCGGTGCGCAAGCGACCCGGCATGTACATCGGCGACACGTCCGACGGCACCGGGCTGCATCATCTCGTCTTCGAGGTGGTCGACAACTCGATCGACGAGGCGCTTGCGGGCTTTTGCGACGACATCGTCGTCACCATCCACACCGACAACTCGATCTCGGTGATCGACAACGGCCGCGGCATTCCCACCGGCGTGAAGCTCGACGACAAGCACGAGCCGAAGCGCTCGGCCGCCGAGATCGCCCTGACCGAGCTGCACGCCGGCGGCAAGTTCAACCAGAACAGCTACAAGGTTTCGGGCGGGCTGCATGGCGTGGGCGTGAGCTGCGTCAACGGCCTCTCGAAATGGCTGCGCCTGATCGTCCGCCGCGACGGCCTGGCGCATTCGATGGAATTCCGCCAAGGCGTGCCCCAGGACCGGCTGATCGAGGAGCGGGGCGGCGTCCTCGTCTCGCCGATGAAGATCACCGGCGAGACCGAGAAGCGCGGCACCGAGGTCCATTTCCTGCCCGACCTCGAGATCTTCTCGAACATCGACTTCCACTACGACATCCTGAGCAAGCGCCTGCGCGAGCTGAGCTTCCTCAACAACGGCGTGCGCATCCGCCTGGTCGACGAGCGCAACAACAAGTCCGACGACTTCGCCTTCGCCGGCGGGGTGAAGGGCTTTGTTGAGTTCATCAACACCGGCAAGAAGGTGCTGCATCCGAAGGTGTTCAGCGCCGTCGGGCAGAAGGCGAGCGACCAGCATTCCATCATCTCCACCGAAGTGGCGATGCAGTGGAACGACGGCTACAGCGAGAACGTCCTCTGCTTCACCAACAACATCCCGCAGCGCGACGGCGGCACGCACCTCACGGGGCTGCGCGCGGCGATGACGCGGGTGATCAACAAATACATCGAGGACAACGAGCTCGCCAAGAAGGCCAAGGTCGAGGTCACCGGCGACGACATGCGAGAGGGCCTGACCTGCGTGCTTTCGGTCAAGGTGCCGGAGCCGAAGTTCTCCAGCCAGACCAAGGACAAGCTGGTCTCGAGCGAAGTGCGCGGTCCGGTCGAGGACGTGGTGAGCAAGGCGCTGACCGACTACCTGGCCGAGAACCCGGCCGACGCCAAGATCATCTGCGGCAAGATCGTCGACGCCGCCCGTGCCAGAGAAGCCGCGCGCAAGGCGCGTGAAATGACTCGGCGAAAAGGCGTCCTGGACGGCATGGGCCTGCCCGGCAAGCTCGCCGACTGCCAGGAGAAGGACCCGGCGCTTTGTGAGATCTACATCGTCGAGGGCGATTCGGCGGGCGGCTCGGCCAAGCAGGGCCGCGACCGCAAGTTCCAGGCGATCCTGCCGCTGCGCGGCAAGATCCTCAACGTCGAGAAGGCGCGCTACGAGAAGCTGTTGACGAGCAACGAGATCCTGACCCTCATCACCGCCCTCGGCACCGGCATCGGCAAAGGCACCGGCGGCGACGACTTCAACGTCGCCAAGCTGCGCTACCACCGGATCATCATCATGACCGACGCCGACGTCGACGGCGCGCACATCCGGACGCTGCTGCTGACCTTCCTGTTCCGGCAGATGCCCGAGCTGGTCGAGCGCGGCCACATCTACATCGCCCAGCCGCCGCTCTACAAGGTGAAGTTCGGCAAGGACGAGCAGTACCTGAAGGACGGCCACGAGCTCGACGCCTACCTGATGCGGGTCGCGCTGAAGGACGCGCGGCTCGAGACCGGCGAGACCGGCGCCGCCGGCCCGACCGTGCTCCAGGGCGAGACGCTGGAGACCCTGGCGCGCCAGTACGTGCTGGCGAAGAACGTGGTCGAGCGGCTCGCCAACTGGATGGACGTCGATGCCCTCCGGGCAATCGCCAACGGCCTGGAGATCGACCTCGACAGCCTCGAGGCGGCCGAGCGCTCGGCCCGGGCGCTGGCCGAGGCACTGATCGACGCCGAGGTCGCGGCCGAGTTCGACGCCCGCACCGACAAGCACATCCTGCGCATCGGCCGGATGCATCACGGCAATATGAAATCGAGCGTCATCACCGCCGACTTCGTGCACGGCGCCGACTACGAGGCGCTCAGCACCGCCGGCCGGACCTTCCGCGGCCTGGTCGGCCCGGGGGCGATCGTCAAGCGCGGCGAAGGCGAGCGGCAGAAGGAAGCCCGCGTCGGCGACTTCCGCGAGGCGATGGCCTGGCTGGTGCAACAAGCCGAGGCGGCCGTCTCGCGCCAGCGCTACAAGGGCCTGGGCGAGATGAATCCGTCGCAGCTCTGGGAGACGACCATGGATCCGGCGGTGCGCCGGCTGCTCCGGGTGCAGCTCGACGATGCGCTCGAGGCCGATCGCGTCTTCACCATGCTGATGGGCGACGAGGTCGAGCCGCGGCGCGAATTCATCGAGACCAACGCCCTGCGCGTCGCCAACATCGACGTCTGAGCCTCCACTCGCCGCGCCTGCGCGATCAGGGCCGCCGCTCGACTCTTTCGTAGACGTTGAGGGTACCGTTCGCACTGCTCCACACGCGGTTCCATGCGTCCGGGTTCTCGGCGATGAGCGGAGCGTTGAAGCGCTGGTAGGGGTCTGCCGAGTGCGCGAACAGGTACTTGACAGGCACCGTGTCGATCAGCCGCTGCGCCTTCTTGCCGTCGGTCTCGAACGGCACCAGGACGGCTCTTCTGCCGGTGCGCAGATAGACCCACTGCGGATCGCCGGCTGCGATCACGTCGTCCGGCGCCGCGCGGGAATGCACCCAGTCCAACGCTTCGTCGAACGCCCGACCGTCCGGCGCGTAGTAGAAGAGCCGGTACTTCACGCGTTCGGCGTGATGCTGGTACGCGACGATTTGGTGCTGCGAGTGATACATGTTGCGCAGCGCTGGCAGCACCTGGGCGCCGATGACGACGAGGACCGCCCAACTGAGTCCCGACGCGACGATCGGCGGCAGTCGCGGCCAGCGCGACCGCGCCGCGTCCGCCACCCAGGCAAGCAGCTGGAACAGCGCCAGGGCGAAGAACGGATGCAGCGGTAGCACGTAACGGACGAATTGCTTCTGGAATGGCGTCGAGCACGCGGCGGCGAGCGAAAGCACGACATAAGACAATATGGCCAGCTGCCGTCGCTGCCCCTGCAGCACGAAGCCGAGGAAGACGAGAATCGCCAATGGCGTCCAAACCCGCCTTGGCGCCTCCCAGGTGCTCACCGCCTGGCCGATGGTCTTCGGCAAGACCTGCACGTTCAGCCACACCCGATCGACGAAGCCGTGGGGTGTCAGCGGGCCGAGCTCCGGCAACCACGGGTCCTGCAGCGACAGGTTCCTGGCGTAGCTGACATTGAAGTACAGGTACGGCGCCGTCTGATAGGCGTACGCCGGCTGCCGGTACGCGGGCGACGACTCGACCGCGTGGATCCAGCCCATCCACGCGAGCACCGGTGCGAGCGAAAGCACGAGCGCGATCCCGGCGCGCTTGAATTCCTTGCGCCACAAGCTGTCGGCGACCCATACGGCGAGCAAGGCAATTCCTGCCGTGCGAGCCTCGTAGGCAAGCACTGCGCACAGTCCCGAGAGCAAGAAGCACGCAGTGCTCCTCCGGTGGCGATGCAGGACAAAGAACAGCACGGTGAAGAGGCCGAACAAGGTTTCGGCGTAGAGCGCGTCCGAGAAGTACACGTATTGGGGCGGCAGGACGGTCAGCACAGCCGCCACGGCTGCGTAGCCCCGCGGGATGTAGCCGGCGAGCAGCACGAACACCGCGACGGCATAGGCGACCGACGCGAGCATCATCGACACGCGCAGCGCCTGACCCACGACGACCGGATCCGACGTCTGCAGTCCGAGTTGAAGCGCCGCGACCAGCGCCGGAACCAGCGGCGGATGCAGGCTGCTCGAGATCTTTCCCGGCTCGCTCAGCATCCGGTAGCCCTCGCCTTGCGCGAGCGACGTGCCGAGGATGTAGTAGGCGCCGGCGTCCCAGCGCAGGTCGATCGGACCGCCGATCCGCGGCCACCAGGTCGCCGCGGCGACCAGCGCGACCACCAGACAGGCGACCACTCGCTTGCGGAGGGCCGACTCGACCGCGCGGACATTTTGCATTTGGGCGCAGCTCCCAGCGCGCAACGGTCGCTGCGCCATCACGGTTTGGCGCCGATGATAGAGTCAGTCTCGATGACTTTTCCGGGTGAACGCGCAATGGCCGGGTCGTCCCGAGAGCCTCCATCGGTGCTCTTCCTCGAGCTCAACGAAGCCGACCTCTACTGGATCGACAAGCTGGCCGCGGCAGGCAAGCTTCCGGTCTTTCGACGCCTGCTCGGCGAAGGCGTGTGCCTGAGGACGTCGATCCCGGACTTCGATCCCGACGCAGACCGCGCTTGGCGAACGATCACGCCTTGGATCATCTGGCCTTCGGTCTACACGGGAATGAAGCCGCGGGAGCACGGGATCATCGCGTTCGGCCAGGACACGACGCCGATTCAGGGCCGCTGCGTCTGGGACGTGCTGGACAAGGCCGGCGTTCAAACCGGCGTGTTCGGCAGCTTGCTGTCATTCCCGCCGCGCAACCATGGTGCCGCGCGCTACTACGTCCCCGAGTCGCTCGCCGACGATCCGGAATGCTTCCCCGACGAAGCGCGACCGGTGCAGAAGTTCTCGGTCTTCACGTCCCGCAACTACAGCGAAAGCTTCGCCGGCCACGCGGTCGAGGTCACGCGGCTGCTCTTGGGATCGATGAAAAGCGGTGTTCGACCCGGGACCGTTCTGCGCGCGCTGGCGCAGGTGCCGTGCGAACTGCTTCGCGGCGACGCCCAGGTTCCCGAGCGCGCCATGATCCAGTCGTACGTCCTGACCGACGCCTTCAAGCAACTGTATTCACGCCATCGGCCGCGCTTCGCCACGCTGCACCTCAACAACGTCGCCTACATGCAGCACCGCTACTGGCGTGCCGCGGAGCCCGACCGCTTCCGCGACGAGCTGAGCAGCACCGACCAGCGCTTCTTCGGCACGGTTGCCGAGCGCAAGGCCTACGAACAGCACTTCGCCGACTGGATCGAGCGCAGCCTCGTCTGGACCGACCGCCTGCTCGACGAGTTGCTCGAGCTCGCCGGGGACGATGCGATCTTCGTTGTCGGGACCGCGCTCGGCCAGAAGCCGCACGACCCGGTGCACCAGATCCACAACCCCGTGGTGCGGCTCGTGCGGGAAGACGAGCTGTTCTCGGCGCTCGGTATCCCGGATGCGAAGGTGCTGACGCAGATGAACCCCGACGTTTCGCTGACGCTTCAAGACGAGGCGGACGCGGAGCGCGCCGCCGACGCAGTCCGCGGCCTCTACGTCCACCCGGGCAAGCCGCTGTTCGAGGTGGAGCGGCGCGGGCGCCAGGTCTTCCTCGAGCTCCTGATGCCGCGCCGGCAACCGGGCGAGGTCTTGCCGCCGATCCGCCACATCGCCCGTCCCGACTTCGAGGCGCCGTTCGAGCGCCACGTTCACGAGCACAAGACGAACGATCAGTCGACGGCACAGCACGACGAGCCCGGATTTCTGCTCGTGTATTCCAGGGGCCGCAAGCTCGAGCTCGTGCGTCCGCAGATTCCCGTCACCGACATCGCGCCGATGCTCCTCTCGTGGTTCGGCATCCCGCCGCAGCCCTGGATGACCGATTCCGGCCGCCCTGCGATCCAGGTCCATTGAGCGGGGCGCAGCGCGGCTGCCCCTTCGCCACGGCCGCCTTGCGGAATGCCCCCAAGCGCCATGCCGAGGCCTGATCGCCGGACTTGGCTCGCGTCGGCGCTGAAGCTCGCGATCACGCTCGGACTCCTCGCCTACCTGCTGAGCAAGGTCCAGATCGCGCCCGTCGTTCGCCAGCTACGCACGATGACTCCGGCAGCCGCGGTCGCCGCGGAAGCCCTGCTGCTGCTGCAGCTGGCGCTGCTCGCGTGGCGCTGGCAGCTCGTGAACCGCATCGTCGAGGCGCCGATGCGGGCCGGCCAGGTCTTGCGGCTGACGGCGATCGGTCATTTCTTCAATCAAATCCTGCCGTCCGGCTTTGCCGGCGACGCCGCACGGGCGTGGCTCGCAGCCCGCGAGGGCGTCGAGCCGGGGCCGCTGGTGCGCGCGATCGTCTGCGATCGCGTCGTCGGCCTGCTGGTGCTCGCCGTCATGGTGTCGCTCACGTTCTTCACTCTGCCGGATGCCCTCGCCCGCGAGGTGCCGGCGAGGAATGCGTTTGCCGCCGTCGCGCTGCTCGGCGTCGCCGCCACCGCTGCGCTGTTCCTGCTCGGCGCGCCACTCGCCGAGCTGCTGCTGCGACACCGCCTCACGACGCCGCTCGGGAAGCTGGCTGCCGACCTCCATCGCGTGCTCTTTCGCGCTCGCGGCAGGGGCATGCTCGTCGTCGTCCTTGCGGCGGCGGTGCAAATTCTGAACGTCGCCGCGATGCAGGTCTGCGCAAGCGGCATGGGGATCGCCCTCGATCCCGGCGCTGCGTTCGTCATCGTGCCGGCGGTCATGCTCGTCTCGTTGGCGCCGGTCACGTTCGCCGGCTGGGGCTTGCGCGAAGGCGCGATGATCGTCGGCCTCGGTCTGGCCGGCGTTTCCGCCAGCGACGCGCTGGCAGTGTCGGTCGCCTTCGGCCTGCTGCTCGTCGTCCTCGGCGTGCCAGGGGGGGTGCTCTGGCTCCGGCGCGCCGTCGCCTCGCCGCCTTCCGTCGGTGTCGGCGGCCCGAGCGGCTAGCGCGCGCCATCGCCCCGCGTCATGGCTCCGTCCACGCGCGCTCGAGCGCGAGCTGCCGCACGAGCTTCGTCAAACGCGCTTCCATCTTCTTGAACTTCAGGTAGTAGGCGAACGCGACGAAGAAGAGCAACAGGTGCGACAGGTAGAACAGAAGGTCGACGCCGCGCGAGACGCCGACCTGATGCGCCACCGTCGTCGACCAGTCGGGTTGGATGACGAACAGCAACATCGTCAGAACGAGCAGGAAGATGACGCCCTTGCGCAGCGTGTCGAGACGAGGCAACAGCAGGAGATAGAACAAGAAGCCGATGAGCACGGCGATGAGGAAGAACTTGAACGTCATTTGAGGAACCTTCCGATCACGAGGTCGAACAGGATGTTGATCGCGTTCAGCGACGATTGCCCTTTCGTCATCGAGTATTCGGTGTAGACGATCCGCACCGGGATCTCGCGAATGGCCATGTCGTGCTTGCGCAGTTGGCTGATGATCTCGGACGCATGCGCCATCCCCGACTGCGAGATGTTCAGGCATGACGCCGCCTTGCGGTTCAGCGCCCGCAGGCCGTTGTGGACGTCGGTCATGTGCGCGCCCGACGTCGCGTTGGCAAACGCGACCGCGGCCTTCAGGAGGAACTTGCGCATCGGCGGAACATTGCTCGCGGTGTCGAGGAACCGCGACCCGCAGACGACGTCGCAGCCACCTGCCGCGAGCAGGCGCACGGCGCTCACGGCGTCCTCCACACGGTGCTGGCCGTCCGCATCGAAGGTGACGACGTAAGCCGCGCCACGCTTGAGGGCGAACGTGATCCCGGTCTGGAGCGCTGCACCCTGACCGAGATTCAATGGGTGGGTGATCACCTTGGCCGGGGTGCCACGCAGGATCTCCTCGGTGTCGTCCGAGGATCCGTCGTTGACGACAACGATGTTGGGGAACGCCGTGGCGAGCCCTTCGACCACGTCCCGGATGACGCGCGCTTCGTTGTACGCCGGGACGACAACGAACGCGGCATCGAGTACGTCGCCGGGGTCGGTAGCCTGCATCGCGCTCGCGCTCGTTGTGACGGGTAGCCCAACTGTATGCCGGGCTTCTCCGTGGCGGCGTCTTCTTCGCCGGCGCGTCGCAGCCACTCAAGTCGCGTCGCGGCCTTCGGTTCCCAGCGGCGGGGCGATCTCTTCAAGCGGCTTGCGTTCGGCGTCGACGCCGTAGCGCCAGGCGATGACGGCGGCCACGAGCACCAGCACCGCGCCCACCAGGTAACCCTGGAACACGCTGACGCGGTCGCCGGTCTCGATCAGCGCGCCGAACAGCGCCGGCGCCGCGAAGCCGCCCACCCCCGTGCCGACGGCGTAGAAGATCGAGATCGAGACGGCCCGCATCTCGAGCGGGAAGACCTCGCTGACCGTGAGGTAGGCCGAGCTTGCGGCCGCCGACGCCAGGAAGAACACCGCCGACCAGGCCAGGGTCTGGGTGGTCGCGTCGAGGACGCCGTGGACGAAGCCCACGCCGATGAGCAGCAGGCCCACGCCCGACAGCGCGTAGGTCGTGCCGATCATCGCCCGCCGCCCGATGCGGTCGAACAGCGGCCCCAGGATCAGCGGCCCCAGCACGTTGCCCATGGCGAAGGGCAGGAGGTACAGCCCGACCCGCGTGTCGGCCACGCCGTAGAAACGGGTCAGCACCAGCGCATAGGTGAAGAAGATCGCGTTGTAGAAGAAGGCCTGCGACACCATCAGCGCCAGGACGAGGACGCTGCGCCGCAGGTAGCGGCGCAGCAGGACATGCACCACTTCGCCCAGGCTGGGCAAGACGCTGCGCGTGAAGGTCACTTCGGCGTGCGCAGCGTCGTTGGCAAAGGCCTGGGGGTGCTCGGCGCGCACGCACGCCTCGATCTCGCCGAGCACGCGCGCGGCCTCGTCGGCGCGGCCATGCGCCAGCAGCCAGCGCGGGCTCTCGGGCACGTGCCGGCGCACCAGCAGGATCGCCGCGGCCAGCAGCGCGCCGAGCAGGAAGCCGGCGCGCCAACCCTGCTCGGGCCCGAGCACGCGCTCGTCGAGCAGCACCAGGCTCAGCAGCGCGCCCAGGGCGGCACCGACCCAGAAGCTGCCGTTGATCGCCAGGTTCACCCGCCCGCGCACGCGCGCCGGGATCAGCTCGTCGATGGCCGAGTTGATGGCCGCGTACTCGCCGCCGATGCCGATGCCGGTGAGAAAGCGGAAGAGGGCGAAGCTGGCGAACCCGGCCGAGAACCCGCAGGCCACGGTGGCGCCCATGTAGACCGCCAGCGTGACGAGGAACAGGCGCTTGCGCCCCAGGCGATCGGCGAGGCGGCCGAACACGAGTGCGCCGACGACGGCGCCGGCGACGTACAGCGACCCGGCCCAGCCGATCTGCGTGGCGCCGAGCCCCAGGGTGTCTGGCCGCTCGAGCATGCTGCCGATGGAGCCGACGATCGTGACCTCGAGGCCGTCTAGCACCCACGCTGTGCCGAGCGCGAAGACGACGCGCCAATGCCAGCGCGACCACGGCAGTCGGTCGAGACGGGCGGGGATGTTGCTGGGCACCATCGCGCCTCCGTGCGGGGCAAGCGGGAGTCCCGTCCGCAGAGAATCGCCAGCCGCAGCCACTTCCAGACATTCCGACCATGGCCACGATCCAGCGACTCCACCCCGCCGCCCGCTACAGCGAGGCGGCAATCCACGACGGCACCGTCTACCTGGCCGGGCAGGTGGCCGACGACGCCACCCAGGACATCGTCGGCCAGACCCGCCAGGTGCTGGTGGCGATCGACCGCCTGCTTGCCGAGGCGGGCAGCGACAAGACGCGGATCCTCCGCGCCCAGGTCTTTCTCGCCGACATTGCCGACTACGCCGGCATGAACGCCGCCTGGGACGCCTGGGTGCCGGCCGGTGCCGCGCCGCCGCGGGCGACGGTCGAGGCTAGGCTGGCCCGTCCCGAGTGGCGGGTCGAAGTCGTGGTGACGGCCGCCACGGCCTGACGACTGCCTCGGCATGCCGTGGTGCGGCCTCGGCGGCACGACGCGACGGGCGGCTCGCTTCGGCCAGCCAGAGCACGAGGACACAGCCGAGCACCGGCAGGTTCTTCACCAGCGGCCCGCAGTGGTCGATCGTCAGCTCGGGCACGTTGAACGCCGCCGTCAGCGTATAGCCGACGACCGCACCGCTCTGCACCGCGTAGAGCAGCACCGACGGGCGCAGCAGCGTCAGCGCGCCGAGCGTCAGGTTGAGCGCGCACGAGGCTGCCAGCGCCGCCTGGCCGGCCGGGCCGACGAAGCCGCAGCGGGCCAGGAGCTCGAGCACGCCCGAGCGCTCCGGCAGCCAGGCGCTGATCGCTGCGGTGTAGATCCAGAGGAAGGCCAGCGCCAGGCGCAGGCCGAGCTCCACCGGCAAGGCGAGATCGACCCGCGTGTCGAGGAGCGGCCGCGGCGGCGTCACCGCCAGGCCTTCGGCCAGGCTGGTCGGCGCCCGGCCCAGCAGCGCCGGCGCTGCATTGCGCGCCGGCAGGTTGCCGTGCTCGAGCAGGCGCAAGGTGTCGCGGCTGAAGACGCGCTGCGGCACCCGCTCGGCCAACAGCGCGCCGAGCGCCATCAGCGGCATCGGCACCGGCAGCCAGATCGCCTCGCCGAGGCCCTGTGCGGCCCGGTAGCTCGCGAGCATCCGCCGGTAATCGATCGGCTCCTTGCCACCGAGCTCGTAGACGCCGCGCGCCGAGCCGGTGCGCTCGACCAGCCCGGTGATGATCTCCGCCAGCTCGAGCACGTGGATCGGCTGCACCCGTTGCCGGCCGTGCCCCGGCAGGCCGATGACCGGCAGGCTGGCGAGGGTGGCGAACAGGGCGGCGCTGGCGCTTCCCGGTCCGAACACCAGCGAGGGGCGAACGATCGCTGCATCGAGGTCGAGGCCGAGCAGGGCCTCGTCGGCGAGCCGCTTGCTGCGCAGGTACGCCGATTCATCCGCTTGCGCCGTCGCGGCGATGCCGAGCGCCGAGATCTGCACGACCCGGCCGATGCCGGCGAGCGCGGCACCGCGGAACAGCTCGACCGGACCCTCGATGTGCACCCGCTCGAAGCTCGCATCGTCGCCCGGCATGAGGATGCCGACGCAATTGACGACCGCGTCGATGCGCCGGGCGCGCAGGTCCTCGGCGCAGGCGGCAGGCGAGCGGGCGTGCATGAAATCGAGCGCCATCGTCTCGCCGTCGGTATTTCCATTCCGGCTGGCGGCGACGACCCGGTGGCCGCGCCAACGCAATGCCCGAACGACCGCCCGGCCGATGCAGCCGCTGCCACCGCAGACCAGGACGTTCACGCCGCCCCCTTTGTCTCCCGGCGGCCGCGAACGGCGTTGATCGCCGGCGCCAGCGCGCGCGAGATCGACTTGCGATGGCGGGCGAAGACGCGATAACCGGCATCGAACGCCGGCCGCAGCGGGCCGAATCCCGAAGGCCGGAGCAGCCAGCCCAAGCCGGCCGCGGCATAGGCGAGGCGAAGCACCGCCATGCCGCGGACGACCGAGCCGTCGGGGCGCACCGCATGGATCGCGGCGTCGAGGTCGGCGGCGTCGAAGCCGTGGCAGGCCGCATCGAAGTCGGGCGCCGACATGTCCACCAGCACCAGCCGGCCAGCGGTGTCGCGGGCGCCGAGCTTGTCCATCTCGAGGGCGCAGACTGGGCAGGACGCGTCGTAGAAGATCTTCAGCGGGTAGTCGGAGGCCATGATTTCCCTTTCGGTGATTTCGGCCGGGGGTGAAATCGCGAGCGGCTCAGGGGCCGAGCATGGCGGCGGCCGTCATGGCGTCGTCCCCGGGCCGGGTGCCGGATTTGGCGAGGAGCTTCTTGATGCGCGCGCCGAGCTTGAGCACCTGCGTGAGGGTCTCGGTGTCGAGCTTGAGCATTTCCTCGCTCCACGCCGTCAGGGTCTCGAGCAGATCCAGGGTCTCTTCGATCCGAAGCTTCACCGCGGCCGGCTCCTGGCGCATCGCCGGCTCGGCCAGGAGCTGCTGCAGCACGCCGATCGTCGGATCGATCTCACGCCGCTGCCGCTCCTTGACGATAGTGCGCATTAACTCCCAGGCGTGTGCCGCGGTCTCGTAGTGGTCGCGCCGGTCGCCGCTCAGGTGCACCATGCGCACCAGCCCCCAGCCCTGCAGTTCGCGCAGGCTGGTGCTCACATTGGAGCGGGCGACCTCCAGGGTCTCGACGATCTCGTCGGCATGCATCGGCCGCCCGGTGATGAACAGCAGGGCATGGATCTGCGAGACGGTGCGGTTCACGCCCCAGCGCGTGCCCATTTCGCCCCAGTGCAGGACGAAGCGGGAGAGGGTCGGTGAGAGGGCCATGCGCGAAGCATGAACTTGCCAGAATATTCTGTCAATACAGAAATTAAAGGCAGCCAGACAGGCGGCGCGGCATGCGGAATGCCGCAAGCTCGACACCCCGTGTGAGAACCCCATGCTCGAGAAATTGCCCGATCTGCTCGGCCACGCATTGCGCGGCCAGCGTGCCGGCCTGGACAAGACCGCGTACCAGGCCGTCGACCTCCGCAACGGCATGGCAGCCATCAGCGTCGGCAGTCTGGCGTTCGCCGACCACGCACCGATTCCCGGGCGCTACACCGCCGATGGCGAGGGGGTGTCGCCGCCGTTGCAGTGGACCGGCGTGCCCGATGCGGCCGCATCGGTGCTGCTGATCGTCGAGGATGCCGATGCGCCGACGCCGCAGCCGCTGGTGCACGCGATCGTCGTCGCGCTGGCTCCGGGCGACGGCGCGCTGCAGGAGGCGGCGCTGCCGAGCCGCGACCACGACGGCGCCGGCCTTCGGCTCGGCCGCAATTCGTATCTGCAGGCGAGCTGGCTGCCACCGGATCCGCCGCCGGGGCATGGCGTCCATCGCTACGCCTTCCAGGTGTTCGCGCTCGAGGCCGGGGCCAGCCTCGAAGGCGAGCCCGGACGCGAGGCGGTGCTCGAGGCGATCCGTGAGCACGGCCTGGCGAGCGGCTGCCTGATCGGCACCTACGAGCGGCCCGACACCTCGATCACCGTCGGCGACGAGGAAGGCGTGCCGGCGATCCTGCCGCCGATGGCGACCTGAGGTTGGCCCGACAGGATTCGAAGCCGCTCTTCAGGCCGACGCGGATCCCGCATCCGCCGGCCGATCGAAGAGATCGTCGACGCCGTCGCGGCGTGCATCCTCGATCGTCAACAGGCGCCGCTTGGTCGCGGTGCCGCCCGGTGCCGCGAAGCCGCCGAGCTCGCCGCCCGCGGCAACGATGCGGTGGCAAGGCACGACGATCGGAAATGGATTGCGCCCGAGCGACTGGCCGACCTCGCGGGCCGTGGCCTCGGGGCCGACACGGGCGGCGAGCTCGGCATAGCTGACGACACGGCCCGGAGCGATCGTCCGCGCCGCGGCGTACACCCGGCGGTCGAAGGGATCGAGGCGCGAATCGTCGATGCGGATCGGGCCGAGATCGGTGCGCTCGCCGTGCAGCAGGGCGGTGATCGCGGCGACGGCGGCGGCGACGCTGCCCTCGGGCGCGGCCTCGATCGCCTGCGGATAGCGCCGGGCGATCCGCGCCCGCAGTCGCGTCGCCGAGGCCTCGGGCAGCCAGACCGCGAACACGCCGACATCGTTCCAGGCGAGCGCGCAATCGCCGATCGCGGTGGCGAAGACGGAGAAGGCCACGGGCTCGTGCATGCGAGCCATCGTAGCCGCGGCGAGGCCCGACCGCCGGTCGGAATCGGCCGTGTCGATCCGTCAAGAATTGGCGTGGCCGGCACTTGCCGCAAGGCCGCACGCGCCCGCGGCGAAGGCGGGAGCGAGACAATCGAAACGTGTTCTCCGACCTTCTTTTTCGCGGCCGCAAGCTCAGCTGCGGCATCGTCGTCCTGGCCCCCACGCGCGAGCTGCTGCTCTGCCACGTGACGGGACAGCGGCACTGGGACCTGCCCAAGGGCGGCATCCACGAAGGCGAGACGCCGGCCGAGGCCGCGCTGCGGGAGACGATGGAAGAGACCGGCCTGGTCTTCGCTCCGGAAGCGCTGGTCGACCTCGGCCGCTTCGCCTACACCGGCAAGAAGGACCTGCACCTGTTCGCCGCTCCTTCCGAGCGGATCGACCCGCTCGCGCTCTGTTGCGAAAGCACGTTCGTCGAGCGCGGCTCGAGCCGCCGGTTGCCGGAGATGGACGGCTTCGGCTGGTTCGCCATCGATCGCCTGCCCGAGCTTTGCACGCAGCGCATGGCGGCGGTGCTGACCCAGGCGCTGGACCTGGGCCGGGTGGTCGACTCGCTGCAGCCGCTGCCGGCCCGCCTCGCCGCCTGAAGACGTCTCGTGGCGCCTAGCGCGTCACCAGCTTCAGGCCGAAGCCGATCATGAACAGGCCCGCCATCCGGCTCAGCACCCGCGACACCTTCGGATTCGCGCGCAGCCTTTCAGCAAGGCGGTGCGTCAGCAAGGTGACCACCAGGCCGTAGAGGAAGGTCAAGGCCGCGATCGTGGCCGCCATCACCGCGAAGGTCAGCACGCCGGCGTGGTGCGCCGGATCGACGAACAGCGGGAAGAACGCCATGTAGAACACGATCGCCTTCGGATTGAGCAGGGTGATCGCAAACGCCTGGCGGAAGTACTGGCCGGTGCGGATGTGCAGCACCGGCTTGTCGCCGGGCTTGGCAAGAATCATTCGCAGGCCGAGCCAGGCGAGGTAGCCGGCGCCCAGCCACTGCACGGCGCGAAATGCCGGCGGATACGCGGCCAGCAGCGTCGCCACGCCGGCGACCGCGAGCCACATCAGCACCTGGTCGCCGATGATGACGCCGAGCGTCGCCGCCAGGCCGCCGCGGATGCCGCCCTTGCCGGTGGAGGTGATGAGGGCGAGGTTGCCCGGCCCCGGGATCATCAGGAAGACGATCACCGCGACCACGAACGACGCGTAGTCGGAAATGCCGAAGAACATGGCGGCGGAGTTTAGCCGCGCGCCCTGGTCGCGCCGGTCCATGGCCGAGAATCGCGCGGTGACGCCGCACGACGAATTCATCGCCGCCTTCGACCGCGCGATCGCCGATCGGACGCTGGGCTCGCTGGTGCTCTCGAAGAGCCGCCATGCGGCCGGCGACCTGCAGAGCGTGCGCATCCGACCGATCGAGCTGCGCGGCGAGACGAGGCTGTCGTTCGTCTGGCGCCACGCGACCCGGGACGTGACGAAGAACCTCGATCCTGACGCTGCCCGCAGCGCCTTCGTCGCCTTGCTCGACCCCGAGCGCGAGCCGTCGTTCGCCCATGCGACGCTGCACGCCGCAGACGTCGAGCTGCAGCTGCGCTTCAGCAAGAAGGGCAAGCAGGCCCTGGTGCGGACCGGGCGCCCGGCCGACGCCGCACCCGCGCCGCCGGCAGAGGCCCACGATCGCGTCAAGCGGCGGGCGCTGCCGCTCGAGCTGCCGTTCTGGCTCGACCTCGGCATCACCGACGAGCGTCATCGCCTGGTGCCGTCGATGGCGCGCAAGTGGAAGCAGATCGACAAGTTCCTCGAGGTCCTGGAGCACGCGCTCGACGATGTCGGCTGGGCCGAAGCGGGCCCGCCGCCGCGTGTCGTCGACTTCGGCTGCGGCAAGGGTTACCTCACCTTCGCCGTCCACGAGTACCTGCGCCGGCGCTTCGGCGGCGCGCCCGAGGTCACCGGCGTCGAGCTGCGCGCCGACCTCGTCGCCTTGTGCAACGCCGCCGCGACGCGCGCGCACTGCGAGGGCTTGCACTTCGTCCAGGGCGACCTGCGCAGCTTCACGCCCGAGGCGGTCGACGTGATGATCGCGCTGCATGCCTGCGACACCGCCACCGACCATGCGCTCGACCTGGGCCTGCGCGCCGGCGCCCGCATCCTGATCGCCGCGCCGTGCTGCCACAAGGAGCTGCGGCCGCAGCTGACGAGCCCGAAGGCGCTGGCGCCCCTGTTCCGCCACGGCATCCACCTCGGCCAGGAGGCGGAGATGCTGACCGACGGGCTGCGCGCCCTGGCGCTCGAAGCGTCCGGCTACCAGGCCAAGGTGTTCGAGTTCGTGTCGCTGGAGCACACCAGCAAGAACAAGATGATCCTGGCGACGCGCCGTCGGGGTGACAGCGGCGACACGGCGCGCCGGGCCGCGGCCGAGGCGGAGAGCCTCAAGGCCTTCTACGGCATCCGCGAGCAGTGCCTAGAGCGCCTGCTGCGCGAGCGCGGCGCCGCTAGCAGGGAATGATCTTGAACTCGACCCGCCGGTCGAGTGCGTCGACCGCGTTGTCGGTGCCGCTGCCGACGATGTTCTGGCGAAAGCCCATGCCGGCCGTCTTGGTCCGGCTGCCGAGTGCCGCCGACTCGGCGGCGAGCTTCTGGCGGATGAAGTTGGCGCGCTGCAGCGACAGTGCGTCGTTGACCTGCTCCGAGCCGGTCTTGCTGGTGTGGCCGACGACGTTCATGCAGACCTTGGCGGCGGTGCCCTCCTTGGCGATCTGCCGCAGCCACATGGCGTAGGGGCCGCTCACCCGGGGGTCGGACCAGAAGTCGGTGCTGCCCGGGTTGAACAGGAACTTCACCCCGAGCTCGTTGTAGGCGATGCCGAGGGCGACCACCCGGCCGAACGCCTGCTCGGCCTCGGCGGTGCGGCCGAGCTTGGCGGAGGCGAGGTAGATGCCGTTCATGACCCGGATCTGCTCGCCGGTGGGCATCGCCAGCGCGCTCCGGTACTGGCCGAGCGCCTCGACATAGCGCTCCTGGTTGTAGAGCGCGGTCGCCTCGTTGATCACCGTCGCGGCGGCGATGCGCTCGAGGTAGAACGCGTCGCCACGCTGCCCGGGCGGCGTGGCCGAGGTGCGGGCGTAGCCTTCGATCACCTTGTCCTTCACCAGCACCGGGCTGTCGCGGTAGTAGGCGAGCGGCGTGTGGTCCAGGCCTTCGTCCCGGGCGAGCGCCGACGCCTGGGCGACGACGGTTCCGGACTTCAGCTCGGTGAGGGCGATATTGATCTGCAGCGCCCGCTTGCGGTTGGCGGCGCTGCCCTCGACCCGGGTCATCGTCCCTGTCAGCAAGTACTGGGCGCGCGCCAGGTTGGCCGACTGGAACGGCAGGATCTCGAACTGGTCGGTCTTGGTCGTGAGCCGTTCGGAGACCCGGTTCTCGAGCAGCACCGTCGCCGCGGTCTGCTGGCCGGTCACCGCGTCGAGCATCGGGTCGAGGACGACGCTGCGCTTGTTCACCTTGGACTCGACCTTGGCGAGGAACGCCGGCAGCTTCTGGGTCTGGGCGGCGAGGCCGTCGGTGGCCTGCGCCACGGCCTGTTCGAACGGCTGCTCGTCACTGAGATTGGTGGCCGGCGGCGGCGCCGCGCAACCCACCAGCAGGCCGAGCAGGCCGGCGGTGGCGGACACGAGCACACGCTGCGCGTTCGACAGGAAGGTCATCGGCATTCCCTCTTCAGATACGCCGCTTCTTCGGCGGTCAGTGGCTCGAGCGAGCCTTTTTGCAGAATATCACTGCACCTGGCGCCTTTCGTCGAGGGAGATGCGGGCGGATAGGCCGACGGGTAGGCCGGCGTCGGACGGGACTCGGCCGGCGGCTCGACCCGTGCCGGCTCGCGGCGTGCACGCGGCGGCGCCGATGCAACGGGTGCAGGCTCGCGGCGCGGGGCGCTCGCCTTGGCGACGGGCTCGACGGCGATCGGCTTCGGCGCTTCGATCACCGTCGGGGTCGTCGGCGTGGCGAGGGCGCTCGCCGCCGGCGCGACCGGCGCCGAGGCCGCCTCGGGGACGACCTCCGCCGGTTTTGCGGCCGGTACGGGCGCCGCACTCGGCGACGCGGTCACAGGGGCTGGCGCCGAGGCCGGCACGGCGAGGGCTGAAGCGGCCGGCGCTGCCGGCTTCGCCCCGTCGTCGTCATGGGGCTGCAGCGTCCAGTAGACGCCGAACGCCAGGCCCGAAACGACCAGCAGCGACGCCGCGCCGAGGACCAGCGTCCTGCTGCTTGAACGTGGCCCGGCCGGCGTCGGTACGGCAACGCCGGCAGGCTGCGGGGCGGCGCGCGGCGGCGATGGGGGCGGCGAGTCGAACTCCGGCGCATGGCGCAGGGGCGGGGGCGCAGAAGCCGGCGGCGGCGTCGGTGCCAGCCGCGCCGTCGAGGGGAACGGCGCCGCTGGCGTGGCAATGGCGGGCGGCGGCCTCGCGGGCTCGGCGACGCGCGCCTGCACCTGTGTCGGCAGCTCCGGGGCGAGCGTGCCCGGCACGGTCGAGTAGCCGCCGTCCTGCGTCGCCGGGAACGGCTCGTGGCTCAGGGCGCCGTAGCCGCTCAGCGGCGGCGAGGGCGGCGGGGCCGGCAGGTCGATGTCGAGCAGGGCGCGGAACTGCGCCTCGTTCTGCGGCCGGTCCTGCGGCCGCACCGCCAGCGCCGCATCGATGGCGCGCAGGAAACCGTCGCCGTAGCGGCCCTTCGCCTCGACGGCGATCGGCTGCAGCCGGTCGTCCATCAGCCGCTCGACCGCGGAGGTCGGGGTCTTGCCGGTGATCGCGTAATAGACGACGCAGGCGAGCGCGTAGATGTCGGTCCACGCTCCCTGGGTCATCGAGGCGACGTCGCCGTACTGCTCGATCGGCGCGTAGCCGGGCTTGAGCACCACCGTCAGCGCGTGCGTCATGTCGCCGATGACCCGCCGCGCCGCGCCGAAGTCGAGCAGCAGCGGCCCGGTGGCGGTGAGGAGGATATTGTCGGGGGCGATGTCGCGATGGAAGCACTGCGCCGCGTGCATCACCGTCAGCGCGTCGAGCAGCGGCGCCAGCCAGGCGCGCAGCTGCGCCTCGCTCGGCGCATGGCCCATCGCCGCGAGCGCCGACTTGAGGGTCGGGCCTTCGTAGAACGGCATCGCCATGTAGGCGGTTCCGTTCTCCTCCCAGAAGCGGTAGACCTTGACCAGCGCCGGATGGTCGAAGCGGGCCAGCAGCCGCGCCTCGTTGACGAAGCTCTTCAGGCCGGCCTTGAAGGTGTCGACGTGGCGTTCGGACTTGACCACGATCGCCGACGAGCCTGCGACCCGCGAGGCCATCGATGCCGGCATGTACTCCTTGATCGCGACCTTGCGTTGCAGCGAATGGTCCCAGGCCAGGTAGACGATGCCGAAGCCGCCCTCGCCGATCAGGCCGGTGATCTCGTAGTCGCGAAGATGGGTGCCGAGCGGAAGGGTGTGGCCCAGCGGCGCGGCCGCCGCGCGCTGGGTCGGCGGGCGGATGATGGTTCGGTCGTCGTCTTCGTCGTCGGGCGGGCTCAAGTCGACACCCCGGTCGGTCTCACGGGCAAGGCACGATCTTGAACTCTACTCGCCGATCGAGGACGTCGAAGCTGTTGTCGGTGCCGCTGCCGACGATGTTCTGGCGGAACCCCATGCCCTCGGCCGTGGTCTTGCCGGCGAGCACGGGCTGCTCGGCGACGAGCTTCTGCTTGATCGTCGCCGCGCGCTTCAGCGACAGCGCGTCGTTGACCGCCGCCGGGCCGCTCTTGCTGGTGTGGCCGACGACCTTCATGCAGCTGCCGGCCGCGACCGCGCCGCGGGCGATCTGCCGCAGCCACATCTGGTAGGCGCCGCTGATCTTCGGGTCGGCCCAGAAATCGACGCTGCCGGGCGCGAACAGGAACTTCACGCCGAGCTCGTTGTAGGCGATGCCGAGGGCGACGATGCGGCCGAACGCCGCCTCCGCCTCGGCCGTGTTGCCGAGCTTGATGCTCGTGAGATAGAGGCCGCTCTCCGCCCGCAGCTGCTGCCCCTGCGGCGTCGCCAGCGCGGTCTTGTACTGTCCGAGGGCGTCCTGGTAGCGCTCGGCGTTGTAGAGCGTCGTCGCCTCGGTGATCACGGTCGCGACGCCGATCCGCTCCATGTAGTACGGGTCGGCCTTTTGCCCGGGGGGCGTGCTCGTCGTCCTGGCGTAGCCCTCGACCACCTTGTCCTTGATCAGGACCGGGCTGTCCTTGTAGTAGCGCGACGGCGTGCTGTCGAGGTTTTCCTCCTTCGCCAGGGCCGAGGCCTGGGCCACGACCAGGCCGGTGCGGATGTCGGTGAGGGCCAGGCTCAGGGTCACCGTCGGCGTGGCCGCGGTGGGCACGCGTGTCATCGTTCCGGTGAGGAGGTACTGCGCCCGGGTCAGGTTCGACGCCTGGAACGGCAGGAACTCGAACTGCGGGAACTTGGTCGCCATGCGCTGCGTCACCCGTCGCTCGAACAGCAGCGTGGTCTCGGTCTGCTGGCCGGTGATCATGTCGAGCATCGGGTCGAGGACGATGCTCTTCTTCGGCGTGGAGGAGTCCTTGCTCGACAGCGTCGATTCGATCCGGGCGAGGAACGAGGGAAGCTTGCCGGTCTGCGCGACCAGGTTGTCGGTCGCTTCGGCCGCGGCCTTCTCGAAGGTCTGGGGTTCGTTCGACGGCGTGCAGGCGGCGATGAGCGCTGCGCAGCAGAACGCAAGGAGGGCGGTGGAAAGTCGGCGGACGGTCACGGGCATGGCGGCTGCGAGGGCGTTCACTTGCACTCCCTCTTGAAGTAGCTGGTTTCCGCAGGCGTGATGCGCTCGAGCGAGGCCTTCTGCAGGATCTCGGTGCAGCGGGCCTGGCGCTCGGCAGCGGTCGCCGGCGGTGCGAGATCCTCCGACGGGGCCGGTGCCCGGGTCGGTACGGCCGAGGCCGCCGGGGCCGCGACGAGTCGGGCGGCGGGCGGCGAGGGGGACCGCCCGGCTCCGGTGACGGCGGGCGCCGCAGCGAGGGTCGGTGCGGGCGTCGCGACGGGCGGGGTGCTGCGCCCGGAAGTTGTCGTCGGCGTCGGCGTTGCCATCGCCGCTAACGGTGTCGGTGTCGGTGTCGACGGGGCGGGCGTGGCCAGGGCGGCCACCGGGGGCGGCGCGACCGACGGCGCCGAGGCGGCCGGCGTGGGCGCGGCCGCCACCGGTCGCGGTGCCTGGCGGGCGTAGAGCTGCAGCGCCAGGGCGCCGATGCCGATCAGCGCGCCGGTGCCGGCGACGATCCCGTAGACGGCGCGCTTGCCGAAGAGCTTGCGGACCGAGCGGGTGCCGGTGGCCCACGACGGCGTCAGCGCCGCCGGTTGCGATGGCGTGCCTTCGCCGGCGCCGCGCGCCACCGCGCGCCGCTCCGGTGGCGCCGCCTTGGCGGCTCCGGCGGGCACGGCCTTGGCGGCCACGGGCTTGACCGCGGGATCGCCGATCGACAGGAGCGGATGGTCGGGGACGGTGATCTCGCGCGGGCCGTCGTCGCCGACGAAGGGCTCGTGCATCAGGTCACGGGGCGGCGCGAGCTCGACCGGCGCCGGCGAGTCGATGTCGCCCATGAGCGCGCGGAACTGCTGGTGATCCTGCGGCCGGCGCTCGGGCTCGATCGCCATCGCCGCGTCGATCGCCGCCAGGAAGCGCTCGCCGTACAGGCCCGCGGCGACGATCGAAAGCGGCCGCACCGGATCCTGGGCGAGGCGATCGGCGGCCGGGGCCGGGGCGCTGCCGGTGATCGCGGCGTAGACCACCGCGGCCAGCGCATACAGGTCGGTCCAGGCGCCGCGCTTGGTCTCGGCGGCATGGCCGTATTGCTCGATCGCGGCGAAGCCGGGCTTGAGCGCCGCGGCCGGCGTGTGCAGGAGGGCGGCAATCGTCTGCTGGGCACTGCCGAAGCCGAACAGCACTGGCCCGACCGGCGTGAGGAGGATGCTGTCGGGACCGATGTTCTGGTGCCAGACGCCGCCGTCGTGCAGCAGCGAGACGGCATTGAGCACCGGCTTCAGCCAGGCGCGCAGTTCCGCCTCGCCCGGCACGTGGTCGAGCCGGGCGAGCGCGTCCGCGAGCGTCGGGCCCTCGTAGAACGGCATCACCATGTAGGCGGTGTCGTTCTCTTCCCAGAAGCGATACACCTTGACCAGCGAGGCATGGTCGAAGCGGGCCAGCAAGCGCGCCTCGGCGACGAAGCTCTTCAGGCCGGCCTTGTAGATGTCCCGGTCGCGTTCCGAGGCCACGGTCACCGTGGCCGAGCCGGCGGCGCGGGTCGCCATCGAGACCGGCAGGTATTCCTTGACCGCGACCCGGCGCTGCAAGGTCGTGTCCCAGGCACGGTAGACGATTCCGAAGCCGGCCTCGCCGACCACGTCGGCAAGCTCGTACTCGCGCAGGCGGGTGCCCCGGGGCAGCGCTCGTCCGGCCGGCGACCGTGCACCGGCCGGACCCGCCCTGTCGTCGATCGCTTGTGCCGGATTCATTGCTGAGTTTGCGCTTGCTCCTGCCGGAGGGTTCGTGCGATCCCGACCGGCCGGCGCACGCCGGACCGTGGCCGGGCCGAGCGAGGCTGCGATTGTCACGCCTGGGACAGCGCCGCGGCCCGTGAAGGAGCGAGGGCGCGACGAACTAAGTCACGCGAATCAGCGGGACGGGCCCCCCGGGTGGCGACGGCGGAAGAAGCCGAAGCCTTCCATGCTCAGCACCACCTGGCCGTGCTGGTTGAGCACTTCGTTGCGGCTCTTGACCAGCCCGACCTCCGGCCGGCTGGCCAGAGGCCGCGATTCGAGGACCGTGTTGCGCATGCTGAGGACGTCGCCCGGGTAGACCGGCGCCGGCCAGCTCAGCTTCTCGACCCCGGGCGAGCCGAGGGCGGCCGATTCGAGCAGGTAGCCGTCGCACATCATCCGCATCGCCAGCGCCGCGGTGTGCCAGCCGCTGGCGGCGAGGCGGCCGAACAGGGACCCGGCCGCCGCGGCGTCGTCGAGATGAAAAGGCTGGGGATCGAAGCGGCCTGCGAACTCGAGCACCTCCGCGCGCGTCACTTCGTAGCGGCCGAACTCGCGCACGCGGCCGACTTCGAAGTCCTCCCAGTAGTAGCGGGCGGGAGGCGCGGGTCGGGCGGAGGGAAGCGGTTCGTTCACGGCGGCGGCGGGAGAGGGGCAGGCGCCGAGCATAGCGAGCGCGGCCGCCGGCCGCAGCGTCACGCGCCGAAGCGCGCGCCTTCAGGCACCGAAGAAGTGGCGGAAGACGTCGGGCTCGTTGACTTCGCGGATCGCCAGGCCGTTGACCGGCTCGCGAAACGGCTGTGACGGCACCGGAACGTCCAGCTCCGCGGGCCGGGTCGCGTCCCACGGGGCCTGCGTCACCGCGGCGATGCGCTTGGCCAGCGAGCCGGCGAGCGACGGCAGCTCCTCCCACTCGATCGCGCCGGCAGCCGCGGGCCGGAAGGGGCGCGATCCGAAGGCGTGCGAGAAATGCATCGTGGCAGGGGCGTGGCGCATGGTCGTTGGCTCTGGTGGAAGCGTGATGCGAACGTTATCGGCGTCCGCTCGGGGCCGGTGGCTCAACAGCGGCCGGGTTCCGGCGCTGATCGGCGGCGCCGCCGCGAACGCCCCGCGGTGCGTGACCTTGTACCGCCGCCGCGCCCTCCTGCAGGCGCCGCGAAGGACTCAGCGCATCCGCACTTCGCCGTGCTCGCCGAGATCGACCGGCGGCTTGCCGGTGACTGCCGCCTTGGCCATCTCGTAGAGCTGGACCAGCTTGCTTTCCTTCACGTCCCAGTAGCTCGCCTGGACGATCTGCACCTGCACCAGGGCGAGGTCGGGGTCGGTCGGGCCGCCGGGGAACCAGGCTTCGGCCAGCTTGTTCCAGAGCTGCTTCTTCTTGGCCCCGTCCTCGAGCATCGCTGCGGTGCCGGAAACCGATACGTAGGTGTCTTCGGACGGGTCGGCATAGACGAGGTTGACGATCGGGTCGGCTTTCAGCTCTTTCACCGGGTCGCCCGACTTCGACATGAAGAACCAGAGGCCCTCGTCGGCCTCGATGCCCTGGTTCTGCGTCGTCATCGGCCGCGAGTGCAGGTGGCCGTTGCCGTCGCGGGTGGTGAACATCGCGAACTTGATGTTCCTGATGAGCTTCCAGAGCAGCTCGCGCTCGTTTCGGGTGTCCTTCATGCCGTGCTTTCGATTCAGCCTCGAGAGGCGATCGACTCATTGAAGCATCGGCGCCGCGCCGATCCGGTCAGGCGCGGCCCGAGCGGGCTGTAGGACGGCTCCGCCTCGGCGCGGCTACTTCTTCATCGGCTCGTCCTTCTTCATCATCGCGCCGTCCTTCTTCATCATTTCGTCCTTCTTGACCATCTCATCACAGGCGGCGTCCTTCTTCATCATGGCGTCGTCCTTCTTGGTCATCGTGTCCTTCTTGGCCATCGCCATGTAGTCCTTGCATTCCTGCACGGACATGTCCTTCTTCATCATGTCCCCCTGGGCCATCGGCGCCGAGGCGCCCTTTTCCGTGTGGCTGGCGGCGAAGGCGCTGCCGGCGGCGGCAAGGCCGGCGCAGACGAAGGTGGCGGCGAGGGTTCTCATGAGGCTTCTCCGGGTAAGTTGAGGCGGTTCGCGGCCGATGGCCACGACCGGCAGTCGGCATTGCCGCGGATTTCTTACAGGCCGGCGCCGGAGCCCGAGAGGAAGGCCGCCGCCTTGCGGAGGTCGGCCAGCCAGGCGGTCCAGGCGGCCTCCTTGTCCTCGGGCTCGACCCGCAGCAGGGCCGAGGGATGCAGGGTGATCAGGACCCGGCGGCCGTCGGCGCGGCGCAGCCACTTGCCGCGCTCGCGCGTGACCGCGACCGCGCTGCCCATCAGCTGCCTCGCGGCCGTCGCGCCGAGGGCCACGAGGGCCGCGGGATCGACCAGCGCGATCTCGCTCTCGAGCCAGTGCAGGCAGGCCGCGGCTTCCTGCTGCGCCGGCGTCTTGTGGATGCGGCGCTTGCCGCGCAGCTCGAACTTGAAGTGCTTGACCGCGTTGGTGACGTAGGCGTCGCGGCGCTCGATGCCGAGCTCGACCAGGGCGCGGTTGAGGAGCTGCCCCGCGGGGCCGACGAAAGGCTTGCCCTGCAGATCCTCCTGGTCGCCGGGCTGCTCGCCGACGAACATCAGCTTCGCGTGCTTCAGCCCCTCGCCGGGGACGGCCTGGGTGGCGTGCTCGCCGATCGGGCATTCGCGGCAGCGCTCCAGCGCCTCGCGCAGGGCCGGCAGGCTGCGCGGCGCTTCGCCGCCGGGGGTCGGCAGGTGGCCGGGCGTGGGTTCCGGACGCACGGGGATGCGTCGCGCGGGATCCGTCGGGTCGCGCTTGACCATGGAGAGGCTCCTTTCGGCGGTGTCCGCCGCGAGCGGATCGATCAGCGCCGCCTCGGGCAGGTTGGCCCAATACTTCCGCGGCATCTCCCGCTTCATCATCGCCAGCTTCAGCCGGGCCGGATTGAAGATGCTCCGGTAGTAGGTGAGCCAGAGCGCTTCGCCGGCGTCGGCCGGCGGCGCCTGGTCTCGGCGACCGCCCGGACCGAAGGCGAGTTGCTCACCGTTCCAGTGCACGCTGCGCTCCGGCGTGAGGATGGCCCAGCGCATGGCGGCGAAGCGGCGCATGAAGAACGGCGCGGTCGCCTCGACGATGTGGTGCTCGGGCTCGAACCAGGCGACATGCAGCGGCTCTTGGCCCTCGCCCTCGTCGACGGCGCGAAAGCGCACGAAGGCGGTCATCTTGTGCATGTCACGGCGCACCGCCTGGGCCATCTGCTGGGCCGCGACCCAGTCCGGGTCGAGCGCGTCATGACGCAGCCCGGGCTCGGTCTGCAGCCGCCAGAGGAGGCGATAGAGCAGGCTGAACCGGCCGGGGTCGGCCTGCAGGATGACGCTCTCGCAGAGCGGCATGAAGGCGGCCGGCACGTGCACCGGCGGCGCCTCCTCCGGCGGGCCGGGGCGCGATGCGGGCGCTTCGGAGGTCTCGAACAGGTCGCCCTCGGCATCGTCGGCGGCATGCCACGACACGCGGCCGGGCTCGACCTGCTCCGCCCACAGGCGCCGGCAGGCGGTGCGGAAGCCGTCGAGGTCGATCGCGCTCGCCAGCGTCACGCTGCGCGGCGAGGCAGTGTCGCCGGGCGTGCCGCGCGGCGGCGAGTAGGGGGCGTGTTCGCTCGATTCCATGCGGCCGGGTCACGAGCTTGTCGTGCCCGTCGACGCCGTCTCTTTTACCGCGGCGCGGCGGCTCAGGCGAACAGCGACCCTTGCTGCGGCGGGGGCGCGAGCCGCCGGCCGAGTTCGGCGGCGTCGAGGGCGCGGCCCGGCCGATGGTCGGCGACGACGACGAAGGGCAGCAGCTTGGCCAGCGGCAGGTGCATCCGCTCGAGGTCGGCGGCGCGCAGCCGCCGCACCCGCCGCGCCTGCATCACCCGGGCCACCGACTTCACGCCCAGGCCCGGCACGCGCAGCAGCATCTCCTTCGGCGCGCGATTGAGGTCGACCGGGAATCGCTCGCGATGCGCCAGCGCCCAGGCGAGCTTCGGGTCGATCTCGAGCGATAGCATGCCGCCTTCGGCCGGCACGATCTCCTCGTGGCCGAAGCCGTAGAAGCGCATCAGCCAATCGGCCTGGTAGAGGCGGTGCTCGCGCACCAGCGGCGGCGGCTTCAGCGGCAGGGCGCGGGCCGCATCCGGGATCGGGCTGAATGCCGCGTAG
>Ga0207676_10000224_pt1 | contig 48921 bp, 36 predicted proteins | sample KBSSwiS72_FD_184307 | JGI IMG/M metagenome (GOLD analysis project Ga0207676, IMG submission 184307) | Switchgrass rhizosphere microbial communities from Kellogg Biological Station, Michigan, USA - KBS Switchgrass S7-2 (SPAdes) (version 2) | ecosystem: Host-associated > Plants > Roots >...
CCGATCGTCAGCTTGCGTCCGGCGGGAGGAGCCTTCGGCACGACCAGCACACCGCTGCCTTCGAGCTGGATGCGTCCGTCGCCCTCGCTCTTGCCCTCGATAAAGTTCATCGCCGGTGAGCCGATGAAGCCTGCGACGAAGACCGTCGCCGGATTCTGATAGACCTCCATCGGCGTTCCGATCTGCTCGGCCCGGCCGGCGTTCATCACGATCATTCGCTGCGCCAAGGTCATCGCCTCGACCTGGTCATGCGTGACGTACAGGCTGGTCGTGCCGAGACGGCGATGCAGCTTCTGTATCTCGAAGCGCATCTGCACTCGGAGCTTGGCGTCCAGGTTCGACAATGGCTCGTCGAACAGGAAAACCGCAGGCTCGCGCACGATCGCGCGGCCCATCGCGACGCGCTGGCGCTGTCCGCCGGAAAGCTGGCGCGGCTTGCGCTCGAGCATCGGCCCGAGCTCGAGTATTTCGGCGGCGCGCTTGACCCTGGCGTCGATGTCGGCTTTTTTGAAGCCGCGGATCTTCAGGCCGTACGCCATGTTGCCGAACACGCTCATGTGCGGGTACAGCGCGTAATTCTGGAACACCATCGCGATGTCGCGGTCCTTCGGCTCCAGCGTGTTGACGACGCGGTCGCCGATGACGATCTCGCCGCCCGTGATCGCTTCCAGCCCGGCGACCATGCGCAGCAGGGTCGATTTGCCGCAGCCCGATGGGCCGACGATGACGATGAACTCTCCGTCGGCGATGTCGATCGACACGCCGTGTATGACCTCGAGATTGGCGTAACTCTTGCGCACGTCGCGGAGCTGGACTTTAGCCATTGTTCCCTGCCGTCATTTCTCGGCGTCGACCAGACCCTTGACGAACCAGCGCTGCATCAGCAGCACGACCAGCGCCGGCGGCAGCATCGCCAGCATCGCGGTCGCCATCACCAGGTTCCAGTCGGTCGCGGCGTCGCCGCCCGAGATCATTCGCTTGATGCCGATCACCGTCGTGTACATGTCTTCCTGCGTCGTCACCAGCAATGGCCACAGGTACTGGTTCCAGCCGTAAATGAAAAGGATCACGAACAGCGCGGCGATATTGGGCCGCGACAGCGGCAGGACGACGTCCCAGAAAAAGCGCATCGGCCCCGCGCCGTCGATGCGCGCCGCCTCGGCGAGCTCGTCGGGTATCGTCAGGAAGAACTGCCGGAACAGGAACGTCGCCGTGGCCGAGGCGATAAGCGGAATCGTGAGCCCGGCGTAGGTGTCGAGCATACCCAGGTCGGCGACGACCTTGTACGTCGGCAGGATGCGCACCTCGACCGGCAGCATCAGCGTGACGAAGATCATCCAGAAGAAGAATCTCCGGAATGGAAAGCGGAAATAGACGATGGCGAATGCCGACAGCAGCGAAATCGCGATTTTGCCGATCGCGATGACCAGCGCCGAGATCAGGCTGTTGACCATCATCCGGCCGACGCCGGCGCCGGATTCGCCGGCGCCATGCGCCAGCACGGCGGCGTAATTCTCCAGCATGTGGGTGCCCGGCGTCAGCGGCATCGGCGCTTGCAGCACTTCCTGCGCGGTGCGGGTCGATGCAACCAGGGTCACGTACACCGGAAACGCGACGATCGCGACGCCGATTGTCAGCACGATGTAGCTGATCCAGGTGAGCAGCGGCCGGTTCTCGATCATGCGTTTCAGGGCCTAGTACTGCACCTTGCGTTCGACGTAACGGAACTGGATCACCGTCAAGGTGATGACGATGGTCATCAGCACCACCGACTGCGCCGCCGAGCCGCCCAGATCCAGCCCTTTGAAGCCGTCCTTGTACACCTTGTAGACGAGGATCTCGGTAGCCTGTCCCGGCCCGCCCGACGTCGCGGCGTCGATGATGCCGAACGTATCGAAAAAGGCGTAGACGATATTGACCACCAGCAGGAAAAACGTCGTCGGGGACAACAGCGGAAAGACGATCGTCGCGAAGCGCTTGACCGGCCCCGCGCCGTCGATCGCCGCGGCCTCGAGCAGCGACTTGGGGATCGATTGGAGGCCGGCGAGAAAGAACAGGAAGTTGTAGCTGACCTGCTTCCAGACCGCGGCGATGACGACGAGCATCAGCGCCTGGTTGCCGTACAGGAGGTAATTCCAGTCGACGCCGGCGCTCGTAAGCCAGTGGGCGACGATGCCCAGCGTCGGATTGAACAGGAACAGCCACAGGACGGCGGCGATCGCCGGAGCGACGGCGTACGGCCAGATCAGAAGCGTCTTGTACACGCCCGCACCGCGGACGACGCGATCGGCGAACACCGCGAGGATCAGCGATATCGTCAGCCCGAGTCCGGCCACTAGGATCGAAAATAGCGCCGTGACCTTGAACGACTCGAGATAGAGCGCGTCATTGAACAGATCGCGGAAATTGTCCAGGCCGACGAACTGCAGGCTGCCGCCGAAGGCATCCTGGATTTGCGTCGACTGGATCAGCGCCTGCCCCGCGGGCAGGAAGAAAAATACGATGGTGACGATGACCTGCGGCAGCAGCAGCGCGTAGGGCAGCCACTGGGAGCGAAACAGCGCACGCTTTTCAGCTGCCATAAGCTTGGCAAACCTTCGAGGTGAGTGCGGCGGCCGGATTGAACGTCAGGGCGGTGCGCCGCCCTGACGCTCGAATCCTGCCAGATAGTGCGTCAGCTTTGCTGACGCACTATCCCTCTTTTGCGGTTTTTGCGAACCGATCGATCTGCTCGTTGCCGCGCGTGACCGCCGCATCCAGCGCCTCCTTGGCGCTCTTCTTGCCGTTCCAGACGTTCTCCAGCTCTTCGTCGATGATGTCGCGGATCTGCAGGAAATTGCCCAGCCGGACCCCGCGCGACTTGTCGGTCGTCTTGACGATCATCTGCTTGACCGAGACGTCGGTGCCCGGATTCTTGTCGTAAAAGCCGGAATTCTTCGTCAGGTCGTACGCGGCCATCGTGATCGGCAGGTAGCCGGTCGCCTGATGCCACTCGGCCTGCAGCCCCGGTTGCGACAGGAACGTCAGGAACTTCGCGACCGCCTTGTATTCTTCCTTCGACTTGCCGCCCATCACCCAGAGGCTGGCGCCGCCGATGATGGTGTTCTGCGGCGCGCCGGTGACGTCGGCGTAATACGGCAGCGGCGACACCGCGAACTTGAACTTGGCGTTCTTGACGATGTTTCCGTAAGCGGCCGACGAGCTGGTCAGCATCGCGCATTCGCCGCTGAAGAACTTGGCTTCGGGCTCGTTCTTGCGGCCGGCGTAGCTGAAATAGCCTTTCTTGGCCCATTCCTGCATGTCGGCGATATGCCGGACCTGCAGCGGTCCGTTGAACACCAGCTTCGGATGGTTGCCCGCGAAGCCGTTCTGCTCGGTCGCGAACGGCACGTTGTGCCAGGCGCTGAAGCTTTCGAGCTGCACCCACGATTGCCAGCCGGTCGTATAGGCACACGGCAGCGCGCCCGACGCCTTGATCTTGGCAGCGTCGGCGACGACTTCGGCCCAGGTCGCCGGTGCACGGTTCGGGTCGATACCCGCCTTCTCGAACGCATCCTTGTTGTAATAGAACACGGTGGTCGAGCTGTTAAACGGAAACGACAGCATCTGACCCTTGGGGTTGGTGTAGTAGCCGGCGACCGCGGGGACATATGCCTTCGGATCGAATTTCTCGCCGGCGTCGGCCATCACCTGGTAGACCGGCTTGATCGCGCCCTTGGCCGACATCATCGTTGCGGTGGCTACTTCCTGGACCTGCAGCAGCGCCGGCGCACTGCCGGAGCGGTAGGCCGCGATCGCGGCCGCCATCGCTTCCGGATAGCTGCCCTTGAACACCGGCGTGACCTTGTAATCCTTCTGGCTCTCGTTGAAGCGCTTGGCGATATCGTTGAGCCGATCGTTGAGCGCGCCGGTCATCGAATGCCACCACTGGACTTCGGTCACGGCCTGTGCCTGGCCAGCCAGAGCCAACAGCGCGAGCGCGAACGCTGCGCGCACCAAGCTCGAATTACCGATCTTTATCATCTCTCCTCCTCGGGACTGGATTCTTGTCGGGCGGCAAACTGGATCATTCTATTGTAAACGGCTATTTGCGTCAGCTACGTGTCATGCCCCCTGCGCGCTCGATGCCCTAACGCACTGCCAGCGGCGTTTCGTCGGTCCATCCGCCGCCGAGCGCCTTCATCAGATCGACCGACGCCGACAGCTGCGACTGGCGATTGCGGATCAGCGCGAGCTGCGAGATATTCAGCGAGCGCTGCGCATCGAGAACGGCCAGATACGCTGAATATCCCGCCTCGTATCGCTCAGTGGACAGGCGCAACGCGTCGCGCGCGGCATCGACGCTGGACTGCAGATCGATCTCCATCGCCGACGTCTGGCCGACGTTCACCAGCGCGTCGGAAACCTCGCGGAACGCCGTCTGAATCGACTTCTGATAGCCGATGAGCGCCTGCTTCTGCCGAGCGGTCGTGGCGTCGACTTCCGCGGTCAGGCGGCCCCACGTGAAGATCGGCTGCGCCAGCGCAAATCCGATCGACCAGATGCCGGCGCTGCTGCGTGCGAGCGAGCTGAGCTCGGCGCTTTCGCCGCCGAGGAGGCCGGTCAACGAGATCCGGGGCAACAGCGCCGCTTTGGCGACGCCGATCTGCGCGTTAGCCGCGACCAGGTTCTCCTCGGCCAGCCGGATATCCGGCCGTCGTTCCAGCAGAGTCGACGGTAAGTCCATCGGCGGTGTCGGTGGAAAGGGCAACTGCGCGAGATCGCCAGGCGCCACCTTGAGATCGAGCCTCGAGGTGAGCGTCCCCAGCAGATGCTCGGCCAGGTCGCGCTGCCGCACGAGCTCCTTCAGCTGGGCGGCGGCGTCCGAGCGGGCGCCCAGCGCCTGGGCGAGATCGAGACCCGAGGCAAGGCCGGCGTCGACGCGGCGGCGAACGACGACCAGGTACTCCTCGCGGGTCGCAAGCGTTTCGCGGGTGGCCGTGACCTGCGCGTCGAGCGAGCGCAGCAGGAAATACGTCTGCGACGTCAGCCCCGCCAGCGACAGCGTGACCACGTCCTTCGCGTAATGGGTCGCCAGGACCTGCGCCCGCGCACTCTCGAGCAGTCGGCGCAGCCGTCCCCAGAAATCGATTTCGAAAGACGTCGACAATGCGATGCGCAGATCGTTGCTCACCCTGATCGACTGCGGCGCCGCGACGGCTCCGCTCGAGCGCGAGCGCGCGGCGCTTGCGCCGAGATCGAGTTCGGGAAACAACGCCGCATTGGCTTCGCGCAGATCGGCGTCGAACTCCTCGATCCTCGCCACGGCGGCGGCGACATCGAGATTGTCCGACAGCGCGGCCGCAACCAGATCGTTGAGCATGCGGTCGTCGTACAACGTCCACCAATCGACGCGTATCGCCACAGCGCTGTCGGCATTGGCCTGGACCACTGGCGCGCCGGCGTAGGCCGTCGGCAGCGTGGTCTGTGGCCGCTGATAGTCGGGCCCCACCATGCAGCCGGCAAGCGCCAGCGCAACTGCCATCGCCAGGCGGCGATGCATCAGGCGGTCCTTTCTTCGACTCCGGCCGGCGCCGGCGCGGGTTTATCTTTGTCCTTGCGTCGCCTGAGGAGCACGAAGAACAGCGGAATGAAAATGGTGGCGACGAATGTCGCCACGACCATTCCGCCGAACACGCCGGTGCCCATCGAACGCCGTGCCGCCGCACCGGCGCCCGTGGCGAGAAACAGCGGCAAGACCCCGAGCATGAACGCCAGCGAGGTCATCACGATCGGACGGAAGCGCAATCGCGCCGCCTCGAGAGCGGCGTCGACCGGCGACAGGCCCTTCGCGAGCTCCTGCGCGGCGAATTCGACGATCAGGATCGCATTCTTGGCGGCGAGCCCGATCAGCACCAGCAATCCGATCTGGAAGTAAACATCGTTGCTGAAATCGCGCAGGAAGACGGCGGTCAACGCGCCGAACAGCGCGAAGGGCACGGCCAGCAGCACTGCCACCGGCAGCGACCATTTCTCGTAATTCGCCGACAGGATCAGGAACACCATGATGATCGCGAACGTAAACGCGATGATCGACTGAGTGCCGATGCGTTTTTCCTGGAATGCCTGCCCGGTCCAGGCAATCGTATAGCCGGCCGGAAGCGATTTCGCGGCGTCCTCGACCGCGGCGATCGCCTGCCCGGAGCTTACGCCGGCCGCGCTGTTGCCGAGCACCTTGGCTGCCAGGAAACCGTTGAAGCGATCAATCTGCTCGGGTCCGATGACGTTCTTCACGCTGATCAGCGCCTTCACCGGAATCATGTCGCCGCGCGAGGAACGGACGTACACGTTGCCCAGATCCTCCGGCTTCGACCGATACGCACCCTCGGCCTGGAGCTGCACGCGATAGGTGTGGCCGAACTTGTTGAAGTCGTTGACATAGAGCACGCCCATCGTGCCCTGCAGCGTGTCGAACACGTCCTTCAAGGGCACCCCGAGCGCCGCGGCCTTTTCGCGATCGACATCGACAAACAGCTGCGGAGAAGTCGGGCGGTAGAACGAAGCGATGCCGGTAAGCTCCTGCCGCTTGCGCAGCTCGCCGAGGAACTGCTGCAGATTCTGATAGAGCTTCTGCGGATCGGCGTCGGCGCGGTCCTGCAGGTAGACCTCGAACCCGCCGGCGCTACCGAGGCCGCGTATGGCCGCGGGGTTGAATGCCAGCAGCGTGCCCTGCGACAGCTTGGCGCCTTCGGCCACCACGTACTTCGCCAGGTCCTCCGCCGTCGTCTTGCGCTCGTCCCACGGCTGCAGCGGTATGAACATCGTCGCGGCGTTGCTCTTGTTGGCGCCGGCGATGACGTCGAAGCCGGCGACGACGAATACGTGCTCGACCGCTGGATGGCCGCGCAGAATCCGCTGTATCGTGGCGCCGGCATCGGCGGTGCGCTGCAGCGTCGCGGCATCGGGCAGTGTCAGCGAGCCAAGGATGTAACCCTGGTCTTCCGGCGGCACGAAGCCGCCCGGCACGGTTCGGAACAGCAGCGCGTCCGCGCCGAGGACGCCGACGAACAGCAGGATCGCGATGACCGCATGACGCACGGTCAGCCGCACGCCGCCGAGATAAGTGCGGGTCAGCCAGGCGAACCCGCGGTTGAACGGGCGGAACAGGCGGTTTTCGATGTGCTGGGGCTTGAGCAGCAACGCGCACAGCGCCGGCGTCAATGTCAACGCGATCAGTCCCGAAATCGTCACCGCGGTGGCCACCGTCACGGCGAATTGCTGGTAGAGCTTGCCGGCAAGGCCGCCCAGGAACGCGACCGGCACGAACACCGACACCAGCACCAGCTCGATCGCAACGATCGCGCCGGTCACCTCTTTCATCGATTCGACCGCCGCGTCCTTCGGCGAGAGCTTCTTTTCGGCCATCAGCCGCTCGACGTTTTCCAGCACGACGATTGCGTCGTCGACGACGATCCCCGTCGCAAGCACGATCGCGAACAAGGTCAGCGTGTTCAGCGTAAAGCCGAAGAGCATCAGGCCGCCGAATGCGCCGATCAGCGAAACCGGGACCGCGATGATCGGGATCAGCGTCGCACGCCAGCTCTGCAGGAACACGAACACGACCAGCAGCACCAGGGCTGCCGCCTCCGACAGGGTGATGATCACTTCGTGGATCGACGATCGAACGAAGCGGGTCGTATCGAACGGAATGACCTGCGTCACACCCTGCGGAAAGCTCTGCTCCAGCCGGGCGATGCCCGCGCGCACCGAATCGGCGACCTTGAGCGCGTTGCCTCCCGATTGCAGAAACACGGCGATGCCCACCGTGGGCTTGCCGTCGAGATTGGTGAACGCGTCGTAGCTGACCGCGCCGAGCTCGATGCGGGCGACATCGCGGATGCGCAGCGCCCCGCCCGGTCCGGTCGAGCGCAGGACGATGTTGCCGAAATCCTCGGGCTCGACCAGCCGGCCCCGTGCGGTCACCGTGTACACCAGCGATTGCCCGGGAGGCGCCGGCTCTGCGCCTATCTTTCCCGCCGCGTACTGGTTGTTCTGCGTCGCGATCGCCTGCGCGACGTCGGTCGTGGTGACTCCCAGCTGCGACATCTTCGCAGGATTGAGCCACACCCGCATCGAGTAATCGCGCGCACCGAAGATTGTCGCGTCGGCGACTCCCGGGATGCGCTTCAGCTCGTCGAGCAGGTTGATCGTCGCGTAGTTGGACAGATAAAGCGTGTCGTACCGCGGATCGTTCGAACCCAGCGCGATCACCAGCAGAATGTCGGTCGAGCGCTTTTGCGCGACGACGCCGGTCTGCCGCACGACGTCGGGCAGCCGCGGCAGCGCGATCGCGACGCGGTTGTTGACGTCGATCACCGCCTTGTCGGCGTTCGACCCGACTTCGAACGTGCAAGCGATCGTCAGCGTGCCGTTGGTCGCCGCCGTCGAGCTGAAATAGATCAGGTTCTCGACGCCGGAGAGCTGCTCCTCGATCGGGGCCGCCACCGTCAGCGCCAGCGTCTCGGCGCTCGCGCCCGGATAGTTGGCGGTGATGACGATCGTCGGGGGAGCGATTTCCGGATATTGCGCGACCGGAAGCACTTGCGAGGCGATCAATCCGGCCAGCGTGATGATGATCGCGATGACGGCGGCGAAAATCGGCCGGTTGATGAAGAACTGCGAAAACAACGTCGCCTCGCCTTATTTCTTGCCGGGCGCCGCTGGCGCGGTTTGAGCGGTGGGCGCCGCAGCAGGCGCGGTGGCCGCCGCCGGAGGCGCCTCCGTTACCGGAGCGCCCGGTTGCAATTTCAGAAGATTGTCGACGACCACCTTGTCGCCCGAATTGAGGCCGGACAGGATCGTCCAGTCCTTGCCTATCCAATCGCCTGTCTTCACCGGTCGCGCCTGCGCTTTGCCTTCGGCGTCGACGGTGAAAACGAGATTGCCTTTTTCGGTCTGGACGACGGCGGCCTGCGGCACGAGAAACACCTTGTCGCGCTCGCCGGCGGTGATCCTGACCGTGACGAACTGCCCCGGCAGCAATTGCTGGCGCGGATTATCGAACTCGGCGCGCAGTTGCTGCGTGCCGAGCCGTGTATCGATCGCAGTGGCGGCAAAATTGAGCCGCCCTTTCAACGGGTATTGGGACCCGTCGGGAAGCAGCAACTCCATCACGACCGGCGTCGCGCGATTCAGGCGTCCGTCAGGCAGCTTGGCCAAATCCCCCTCGGCCAGGCTGAAGCGAACCCAGACGGGGCTCACCTGGTTGATTGTCGTCAGCAGGCTGCCATTGGCATCGGTCGTGATCAGCGTGCCGATCGAATGCTCTGCGCGTCCGGTGATGCCGGGCAGCGGCGCGACCACGCGCGTATACGAGAGATTCAGCTCGGCCTGCCTGATCGACGCATTGGCCTGTTGAATCGCCGCTTCCGCGAGCTGCCGCGACGATGTCGCGTCGTCGTATTCCTTCCGGCTCACGGCACGGTCCTGTACCAGAGGCTTCAATCGCGCCTCTTCGCGCCGCGCCTGGTCGACTTGCGCGGTCGCTTGCGCGAGCTGTGCCCGCGCCTGCGAGAGCGCGATTTCGTACGGAGCGCGATCGATCTCGAATAGAGGCGCGCCGTCCTTCACCGCATCGCCTTCGTTGTAGAACTGCTTTTGCAGAATGCCCGACACACGGGCGCGCACCTCGACCTGCTTCGATCCTTCGATTTGTCCGACGATGTCGAATCGGATCGGCACCTTGCGCGGCTCGACGGTAAGCGTGCGCACGGCGATCGGCGCGGCTACGGTTGCGGCGGGCGCCGCGGCATCCTTGCCGCACGCGGCGAGGCAACCCAGCACCACCAGCGCTGCACAGCGTTTCACTGCATATGAAGACAACAGGCGCAAAAAGGACATCGATGCATTCCCGGACTGCGGCATGACAGGGATCGAAAACGGCAAACGCGCTACCGGCTCAAGCGCGCGAGCGGACGATTATATACAATCGCCGAGAGGCTATCGGATGAGGACCAGACCCATGTTCGTTCGCGCGGTTACCGCTACGCTGGCGGCACTTCTTCTGTCATTGTCACTGCCGCTGTGCGCTGCGGAGCAAGGCTATCCGTCGAAACCGATCCGCCTGGTCGTCCCGTTTCCGGCCGGCGGGTCGCTCGACGCGGTCGCCCGCGCGATCGGACAGAAGCTCTCGATCGCCTGGGGACAGCCGGTGATCATCGACAACCGTCCGGGCGCCGGCGGCAACATCGGCGCCGACCTGGTCGCGAAAAGCGCACCCGACGGCTACACGATCCTCGAGGGCGCACTGTCGACGCACGCGGTCAACGTCAGCCTGTACAGCAAGATGCCGTACGACCCGATCAAGGACTTCGCGCCGATCACCCTGGTCGCGGTCACGCCGAACGTGCTGGTGCTGAATCCTTCGGTGCCGGCCAATTCGGTCGCCGAGCTGATCAGTTACGCCAAGGCGAATCCGGGCAAGCTCGCGTTCGGCTCGGGCAGCAACGGCAGCGCCGGTCATCTTGCCGGCGAGCTGTTCAAAACCGAGGCCAAGGTCGACATGGTGCACGTGCCCTACAAGGGCGGCGCGCCCGCGATGCAGGATCTGCTCGGCGGTCAGATACAGCTGATGTTCGACAACCTGGCCAATTCGATGCAGCAGGTCCGCGCCGGCAAGCTCAAGGCGCTGGCGGTCACGACTGCCAAACGATCGCCTCTGGTCCCCGATCTGCCGACGCTCGCCGAAGCCGGATTGCCCGGCTTCGATATCTATACCTGGTGGGGCTTCATGGCGCCGGCGGGCACACCGAAGGAAATCATCGCCAAGTGGAACGCCGAGGTGACGCGCATCCTGAACACGCCGGAAATGCAGGCGTTCTTCGCTCAGCAGGGCGCCGAGCCGACTCCGACGACGCCCGAGCAGTTCATGGCGCTGATCCAGGGCGAGATTCCGAAGTACGCCAAGATCATCAAGGCGTCGGGCGCGAAGGTCGATTGATTCGGACACGGGGACATAGAACCATTCTGGGCGGAGGAAACATGATGCGAATACTGCGACGAGCAGCGCTGGGCGCGCTCGCCTTGCTGCTCGCGGGCGGCGCTTGGGCGCAACCCTATCCGACCAAGTCCATCCGGCTGGTCGTCCCCTTCCCCGCGGCCGGAACCACCGACATCCTAGCGCGCGAAGTCGCGCAGCGCCTCTCCGTGTCGTTCGGCCAATCGGTCGTCGTCGATAATCGCCCAGGGGCAGCCGGCAATATCGGGTCGGATATGGTGGCCAAGAGCGCACCGGACGGCTACACCCTGCTGATGGGGACGGTCGGGACGCACGCGATCAATCCCAGCCTGTACGCCAAGATGCCCTATAACCACGTGAAGGATTTCGTCCCGATCGTTCTGGTCGCCGGCGTGCCCAACGTCCTCGAGGTCACGCCGAGCCTGCCGGTCAATTCGGTAGCCGACCTGATCAAGCTCGCCAAGGAAAAACCCGGTCAGCTCAACTTCGCTTCGTCGGGAAGCGGCACATCGATCCATCTTTCGGGCGAGCTCTTCAAGACGATGACCGGCGTCGACATGATGCACGTGCCGTACAAGGGCAGCGCTCCCGCCCTCACCGACTTGATGGGCGGACAGGTGCAGCTGATGTTCGACAACCTCCCGTCGTCACTGGCGCAGATCAAGGCCGGCAAACTGCGCGCGATCGCGGTCACCTCGGCGCAGCGCTCGCCGGCGCTGCCGAACATTCCGACGATCGCCGAGAGCGGATTGCCGGGGTTCGAGGCCAGCTCGTGGTTCGGCCTGCTGGCGCCGGCAGGGACGCCGCCGGCGATTGTCGCGCGGGTCAATGCTGACGTTAACGAGTGGTTGCAGACCGCCGAGGCGAAGGAGAAGCTGCTCGCCCAAGGCGCTATCCCGGCGGGCGGCACGCCCGAGCAGTTCGCCGCGCACATCCGCGTCGAAACCGAAAAATGGGCCAAGGTAGTGAAGGTTTCGGGCGCGAAGGTCGATTGATGGCTCAACGCAGCCATGCAACCCAGGCGACGACCAGCCACGCGACGATCGAGAGGACGCCGCCCAGCGGCGTGATCGCGCCGAGCCAGCGCGCGCCGGTCAGCGCGAGCAGGTAGAGGCTGCCGCAAAACAGGATCAGTCCGGCGAGCAGCAGCCAGCCCGCCAGGTTCAGCACCGGTGCGTCCCACTGCAGCATCAGCAAGCCGAGCGCGAACAGGCCGAGCGCGTGCCAGAAATGGTATTGCACGGCCGTCTGGTACACGGCCAGCATGTCCGGGGCGAGCCGCGACTTCATCGCATGCGCGCCGAATGCGCCGAGCCCGACAGCCACGGCGAGGGCGAGCGAGGCAACGAGCAGGCAGATCTTGGCGTTCATCACGGTCCGGAGCGCGGGCGATGCGCGCAATTCGTCTACAATGTTGCGCTGGCGCTCATTTACGAGGCGCCCACGCGGCTCCGGCAAGGATAGCACCATGACGATTCAACGCCATCACGTTGGCAAGCGGCTCGCGGACATGGTCGTGCACGGCGGCACGATCTATCTGGCCGGCCAGGTCGCCGACGATCTGAACGCCGACATCACGACGCAGGCGCGGCAGGTGCTGGCGCGCATCGACCGCCTGCTGGGCGAAGCCGGCAGCGGAAAGGATCGGATGCTGTCGGCGACGATCTACCTGCCCGACATGGCCGACTTCGCGGCGATGAATGCGGTGTGGGAAGCCTGGATCGTGCCGGGACACCCGCCGGCGCGCGCGACCGTGCAGGCGAAGCTTGCCGCCAGCGGTTACAAGATCGAGATCCAGGTCATCGCGGCGCAATAGGAAAAACAGCTCATGAGCGTTCCCTCGACATCGACCGCATCACTCCCGGCAGGGACGCGCGCCACGGCCGCCGGTACGGCCGCCCCCTTGCCGGTCACGCGCGCGATGTTCGATCAGCTGATGGTCCCGTGCTTCGCGCCGGCGCAGTTCATTCCGGTACGCGGCGAGGGTTCGCGGGTCTGGGACCAGCAGGGACGCATGTACATCGACTTCGCCGCCGGCGTGGCGGTAACCTCGCTCGGCCACTGCCATCCGGCGATGGTGCGCGCGCTGACCGAGCAGGCGAAAACGATATGGCACGTGTCGAACTGGATGACCAACGAGCCGGCATTGAGGCTGGCGAAGAAGCTTGTCGATGCCACGTTCGCCGAGCGCGTCTTCTTCTGCAACTCAGGCGCCGAAGCGAACGAGGCGGCGCTGAAGCTCGCGCGGCGCTATGCGCAAGATCATTTCGGGCCGGAGAAGTTTCGCATCGTCTCGACGCTGAACGCGTTCCACGGGCGGACGCTGTTCACGGTGACCGCGGGGGGCCAGGCCAAGTATGCGACCGGCTTCGGCCCCGCGCCGACCGGGTTCACGCACATCCGCTACAACGACGTCGCCGGGCTGGAAGCGGCGTTCGCCGAGGAAGGCGGCGACGACATCTGCGCGGTGATACTGGAGCCGATGCAGGGCGAAGGCGGAATGACTCCCGGCACGCCGGAATTCCTGGGCGCCGCGCGTCGCTTGTGCGACGAGCATGACGCGCTATTGATCCTGGACGAGATCCAGAGCGGCATGGGCCGCACCGGCGCGTTGTTCTCCTACATGCAAAAAGGCGTCGTGCCCGACATCCTGACCAGCGCCAAGGGGCTGGGTGGCGGCTTTCCCGTAGGGGCGATGCTGACCACCGAGGAAATCGCGAGCTCGTTTTCGCTTGGCGTGCACGGGACGACCTACGGCGGCAACCCGCTGGCTTGCGCGGTGGCCGGCGCGGTGTTCGACGTGATCAACACTGTCGAGGTGCTCGACGGCGTCAAGGCGCGGCACGCGCTGTTCGTCGAGGGGCTGCGCACGATCAACGGCCGACGCGAGGTCTTCGCCGACATCCGCGGCGAAGGTGTCTGGATCGGCTGCGAGCTTTCGCCGCACTGGCACGGCAGGGCCGCCGATGTAATGCGCGCAGCGAGCGACGCAGGGCTGATCGTGCTGATGGCCGGTCCCGACGTCGTCCGCATCGCCCCGTCGCTGGTGATCAGCCTCGACGAAATCCTCGAGGGACTGGCACGGCTCGAAACCGCGCTGGGCAAGGCGCTCAACTAAAGCTTGGCGGCGGCCGGCGGCGCACGGTGACGCGAACGCCAGATTCCGCCGCGCGCTGATGTTCACCTTCCGACCGATCGAACAAGCGGATCTGCCTGGGCTGTTCGCGCTGTCGGAAAAGAGCGGCACGGGGCTGACCAGCTTGCCGGCCAACGCCGAGCGGCTGGGTTCACGCATCGAGCGCTCTCTCGCGTCATTCGCGGGCAATGCCGCGAGCGCCGATGCCTGCTATGTGTTCGTGCTGATCGACAGCGCGACGCAAGGCGTCGTCGGCATCAGCGCGATCGAGGCAGCGGTCGGGCTCGCGGAGCCCTGGTACAACTACCATGTCGGCACGCAGGTGCATGCCTCGCGCGAGCTCGGCGTCTATACCAGCGCCCCGACCTTGTTCCTGAGCAACGATCACACCGGGAACAGCGAGCTGTGCTCGCTGTTTCTGGATGCGCGCTATCGCCATGGCAAGAACGGGCCGCTGCTCGCCAAGGCGCGCCTGTTGTTCATCGCCGAGTTCGCCGACCGCTTCGCCCCGAAGATCATCGCCGAAATGCGCGGGCGCCTCGACGCCGACGGCAAGAGCCCGTTCTGGGAAGGCCTGGGCCGCCATTTCTTCACCATCGAGTTTTCGCGCGCGGACTATCTGACCGGCATCGGCCAGAAGGCATTCATCGCCGAGTTGATGCCGCGTCACCCGGTGTACACGACGTTGCTGCCGGCGGACGCGCGTGCGGCGATCGGCGAAGTCCACGCCGATACGATGCCGGCGCGCGCGATGCTCGAATCGGAAGGATTCCGCTACGAGGGTTACGTTGACATCTTCGATGCGGGCCCGACGCTCGAGTGCTTTCGCGACGACATCCATGCGGTGCGGCAATCGCAGATCCTGCCGGTCAGCGTCGGCGAGGCGGACCCGGTGCCGGACAGCTTGAGCGAAGACGTTCTGTGGCTGGTCGCGAGCCGCAATTTCGCCGCATTCCGCGCGATCCTCTGCCCGGCGCCGGCGCGCATCGCGCAATTTCCGCTGTTGCCGCATGCGGCCGAGGCACTCGGTGTCCGCGCCGGCGACTCGGTGCGCGCGGTTCCCCTCTCGCCGCGCGACCGGTGACTCGCCCGGGCGGCCAACCCGTATTATCGAGCGCATGACGCAACCGCACATACTGATTCTCATGACCGACCAGCAACGTGCCGATTGCATGAGCTGCGCGGGTCATGCACAACTCAAGACGCCCCACATGGATCGCCTGGCCGCGGAGGGCATGCGCTACACCCAGGCAACCACGGTATCGCCGATCTGCATGCCGGCACGGGCATCGTTTGCCAGCGGTCTGTATCCCCATAACCATGGCATGTGGGCAAACCAGGGCGAACTCCCGGCAGAGGACGAGACGTTCTTTCAGCTGCTGCAGAGCGTCGGCTACTGCACGGCGCAAGTCGGCAAGGCTCACTTTTATCAACATCAGGTGGGAGTCGATATGCGCAGCCGCGAGCCCTACATGCATGCTCGCGGCCTGGAGTACGTTCATGAAATCCCCGGACCCAAGGTAGCGGGTCGGATGATTTCCTACATGGCTGAAGAGTGGAGAGCAAAGGGTCTGCTGGAAAGGTACGTCGAGGACTACCGCGAGCGCGCTCGGTCGGAAACCGGCGGCGTATGGCCAAGTCCTCTTCCGGTCGAGGACTTCCTGGACAGCTATGTTGGTCGCAAGGCAGTCGAATTCGTCGAACGCTACGAAGACCGCCGGCCGATGTGCCTTTTTGTCGGCTTTGGCGGGCCGCACGAACCATGGGATGCGCCTGGACAGTATGCCGAGATGTACAGGCCGGAGGACACCGCCAAACCGACGCCGATCCCCGACGAGTACGCTGTACTTCCAGACGCACTGAAGGCGAAGCGAGACTTTGCCGTGCTGCCCGACGCGATCCTGGGCAATGTGGCGAACATCAGGGCAAATTACTATGGAAAAATCTCGCTCATTGACGACAACATCGGCTACATCCTGGAGGCGTTTGAAAAAAGGGGCTGGCTCGATGACTTGTTTGTCATTTTCCTGTCAGACCACGGCGAAATGCTCGGCGATCATGGACGTATCAGAAAATCGACGTTTCATGAAGCAAGCGTGCGAATCCCACTCATCCTCCGCTGGCCGGGCAGAATTCCGGCCAACGAGATCAGCGAAGCATTGGTGGAAATCGTCGATATTTTTCCAACTCTCGTCGAGGCTGGCGAAGGAAAACCCTCGGCGCGATGTCTGGGCCGCTCACTGTGGCCGCTGATCCACAAAGAACGGGGTGAGCTAAAAGAGTGGCAGGTGAGCGAAATCGTATACGGCGAACCCCGCATCATGCTTCGATCCCGGCGCTGGAAGCTCGCGATCGATGCGCGTGGCGCTGCATTCATGCTTTATGATCTGGAGCACGATCCGGAGGAGCAGCATAACCTGGCGCCTGTTCAGGCAGCCCGGGCCGTGCAACTTCAGTTGAGCGAATCTCTTGCATCAAGACTGAAGGAACTCCGCTACGGTCAACGCGTGTCCCCGGGCGCCGCATGAATTCGACCATCTGCTGACGGGAGATCGCAATCGCGCGGATTCCGCCAAGCGATCGGGCCGCAGTCGAAGCCAACTTCGACGGCCTGCCTGGCCCGACGCATAACTACAGCGGGCTCGCGACCGGTAACCTGGCGTCGGAGCGCAACCGCAGCGCGATCGCCAACCCGCGGCTCGCCGCGCTGCAGGGACTCGCCAAGATGAAGGCGCTGGCCGACCGCGGCTACCCGCAGGCCGTCCTGCCACCGCACGAGCGGCCCGATGTGGCCGCGCTGCGCTCGCTCGGCTTCACGGGCGACGACGCGACGATCATCGCTCGAGCGGCGCGCGATCACGCGCCGCTCCTTGCCGCCTGCTCGTCCGCTGCTGCGATGTGGGCAGCCAACGCGGCCACCGTGAGCCCGTCGGCCGACACCGCCGACCGCCGCGTGCATTTCACGCCCGCCAACCTGATGTCGCATTTCCATCGCGCGATCGAAGCGCCGACCACGACGCGCGTGCTGCGCGCGGTCTTTGCCGACGAGAGCCGCTTCGCCGTGCACGATCCGCTGCCTGCCGCGGCGGAACTCGGCGACGAAGGCGCGGCCAACCACACCCGATTCGCCTCGGACCCGGCGGCGCCCGGCATCGAGCTCTTTGTCTACGGCCGGGTCGCCTGGGCGACGGCCGCGAGCGCGCCATCGCGCTTTCCGGCACGCCAGACGCGCGAAGCTTCGCAGGCGATCGCGCGGCGGCACGGCCTCGACCCGGCGCGTACCTTGTTCGCCCAGCAGAGCCCGGCAGCGATCGACGCCGGCGTGTTCCACAACGACGTGATCGCCGTTGGCAACGAGGTGGTGCTGTTCTGTCACGAAAGCGCGTTCGTCGAGCAGGACGCCTTGCTCACCGAGCTCTCGGCGGCCGTCGGCGCAGGATTCACGCCGATCGTCGTTCGCGCGGCGGACGTAAGCGTCGAGCGCGCGGTGACCACCTATCTGTTCAACAGCCAGCTGTTGCCGCGTGCCGATGGAGGCATGTTGCTGGTCGCACCGGCCGAATGCGCCGAGGACCCATCGGTCGGCGCCTATCTGGCGCGACTCGTCGACGCGGGCGGTCCGATACGGGAAATCCTGACCTTCGATCTGCGGCAGAGCATGAGAAACGGCGGCGGCCCGGCGTGCCTGCGACTGCGTGTCGCGCTAACTGCCGTCGAGCGCGCAGCGATCGGGGCGAACGTGTGGCTGGACGATGCGCTGCATGCAGCGCTGGTCGGCTGGGTCGAGAAAAATTATCGCGACCGGCTCGCGCCTGCGGATCTCGCCGACCCGGCCTTGCTCGTCGAAGGAAGGCGCGCGCTGGACGAGCTGTCCGCGCTGCTTGGCCTGGGCAACGTCTACCCGTTCCAGCGCGACGCTTGAATTCCGATCGGATGCAGCAGGCGCGCCGTCACTGCGCGTTCGCAGCGAGACGGAACAACAGCGGAACCTCGAGCGTCTTCGCATGCGAGATGCCATGCGCCCACAGCCCGTCCTCACCCCAGCAGTCACCATGATCGGCGCAGACGATCACCGTGCCGTCGGCGAAACGCTCGAGCAGCGGCACCAGCGCCGCGTCGCAGTATTCGATGCATGCGATTTGGCGCCGCCTCGCCTCGGCGGCATCATTGTTGTTGCCGAATGGCACGCTCGGGTTGTAGCCGCGATTCCACGGTGCGCCTTCATGCCAGTAGGGCACGTGCGTCTCGGCCAGGTTGAGAAAGACGAACGGCGGCGCGTCCGGCTTGACCTGCGCGAGCGCGTCGTCGATCCACTTGATCTGCTTTTTCACGTTGGCACCGGGCGCGTAGCCAAAAACGTCGAAGTCGTCGGTCAGCACACGTCCGGTCGGTTGCTCGGGATTGAACCAGTTCACCGCACCGCTGCCGATGGCGCGGTAGCCTTTGTTCTTAAGGCCGTCGACGATGTTGCGCCCCTTCAGCGTCATGTAGGGCGCGACGACGCCCGGATCGCCGCCGCCTCCCATGCGAAAGATCTTCCCGTACTTGGGATTGGCGTACGGCTCGCGGCGCAATGGATCGCCGGGAGTGAATCCCATGAAATACGCGGCGTGCGAGGCGTAGGTGAAATGCGAAGGCGCCTGCGCACGCACCAGCGGGCCGATCGCGCTCAGGTTCGGCGTCTTCGCTTCGACGAAGGCATCGTAGCGGCAGGAGTCGAGCGTGACGAACAGGATAGAGGGCGGCATGGATTTTTGAGGGTCCGCCGCACGGGTATTCGGATGCGGCTCATCCTCGCATTTTACCGCAGGGCGTGAGCACGAGGCGGCACCTCACGCCACCGCGCGCCGCCTCGCCTGCTAGTCGATCAGCGGGTCGGGCAGCGCGCGGTGCCGACGCACCGGCGACCAGAGCACCGCGGCGGCCGACAGCAGCAGTCCGAGCACGCCGACGACGAGCAACGTCGACCGCAGGCCGATCTCGCTTGCCAGCGCGCCCCCGACCAGCGAGCCGATCGGCGCGGAAGCGACGGTGACAAAGCGCATCGTCGCGGTCATGCGTCCGAGCAGGCGGTCGGGCGTGATCGCCTGCCGCAGCGACAGATAGTTGATCGCGTACAGGATCGCGCCGAAGTCGAACACCAGCATCGCCATGCCGAGCAGCAAGCCGGCGAGCCACGGCGGTCCGCCGATCAGGCCGTACGCCTGCCAGCCGAAAGCGGACAGGATCAACCCGTGGACGATCACCGGCCCGATACCGAAGCGCGCCGACAGGCGCTCGGCCGAAGCCGACGCCAGCACACACCCGGCGCCGCCGAAGACGAAGGCCAGGCCGATCGCTCCGGCCGACAGCCCGAGTTCGCGCGTCGCGAACAGGATCAGCACGGCGACCTGCATGTGATGCAGGAACTGCCATATTCCCGCCAGCCAGGCGAGGCCCCAGAGCGTCCGGTTGCCCCAGACGAGCTTCAATCCCTCGCCGATCTCGCGCCAGACGCCGCCGTTAGCGCCATCGCGCGCAACATCGTTGGGCGCCTTGATCCGGCGCAGCATCAGGGCAGAGGCGAAGAACGTCATCGCATCGAGCGCGATCGCGAACGGCGCGGTCAGCACATGGATCAGCCCGCCAGCGATACCGGGACCGATCAGCGCCGCCGAGGTTTCGCCCAAAGTCACCTTGGCATTGGCCTCGACTAGGCGCTTGCGGCCCGCCATTTGCGCCAGCAGCACCTGGTAGGCCGCGCCGCCGACGACGTTCTGCATGCCGCACAGGAACCCGACGGCAAACAGGATTTCCATCGAGAGCAAGCCGAACCATGCGGCGACCGGAATCGCGAGCAGCGCGATACCCCGCCCAACGTCCGCGGCGATGATCACCGGCAGCTTGCGCACCCGGTCGAGCAGCACGCCCGCGTGCAGGCTGAACAGCGCGAACGGCAGCGTCTCGAGCGCCACCAGGATGCCCATTTGCATCGGCGTCGCGTTGAGCAGCAGTGCCGCAGTCAACGGCAGCGCCAGATTGGTGATCTGCGCGCCGAACGACGTGACGGTCAGCGAGAGCCAAAGCCTCCGGAAGCTCGCGGAAAGCCAAAGGCCGTCGAAGTTGCGGCGAAACCAGTGCTGTAATTTGTCGGTATCGTTCATCTTCGTTTCCTCCGGCCGCGGCTTGCAAAAGCGCGGCCGCCGGTCAATCGCCCCCGGCGAGAAACGAAACGCGGGAAAACCCCGGATCCCGATTCCCGCCGAGCCCGGCGGGAACGCCCGGGCTAAGGTCGCGGCAGCGGCGTCCCCGACCAGAAGCCGGGGAAATGCGCGCCGGAAGGAAACTCTCCTGCGAACGCGCGCGCCGCGATCGCAATCGCGGTGACGAAGGTCGTCGGCGTTCTGGTCATAGCAGGATCATCCCTGAAGAGTGGTTGAAGTCGACGCCAGTGTACGCGAGATCGCATCGGCGGCGCAATCACGATCGCGCATCGTGCGTGCGCCTGCCGCGAACAGTGTCGTATTTGTGCGACGAATCGCTGCGCCGCTGCACAGTCGAAACGTCCTTCCCGCGAACGCGGGGATCCGCGTTCGTTCGGCCCGGCGCCACCGGGTTACCGCTTGCGCCGGAATGACAACTGGTCAGCCGCCTGCCGCCCTGCGTTTCATGTCGATGTCGTAGTACTGCCAGGGATGCACGTAGAACGTGTTGTATTTGTAGCCCTGCAGCCAGGGCTGCACGAGGATGGTTTCGCGCCGATAGACGCTCAGCTGCCACGGCGCATAGGCGGTAACGAGCTCGGACAAACGGTGAAACATTTTCACGCGCTCCGGGCCCTCCGGCATCAAGCGGGCGCGGGCGAACAGCGCGTCGAACTCGGGCAGGCGGAAGCGTGCGAGATTCTGATCGCCGGCGTTCGGGCCGTAGAGCAGATCGAAGAATCCGACACCATCCGGCGTCGAGCTCGTATTCGCCAGCGTCCACATCTGCAACTTGCCGGCGCGCCCCATCTTGTACAGATCCGGCCACTTCTGCTTGACGAATTCGACCCGCAAGCCCACCGCCGCGAGGCTCTTTTGCCACAGCTCGTCGTAGAGGCGGTCGCTGCTCGACGGCGGCGAGGCCAGCGACAAAACCAGCGGCTTGCCGTCCGGCAGATCGCGCCAGCCGTCGCCGTCGCGATCGACGTAGCCGAACTTGTCGAGCAGCGCCTTTGCGCCACGGACGTCGTAGCGAACGTAGCCCTGAAAATTCGGATCGTGGCCTTCGACATTCGGTGGCAACGGTTGGGTCGACGGCTCGGCCTGGCCCTGGCGCGCTATGCGGATGTCCTCGTCGACGTTGTAAGCCATGCTGATCGCGCGGCGCAGCGCGATCCTGTCGGTGGTCAGCCCGCCGACCACCGGGTCCTCCATGTTGAAGTAGGTGTATACGACCGCGGGCTGGATGCCGGTGCCGACGCGGATGCCGCGCTTGGCGAGCTCGGGCTTGAGCTTCTGGTCCGGACTGAGCACGTTCCAGATCAGCTCGTTCGGTATCTGCAGGTAGTCGAGGTCCCCGCCCTGGAAAGCGAGCAGGCGCGGATTCGATTCCTCCATGATGCTGATTTCGATCCGGCCGATCATCGGGATTTTCTTGCCGCGCATGGTCGCGAGCAACGACTTGTCGGCCGGATCGGTGCTGTCGGGATAGCGCTGGTCGCGAAAGCCCGGGTTCGCTTCCAAAGTGATGCGCTGCCCGCGGCGCCACTCCTTCAACCGGTACGGCCCCGAGCCGACCGGGTTGGCCATCGCCCAGCCATTGCCGTCGCCGTAGGCTTCGATGACCTCGCGCGCGACCGCGGCGGTGTTGATCGTCGTCAGGTCGGACAACAGCGAATACTCGGATTGATCGAACTTGAGCCGGATCGTGTACCGGTCGATCGCCTGAAGGCCTTCGATCGGCGCATCGTAATCGAATCGGGCTCCGGGCTTTTTGGCGGCCGCGATCGGCGCCGCGATGCCGCTTAATTTGCCCTCGAACACTGCCAGCGCCGGCGAGCGCATCTTCGGATCGAGGATGCGCTTCCATGCGTAGACGAAATCTCCGGCCGTCAGCTCGCGCTTTTTTCCCTTGAACGCCGGATCGTCGGCGAAGTAGATGCCCGGCCGAATCTTGATCGTCCAGGTCTTGCCATCGGCCGACACCTCGGGCAACGCCACCGCGACGCTCGGCACCAGCTTGTATGGACGCGCCAGCAGATCGTAGACGTAGAGCGTGTCGAACATCGCGCGGTTGACGTATTGCGAATAGAGGTCGTTGACGGCGGCCGGATCGAATCCCGTCTCGGCGATCGGCAAGGCCACGTGCAGCACCTTGTCCGGATCGGCGGCGTGCGCATTCAGACTTGCGCAAAGCGCCAGCGCGACAGCGAAACCGCGCGTAAGAGCTGCGAAGCGACGGAGCGACTCGGTACTCACGATCGTCAGGCGATCATTTGACCGCGGACGCGCGGCGCGCCACATCGATGTCGAGGTATTGCCACGGATGCTGCTGGATCGGGTTGTACTTGTATCCGAGCAGCCAGGGCTGCACCAGCGCGTTCTCGTAGCGGTAGATCGTCACCGCCCATGGCTCGTAAATATCGATCAGATCGGTCATGCGGCGGATCAGCCTCTCGCGCTCGGGCCCATCCGGCAGGGCGCGGGCGCGCACGTAGAGAGCGTCGTACTCGGGAAGTTTGAAACGCATCAGGTTGGAAAATCCCGCGTTCTCCCCATAGAGCAGGCCAAGGAATGCGAAACCCTCTGCTGTCACGCTGATGTTCGCCGCTTGCCATACCTGCAGCTGTCCGAGCCGCGCCGCCTTGAGCTGATCGGGCCATTTCTGCTTGACGAATTCGACGCGCAAGCCTATCTCGGTGAGATTGCGCTGCAACAGCTCGTCCTGCTGACGCGCCAGCGTGTCCGGCGGGGACGAGAAACGAAGAGTCAAAGGCTGCCCATCGGGCGCCTCGCGCAGCCCATCGCCGTCGCGATCGGTGTAGCCGAACTTGTCGAGCAGCGCGCGAGCACCCGCGACGTCGCGCCGCGCCGGCTTGTCGATTTTCGCGTCGTAGCCGCTGACGTTGGGGGGAATGAACTGCGTCGCACGGCGGGCCTGGCCGTGCCTGATCACCCGTGCGTCCTCCTCCGCGTCATAAGCCATCGCGATCGCGCGGCGCAGTGCGATCCTGCTCTTGTCATAGCCGCCGACGACCGGGTCTTCCATGTTAAAGGCGAGACCGGTGATCACCGGCTGCGCATCGCGCTCGAGGCGGATGCCTTTTTGAGCGAGCCTCTGTTTGAGCTTGTTGCCGGGGTCGAGGACATTGCTCGCAAGTTCGGGCGGAACGAGCAGGTAATCCTGAAGATCCTGCTCGAACGAAAGCAGGCGCGGATTGGCTTCCTCGATGATGCTGATCTCGATTCGCCCGATCATCGGCATCCGCTTGCCCGCGAGCCCTTTCGCTGGCGCGCCGTCGGCGCCGTCGCTGCTCGCCGGGTAGCGCTCTTCGCGAAAGCCGGAATTGGCTTCGAGCACGATCCGTTGGCCGCGACGCCACTCGGCCAGCCGGTACGGACCGGTGCCGACCGGATTCGCCATCGTCCATCCGTTGGTCTCACCGTAGGCTTCGATGACTTCGCGCGCTACCGCGGCGCTGCCGGTGATGGACAGATTCGACAGCAGCTCGGCGTCGGGAAAATTGAGCTGCAGGCGCAACGTATAGCGGTCGAGAACCCTCAAGCCTTCGATCGGAGCGTCGTAGTCGAACTTACCGCTCTGCCTCGCCTTGGCGACGACCGCGTCGGCGCCGACGAAGCGCCCTTCGAAAACGTTCAACGAGTTCGAGCGCATCGCGGGATCGAGGGTGCGCTTGAGCCCGTAGACATAGTCCGCGGCGGTGAGCTCGCGGCGGCGGCCCTTGAACACCGGATCATCGGCAAAGTAAATGCCCGGCCTGACCTTGATCGTCCACGTCAAGCGATCGGCTGAGATATCGGGCAAGGCCGCCGCGGTATTCGGAACCAGCTTGAACGGCCGCGCCAGGTAATCGTACTTGTACAGCGCATCGAAAATCACGCGGTTGATGTAGTTCGAATAGGCGTCGCCCGCGGCCTGCGGGTCGAAGCCGGTTTCGGCGACCGGGATCGCCACGTGCAGAACCTTGGCGGAATCGGCGGCGTGCGCCGGCGCGACCGCCGCTGCGATCGCCGAGGAAAGCAACACCGCGAGGGTCCACGCGGCGCCGCGCCGGTGCGGCGCGAACGTGGACACGCTAAAGCAGCTTTTCGATGTCGTCGGCGATCGCCTCTGGCTCGACCTTCGGGGCATAGCGCTCGACGACCTTACCCTTGCGGTCGACCAGGAACTTGGTGAAGTTCCACTTGATCGCCTCCGAGCCCAGCAAGCCGGGCTTGGCGTCCTTCAAGTACTCGTACAAGGGCGCGGCGTTCTTGCCATTGACGTCGATCTTGGCGAACATCGGAAAGGTCACGCCATAGTTGACTTCGCAGAACGACTCGATCTCTTCCTCACCTCCGGGCTCCTGCGCGCCGAACTGGTTGCAGGGAAAGCCCAGCACTTCCAGCCCGCGCGCGTGCATTTTCTTGTACAGCGTCTCGAGGCCCTTGTACTGCGGCGTGAATCCGCATTGGCTCGCGGTGTTGACGATCAGCAACACCTTGTTCTTGTATTGGGCAAGCGACTGCGGCTTGCCGTGGATATCGGTCATCGAAAAATCGTAGACGCCTGTCATCGGAATCTCTCGAAAAAATGGATGGGAGAATTATGCGCTGCCGGCATCCGGCTTGCGAGCGCCCGCCGCGTCGGTCCGATCCTGCGGCGCGCCGAAGCCGCCGCCACCTGGCGTCCGGACCACAAAGACGTCGCCGGCGCGCATTTCGACCTGAAAGGTTGCGCCGAACTCCTCTTTGTCGCCGCCGTTGCGCTCGACCCAGTTCCGCCCCGGCTCGCCGGCGCTGCCGCCGGCCAGGCCGAACGGCGGCACCCGCCTGCGGTTGGCGAGCATGACCGCGGTCATCGGTTCGAGGAAGCGGACGCGGCGCTCACCGCCGTCGCCGCCGCGGTGGGCGCCGGCACCGCCGCTGCCGGGACGAATGCGAAACTCGTCGAGCCGCACCGGAAAGCGCCATTCGAGCACCTCCGGATCGGTCAGACGGGAGTTGGTCATGTGCGTCTGCACGACGCTCTCGCCGTCGAAGTCCGGCCCGGCGCCCGAACCGCCGGAGATCGTCTCGTAATACTGGTAGGTGTCGTTGCCGAACGTGAAATTGTTCATCGTGCCCTGCGCCGCGGCGAGGACGCCAAGCGCGCCGTAGAGCGTGTCGGTGATCGCCTGCGACGTCTCGACGTTGCCGGCGACGACCGCGGCCGGATACCGCGGCGCGAGCATCGATCCTTCCGGAATGACGATGTCGAGTGGCTTCAGGCAACCTGCGTTCATCGGAATCTCGTCGTCGACCAGCGTGCGAAAGACGTACAGCACCGCCGCCTTGCACACCGCCGACGGCGCGTTGAAATTGGTCGGCTGCTGGGCGCTGGTCCCGATGAAATCGATCACCGCCTTGCGTCCTGCCTTGTCGATCGAGATCGTGACCGCGATCTTCGCGCCGCTATCCATTTCGTATTCGAAATGGCCGTCGGTCAATACGTCGAGCACGCGGCGCACCGCCTCCTCGGCGTTGTCCTGCACATGCTGCATGTAGGCGCGCACGACCGCGAGGCCGAAGTGCGCGACCATCTGCTTGAGCTCGTCGATGCCCTTGGCGCACGCCGCAACCTGCGCCCGCAGGTCGGCGAGGTTCTGGTCGATGTTGCGCGATGGATAGCGCCCCGAGCCCAGGATCGCGCGCATTTCGTCGTCGAGAAAGCGTCCCTGCGCGACCAGCTGAACGTTGTCGAGCAGCACGCCCTCCTCGTCGACGTGGGTGGAATCCGGCGGCATCGATCCCGGCGTCGTTCCTCCAATGTCGGCGTGATGGCCGCGCGAGGCGACGTAGAACTCCGGGCGAATGGCGTCTGGTCCGCTCCCAGTCGCCTCGTCGAGAAAAACCGGCGCAATCACCGTGACGTCGGGCAGATGCGTGCCGCCGTTGTACGGCGCGTTGAGCACGAACACGTCGCCCGGCTGCATCGTGCCGGCGCGGCGATCGATGACCGTCCTGACGCTCTCTCCCATCGAGCCCAGGTGCACCGGCATGTGCGGGGCGTTGGCGATCAGATTGCCTTCGGCGTCGAACAGCGCGCACGAAAAATCGAGTCGCTCCTTGATGTTGACCGAGTACGCGGTATTGGCGAGCGTCACGCCCATCTGCTCGGCGATCGCCATGAAAAGGTTGTTGAACACCTCGAGCAGCACCGGGTCGGCGCTGGTCCCGATCGCATGCGCGCGCGCGATCGCCGTCGTCCGCTCGAGCACCAAGTGATCGCGGGCGGTCAGCGTCGCCCGCCACCCCGGCTCGATCACCGTCGTCGCGTTCTTTTCGGCGACGACCGCGGGACCGGAGATCGCGTCTCCGGGCCGCAGCTCGGCGCGGGCATATACCGGCGCCTGGTGCCATGCGCCGCCGGTGTATACGCGGTTGATCGTCGCGGCTCGCAATGCGCCGGCGCGCGGCGGGAACGATGGCGCGGTCTCGTCGGTCTTCGCCGCGGCGCCGATCGCTTCGACTGCGGCGGCTTCGATGATCAACGCCTTGCCTGGCATCAGGAAGCCGTATTGCGTCCGATAGCGCTGCTCGAAGTCGGCGACCAGCGCTGCAACGTCGGGGCGGTGCCCCGCACCTGGCGTCGCCGGGGCGGCCGAGGGATCGGCGCCGAAGCCGATTTCCAGCGTCGTATCGGTTCCGTCGTATTTGAGATGCAGCGAGCGCTTGACGGCGATCGCGCCGGCCGCGATGCCTTGCGCGGCGACCTCTTCACGAGCCACCCGCCCGAGCTCATCGAACACCGGCTCGGCGTCGGCGAGCGCTGCCGTCGATAATGGCGCCTCGACCGCGCGCTGGCGCAGCGCCCGCACGTCGGCGAGACCCATCCCGTAGGCGGACAGCACGCCGGCCAGCGGATGGATGAATACCCGCGTCATGCCCAGCGCGTCGGCGACGGCACAGGCATGCTGGCCGCCGGCGCCGCCGAAGCAACACAGCGTGTACTCGGTGACGTCGTAACCGCGCTCGACCGAAATGTGCTTGATCGCGTGCGCCATGTTGTCGACCGCGATCTGCAGGAAGCCTTCGGCGATCGCTTCCGGAGTTCGCCGGTGTCCGGACCGGGCGGCGACGTCGGCCGCCAGCGCGGCGAAACGCTCGCGCACGACGGATGCATCGAGCGGCAGATCGCCTTGCGGGCCGAACACGTGCGGGAACAATGCCGGGTCGATCTTGCCGACCATCAGATTGCAGTCGGTGACTGTCAGCGGCCCGCCGCGGCGATAGCATGCCGGTCCCGGATTGGCGCCGGCGGACTGCGGTCCTACGCGAAAGCGCGCGCCATCGAACGTGCAGATCGAGCCGCCGCCGGCGGCCACCGTATGAATGCGCATCATCGGCGCGCGCAGCCGTACGCCGGCGACTTCGGTGACAAACGCGCGCTCGTACTCACCCGCGTAATGCGTCACGTCGGTCGACGTGCCGCCCATGTCGAAGCCGATGATCCGGTCGAATCCTGCCTGCCGCGAAACCTGCACGGCGCCGACGATCCCACCGGCGGGTCCCGACAGGATCGCGTCCTTGCCCTGGAAACGGTGCGCATCGGTCAAGCCGCCGCTCGACTGCATGAATTGCAGCCGCGGCGCTTCGGCGCTCGAAGGGTGCGACGGGCCGAGCAGATCGCGCTCGACCTCGCCGACATAGCGGCGCAGGATCGGCGAAAGATAGGCATCGACCACCGTCGTGTCGCCGCGCGAGACCAGCTTCATCAGCGGGCTCACTTCGTGGCTCGACGAGACCTGTGTGTAGCCTATCGTCCGCGCCAGTGCCGCGAGCCGCTGCTCGTGCTGCGGATAGCGATACGCGTGCATAAGCACGATCGCGCAGGCGCGCATGCCGTCTGCATAGGCGGCGCGCAGGGCGACTTCCGCCGCCGCGAGATCGAGCTCGCGGACGACGTCGCCATGCGCGCCGATGCGCTCGTCGATCTCGATCGCTCGCTCGTAGAGCATCGTCGGCAGGACGATCCGGCGCACGAACAGCTTCGGCCGGTTCTGGTAGGCGATCCGCAACGCATCGCCGAAGCCGCGGGTGATTGCCAGCACCGTGCGCTCGCCCCGGCGCTCGAGCAGTGCATTCGTTGCGACCGTCGTGCCCATTTTCACGGCTTCGATCGTCTCGACCGGAATGGGCGCACCGGGCCGCAAGCCGAGCAGCTCGCGGATGCCGGCGATCGCGGCGTCGCTGTACCGCTCGGGGTTTTCCGACAAAAGCTTGTGCGTCGCGAGCGTCCCGTCCGGCCGGCGCGCGACGATGTCGGTGAACGTGCCGCCGCGGTCGATCCAGAATTGCCAGCGAGCCTGCGGGGAATCAGTCATCGGAAAGGGATTGCCGGCAAGGTTGGTCGCTTGGCAACGGCGTCAAGCCGAAGCCCATTATATCGGCGCTTCAGCTAGCGCTAAGCGGTTTCGCCACATCGGCCGATATGATACAAATGCACGTTCTTGAGCCCGCGCACGTGGGCGCGCGTTCCCGCGCGCGAAGTTCGCTCGCCATCGTCTTGGACAAGCAGGAGATTTCAATGCAAAGGGTTCAGATCCTCGCCGCCGCGGTCGGGCTGTCGCTCGCGCTGGGTGCGGCGGCGCAAACCAAATGGGATATGCCGACCGCGTACCCGGCGACCAACTTCCATACGGAGAACATTACGCAGTTCGTCGCCGACGTCGACAAGGCGACCGGCGGCAGGCTCAAGATCACCGTGCACGCCAACGCGTCGCTGTTCAAGGCGAACGAGATCAAGCGAGCGGTGCAAGGCAACCAGGCGCAGGCCGGCGAGATCCTGCTGGTCAACTTCGAAAACGAGGACCCGATGTTCGGGATCGACGGCGTCCCGTTTCTGGCCACCGGCTACGGCGATGCGATGAAGCTCGCCAAGGCGTCGAAGAAGGCGCTGGAAGACCGGTTGGCCAAGCAGGGCATCAAGCTGCTCTATACGGTCGCCTGGCCGCCGCAGGGCATCTTCACCAACCGGACGCTGAACAGCGTCGCCGACCTGAAGGGCTTGAAGTGGCGCGCCTACAGTCCGGCGACCTCGCGCATTGCCGAGCTGGTCGGCGCGCAGCCGGTGACCGTGCAGGCCTCCGAGCTCACGCAGGCGCTCGCCACCGGCGTCGTCGAGTCGTACATGTCGTCACCGTCGACCGGGTTCGACACCAAGACCTACGAGAGCATCAAGACCTTCTACGACACGCAAGCGTGGCTGCCGAAGAATGCGGTGATCGTCAATCAGCAGGCGTTCGGTGCGCTGGACAAGGCGACGCAGGACGCCGTGCTCAAGGCCGCTGCCGACGCCGAAGTTCGTGGCTGGAAAGCTTCGGAGGAAAAGAACGGCTGGTATATCGATCAGCTGAAGCAAAAAGGCATGGCCATCGTCAAGCCGAGCCCGCAGCTCAGCGCCGACCTGAAGAAAGTCGGCGATACGATGCTCCAGGAATGGCTCAAAAAAAGCGGACCAGACGGACAGGCCGCTGTCGACGCGTTCAGGAAGATGTGACCGCTCCGGCTCCGTCCCCGCAGGCGCAGTAATCCGGCATCCTCCTGCGTCCAGCAACAATGCGCCGTTCGCTTGACGCGCTGTACAACGCTGCCGCCTTTCTGGCGGCGTTGTTCCTCGTCGGCACGCTGGTGATGGTGCTTCTGGGCATCTTCGGGCGGCTGCTCAGTTTCCAGATCCGCGGCACCGATGCGTACGCCGGCTATCTGATGGCCGGCGCAGGCTTCCTGGCGCTGGCGCACACGCTGATGCGCGGCGAGCATATCCGGGTCACGCTGGTGCTCGAGCACGCCGGCGCCGTCGGCAAGCGCTGGCTCGAGCGCTGGGCGCTCGCGGTCGCGCTTGTGCTGTCGCTGGCGTTCGCCTGGTACAGCGTGCGGCTTGCCTGGCAGTCGTATCAGTTTCACGACATTTCCACCGGCAACGACGCGACGCCGCTGTGGATTCCGCAACTCTCGATGGCTGCGGGCAACGTCATCCTGGCGATCGCCTTCGTCGATCTTCTGCTCGCCACGATTTTGGGCGGCCGCACACCCGCGGTGCGCGCCGACGAGCCGGCGCACGTCGAGTAGCGATGGACCTGCTGATCACGACCTTGCTGATCGTCGCGCTGTTCGCGCTGCTCGGCAGCGGCGTCTGGATAGGCATCGCGCTGGCCGGCGTCGCATGGATCGGGATGGAGCTTTTTTCGTCGCGTCCGGCAGGCGATGCGATGGCGGTGACGATCTGGGGTTCGGCATCGTCGTGGACGCTGACCGCGCTGCCGCTATTCATCTGGATGGGAGAGATCCTGTTCCGCACCCGGCTCTCGGAGGACATGTTCAAAGGCCTGGCGCCTTGGCTCGAGCGGGTGCCCGGCCGGCTGCTGCACACCAACATCATCGGCTGCACGATATTCGCCGCAGTCTCGGGATCCTCGGCGGCGACCTGCGCGACCATCGGCAAGATGACGCTGCCCGAGCTCAAGAGCCGCGGCTACCCCGAGGCCATCACCATCGGCACGCTGGCGGGCGCGGGCACGCTCGGCCTGTTGATCCCGCCTTCGATCATCATGATCGTCTACGGCGTCGCCGCCAACGTCTCGATCTCCCACCTCTTTATCGCCGGCGTGATACCCGGTCTGTTGCTGGCTTCGCTCTTTTCCGGGTACATCGTCGTCTGGGCGCTCTTGCATCGGGAGCAGGTGCCGATCATCGCCGAACGGACCACGATCGCACAGAAGCTCCACGCGTCGCGGCACCTGATTCCGATCGTTCTCCTGATCGCGCTGGTGCTGGGCTCGATCTACACGGGCATCGCGACCGCGACCGAGGCCGCCGCGTTCGGCGTCGTCGGCGCGCTGCTGATTTCCGCCGTACAGGGATCGCTTAGTCGCGCCACGTTCGGCGCCAGCCTGATGGGAGCGACTCGCCTGTACTGCATGATCGCGCTGATCCTTTCGGGTGCCGCGTTCCTGACCTTGGCGATGGGTTACATCGGGCTGCCGCGGCACCTTGCCGAGTGGATCGGCGGTCTCGGCCTCACCAGGCTAGAGCTGATCGTCGCATTGATGATCTTTTACATCATCCTCGGCTGCTTCCTCGATGGCATTTCGATGGTCGTGCTGACGATGGGCGTGATATTGCCGACGGTCGAAAAGGCGGGGATCGACCTGGTCTGGTTTGGCATCTTTATCGTGCTGGTTGTCGAGATGGCGCAGATCACCCCACCGGTCGGCTTCAACCTGTTCGTGCTGCAGGGGATGACGCAAAAGCAGATCACCTGGATCGCACGCCAGGCGCTGCCGATGTTCTTCCTGTTGATCGCGGCGACGCTGCTGATCTACTTTGTCCCGCAGCTGGTAGGCTATCTGCCGCAGCAGATGAAGTTTCGTTGACGATGGCTACCGGCGTATGCGTGCGATCGTAAGTCACGACTATGCGGCCAAGCTCGACGCGCCGTTCGCGGTGCTCGGTATCCGCACGTCCGGCGGCGCGGTCACCGGCATCGAATACCTGCCGAAGGATGAGCGCGCGACGGCGCCCGCCAATGCGCTCGCCGAGCGAGCGTGCCGCCAGCTCCAGCGCTATTTCGCCGATCCCGGATTCCATTTCAGCTTGCCGCTCGCGCCTGCTGGCAGCGCGTTCCGGCGCAAGGTGTGGGACGCACTGGCGGGCATTCCGGTCGGCGAGTCGCGCACCTACGGCGAGGTGGCCCGCAGGCTCCATACGGCGCCGCGCGCGGTGGGCGGAGCCTGTGGCGCAAACCCCATCGCTCTGGTCATTCCCTGCCATCGCGTCGTCGGCAGCCAGGGCTCGCTCGGCGGTTTCATGGGAACGACCGACGGCGACCCGATCGCGATCAAGCGATGGCTGCTGACGCACGAAGGTTATCGCTTCGGAAAGTAAGCGGGATGCAAAACTCAGCCGAACTGATCGACGCGTTCTGCGACCAGGTCTGGCTGCAGGACGGGCTCGCCGCGTCGAGCCTCGCTAGCTACAGGCGCGATCTCAGCGCCTGGTCGGCGTGGCTCGAACGCCACGCGCACAGGAGCCTGCTTGCGGCCGAGCGCACCGACGTCGAGGCTTTCCTCGCCGCGCAATTCCAGAGCAAGGCGAAGATCGCCTCGATCAATCGGCGGCTGTCGACCTTGCGCCGCTTTTATCGGCTGCAGGCGGCGCAGGCAACAATAGCCGCCGACCCGACCTTGCGCGTCAAGTCGCCGAAGCTGCCGCGCAGCCTGCCGCGCAACCTGTCCGAGGATCAAGTGGCCGCGCTGCTCAGCGCGCCGGATACGGAGACGCCTCTCGGCTTGCGCGACCGTGCGATGCTCGAGACACTCTACGCCACGGGGTTGCGCGTCTCCGAGCTGGTCGGGCTCAAGCTTTCGCAGGTGAGCCTCGACATGGGCGTCGTGCGCGTGCTGGGCAAGGGCAACAAGGAGCGGCTGGTCCCGCTCGGCGAAGAGGCGATCGATTGGCTGAAGCGCTACTGCACGACCGCGCGCACCGAGCTCGGCGGTGATGCGAAGGCGGAGGCGGTATTCGTCACCGCGCGCCGAGGCCCTATGTCGCGCCAGGCGTTCTGGCAATTGATCAAGCGCCACGCCGCCACTGCCGGCATCGCGCGCACCGCGCTGTCGCCGCATACACTGCGCCACGCGTTCGCCACGCATCTTCTGAACCACGGCGCCGATCTCCGTGTCGTGCAGTTGCTGCTCGGGCATTCGGACATCACGACGACGACGATCTACACCCATGTGGCGCGCGAGCGGTTGAAGCAGCTGCACCACCGCCACCATCCGCGCGGCTGATCGCCGCATCGCTCGCATTTCCGACAGCGCGCCCATCCGATGTCCGCTCGCCACCGAGCCTTGCACTGGCTGCGCACCCTCGCTGGCAAGCCGGTGGGCAGGGATCGGCCTTCCGCCGACGCGGCCGACCTGGTCGCGTTTCGCTGCAATATTTGCGGCGCGGCCTGCCGTGTCGCCCCCGCGTTGCTTTCGCGCGAGACGCCGTCGTGCATCACCTGCGGCTCGACGGTGCGAATGCGGGCCATCGTCCATCTTCTGGCCTGCGAGCTCTTCGGCCGCAGCATGGCCCTGCCCGATCTGCCGCACCGGCCAGACCTGATCGGCATCGGGCTGTCCGACTCGCCCGCGTATGCGGTGCCGCTGGCGAAGAAGCTCGGCTATACCAACACCTATTTCCATACCGAGCCTCGGCTCGACATCGCCGCTGTGCCCGAGCGTCGTGCTGCCGAGGCGGACTTCATCATCGCGAGCGACGTCTTCGAGCACGTGGCGCCGCCGGTGGCGCGTGCGTTTTCCAATGCACGGCGGCTTCTGAAGCCCGGCGGCGTGCTGATTTTTTCGGTGCCGTTTTCGCTGGCCGCCGACACCGTCGAGCACTTCCCGGCGCTGCACGACTATCGCTTGATCGACGCCGGCGGCTCTTGGCGGCTGGAAAACCGCACCTCGGACGGACGCGAGGAAGTGTTCACCGATCTGGTCTTTCACGGCGGGCCCGGCACGACGCTGGAGATGCGGCTTTTCTCACGCGCCGGGCTGGAGCGGGCATTCACCGAGGCCGGGTTCGCGCGCATGCGCATTGCCGACGAGGCTTGTCCCGAGCATGGCATCGTCTGGCCGGAGCCGTGGTCGGTGCCGATGGTGGCGTATGCGCCCTGACGGCGCTTCGCGCAGAGCGGCGATCGGTACGCGTACGAGGGCACTCGCCGGGCGGGTTCGCGATCGTCTCAGGCGCGCGTTGTCGCCGATGTCTGTCGCTCGCTCAAGAGACGTGATTCCAACCGGCGGCGGCGCGCTTCCCGGGGACGCTTATCAGCAGCGCATTGCCGCAGAGCGCGAGAATTTCGATGCGTGCGAAGAAGTCCACGCCCTCCCGCCGATATACCACTACTGGTCCAATCGTTATCTGCGACCGCGCCTCGAAATGTTTGGCGTAAGCCACCCCGACGCCTTCTTTGCCAAATATCTGGCCGATTGCTACGGCCGCGGCAGCGGCACACGACGCTTTGTCAGCATCGGCGCCGGCCATTGCGATACCGAGGTCCGCCTGGCGCGCGCATTGATCGACGCGGGCTGCGATGATTTTGCGATCGAATGTCTCGAACTGAACGACACGATGCTGGAGCGGGGCAGGCAGCTGGCGATCAGCGAAGGCCTCGCCGACAAGGTCGTTCCGTCGCAGGCGGACTTCAACGAATGGCAGCCGGTCGGATGGTACGACGGGGTCATCGCCAACCAGTCGCTGCACCACGTGGTCGCGCTCGAGCATCTGTTCGATGTCGTCGGTGCGTCATTACAGCCGCACGGCAGGTTCATCGTCTCCGACATGATCGGGCGCAATGGCCACCAGCGCTGGCCGGAGGCACTGGCGATAGTCCGCGAGCTTTGGCGAGACCTGCCGCCCTCCTACCGTTACAATCGCCAGCTGCAAAGATATGAACCGGAATTCCTCGACTGGGATTGCTCGACCAGCGGATTCGAAGGCATTCGCGCTCAGGATATTCTGCCCCTTCTGCTCGACCGCTTCGGCTTCGACATGTTCCTGGGCTTTGCAAACGTCATTGACCCGTTTATCGATCGCGGATTCGGCCCGAATTTTTCGGCCGACAGCCAATCGGACAGGGAATTCATCGACCGTGTACACGAGCGTGACCAGGCGGAGATCGACGCGGGATCGATCAAACCCACGCACATGTTTGCCGTCATGCGCTGCGGCGCCGACCCGAACGGAATCGGGGCGACGACGACCGCGCGCGCCGCCATCCGGTGGCCGGACTGACCGCGCGATCGCCGCCATCCGCGCTGCAGCAAGATGAACGATCCGATGCTTCCCGAACGCCCGGACGCCACGGCGATCCGCGCCGATTTCCTCGCGGACGAAGCGCGCGTCGTCGCGCGGCTCCTGCTGCTGGCGAGCTCCGACACCGCGGCGTCCGCGCGGATCAGCGCGCGCGCCCGCGGCTGGGTCGAGGCGGTGCGCACGCGGCAGGCGGGAAGCGCCGGCATCGAATCGTTTCTGCAGCAGTACGACCTGTCGACGCAGGAAGGCGTGCTGTTGATGTGTGTCGCCGAAGCGCTATTGCGCATTCCCGACGCCGAGACCGCCGACCGGCTGATCCGCGACAAGCTCTCGCGCGGTGACTGGCAGAAACATCTCGGGCAGAGTCCGTCGCTGCTGGTCAACGCGTCGACCTGGGGGCTGATGCTGACCGGCAGGCTGACGCAGATCGATGCCGAATCGGCCAGCGATCCGGCGAGCTGGTACGAGCGCGTCGTGGCGCGTGCGGGCGAACCGGTCGTGCGGGTCGCGATACGGCAGGCGATGCGGCTGATGGCCGAGCAGTTCGTCATGGGCCGCACGATCACCGAAGCGATCGCGCGCAGCCGCGCGGGTGGCAACGCGCGTTTTCGCCATTCGTTCGATATGCTCGGCGAATCGGCGCTGACCGCCGCCGATGCCGCGCGCTATCACGCCTCCTATGCCGATGCGATCACCGCGATCGGCCTCGCGCGCGACCGCGATGCGACGGTGTTCGCGCAACCGAGCATTTCAGTCAAGCTCTCCGCGCTGCATCCGCGCTACGAGCATCCGCAACATCGACGCGTGCTCACCGAGCTTGTCCCGTCGCTGACGGCGCTCGCGAAAATCGCCAAGAGCCACGGCATCGGCATGACCATCGATGCGGAAGAAGCCGAACGGCTCGAGCTTTCGCTGGAAATCTTCGCGCGGCTGCGGCGCGATCCGGCGCTCGCCGGCTGGGAGGGCCTGGGCCTTGCCGTGCAGGCATATCAAAAGCGCGCGCTGGCGGTGATCGACTGGCTGATCGCGCTGGGCACCGAATGCCGCATGCGCATTCCGGTGCGGCTGGTCAAGGGCGCGTATTGGGACACGGAGATCAAGCGCGCGCAGGTCCTGGGCCTCGACTCCTATCCGGTGTTCACGCGCAAGGCGCACACCGACGTCTCGTACCTCGCCTGTGTCCAGCGCATGCTCGACAGCGCCGGCAAGAACGGCGCGCTGTTTCCGATGTTCGCCACCCACAACGCGCACAGTGCCGCGGCGATCGTCGAGCGGGCCACGCATGGCGGCATCGCGCCGGATGCGTTCGAATTCCAGCGCCTGCACGGCATGGGCGAGGCGCTGTACGACGAGATCGTGTCCGCCGACAAGCTCGATATCGCCTGCCGCGTCTACGCGCCGGTCGGCAGCCACCAGGATTTGCTGCCCTACCTCGTCCGGCGGCTGCTCGAAAACGGCGCCAATACTTCATTCGTCAATCGCATCGGCGACACGACGGTGTCGATCGCCGATATCGTTGCCGACCCGGCGGCAAAAGTTCGCGCGCAGGGCGGTGCGCCGAATCCTGCGTTGCCGTTGCCTGGCCAGCTGTTCGCGCCCGAGCGCCGCAATTCGCAGGGCTTGAGCCTCGCCGACCAGCCGGCGATGGCGGCGCTGGACGCGGCATTCGCGACGCGGGCGCAAACACGATGGACCGCGGCGCCGACCATCGCACGGCAAGCAACGCGACGCGCGCGCGAAGTCGTCGATCCGTCCGACCATCGCCGTGCGATAGGGACCGTCGCCGACGCCGATCTCGCCGACGTCGACACGGCGCTATCGCGGGCGGCGGCCGCGCAGCCGACGTGGGACGCGGTCGGCGGCGATGGCCGCGCCGACGTGCTCGAGCGCGCGGCCGACGGCATCGAAGGCGCGCGCGAGGAGTTAGTCGTGCTGCTTGCGCGCGAAGCAGGAAAGAACCGCGCCGATGCGATCGGCGAAGTGCGCGAGGCGGCCGATTTCTGCCGCTACTACGCGATGCTCGCCCGCCGACACTTCGCGAGGCCGCAGTCGCTGCCGTCGCCGACCGGCGAATCGAACGAGCTTGCGTTGCACGGCCGCGGCGTGTTCGCGTGCATCAGCCCGTGGAATTTTCCATTGGCGATCCATGTCGGCCAGATCGCCGCGGCGCTCGCCGCCGGCAATGCGGTCATCGCCAAGCCCGCCGAGCAGACGCCGCTGCTCGCGCAGTGCGCAGCCGGGATCCTGGCCGCGGCCGGCGTGCCGGCCGGCGTCTACGCAATGCTGCCCGGCGCGGGTGAAACCGTCGGCGCCGCGCTGGTCGACGATCCACGCACCGCCGGCGTGGCGTTCACCGGATCGACCGAGGTCGCGCGCGCGATCGCCCTCGCGCTGGCGCGGCGAACGACGCTGGTGCCGCTGATCGCCGAAACCGGCGGACAGAACGCGCTGATCGTCGACAGCTCCGCGCTGCCGGAGCAGCTGGTTGTCGACGCGGTGACGTCGGCATTCAACAGCGCCGGACAGCGCTGCTCGGCGTTGCGCGTGCTGTTCCTGCAGCAGGAAGTGGCGCCGCGCATCGTCGAACTGCTGATCGGCGCGATGAATGAGCTCGCGATCGACGATCCGGCATCGCTCGCGACCGACGTCGGCCCGGTGATCGACGACGAAGCGAGGAAGACGCTGGAGACGCACGTCGCCGCTATGGCCGCGGAGGGCCGCGTCCTGCACCGCGTCGCATTGCCCGCGGCGACGACGCATGGCACCTTCGTCGCGCCGACGCTGGTCGAGCTCGACGGCATCGGCCGCCTGAAGCGCGAGGTCTTCGGCCCTGTGCTGCACGTGATCCGGTATCCGGCCAGCGCGCTCGACCAGGTGATCGACGCGATCAACGACACCGGTTACGGGCTGACCCTGGGCATCCACAGCCGCATCGACGCGACCGTGCGGCACATCGCATCACGCGTGCGCGTCGGCAACGTCTACGTCAACCGCAACATCATCGGCGCCGTCGTCGGCGTGCAGCCGTTCGGAGGCGAAGGGCTGTCGGGAACCGGGCCGAAAGCCGGCGGGCCCAACTATCTTTTCCGGTTCGCGGTCGAGCGCACGCTGTCGATCAACACCGCTGCCGCCGGAGGCAACGCCGCACTGCTGGCGCAAGACGAGACGTAGCGTCACGCGCTGGCGGCTTTCGCCCGAGCTAGCGGGCGAACCTGCGGACAGAACGCTAGGCGCTGCGCTCGCCGCGCTCGACGCTGACGCCGATCTGCCTGACGCCGGCGATCGGCGCAGGCTTGGCGACGCTGACGCTGACCCAGCGCGCTCCGAACTCCTCGCATACGAGGTCGGCCAGCGCGGCGGCGAAGCGCTCGAGCAGCTTGTGCGGATGGTCCGCCGCAAAACCCTTCACTCGCGCAACGACCGCCGCGTAATCGAGCGCGTCGGCGAAGCTGTCGCTGGCGAACGCCGCAGCCGAAGGCGGCTCGATCTCCAGATTGAGCAGCAGCGGTTGCTTCAGGCGCTGCTCCCAATCGTAGACGCCGATTCGCGTCTCGACCTTGAGGTCGGCAATGAAGATCGTGTTCATCCTTAGCGACGATATGGCGGTTTGCTAGAATGCGCGCGCATTGTAATCGAGATGGAGGACTCTCGTATGCCGACGCTCGGCGTGATCGTCGCCGCGTATTTGCTGGGCTCGGTATCGTTTGCCGTCGTCGTCAGCAAAATATTCGGTCTGCCCGATCCGCACAGCTACGGCTCGGGCAATCCAGGAGCGACCAACGTATTGCGCAGCGGCAATAAGGCGGCGGCCGTGTTGACCCTCCTCGGCGACGGCATCAAGGGCTTTGTCGCGGTATGGGCCGCCAATCGCCTGGGCGCGAGCTGGGGGGACGCCTCCCTCGCGACCGCGGGCGCCGCGCTTGCCGTGTACCTCGGTCACCTGTATCCGGTGTTCCATCATTTCGCCGGCGGCAAGGGCGTGTCGACGGCGGCAGGCGTCGCGTTCGCACTGTCGTGGCAGCTCGGTCTCGCGGTGACCGTCATCTGGCTGATCGTCGTGCTGGCGTTTCGCATGTCATCGTTCGCCTCGCTCGTCGCTGCGCTGGCGCTACCACCGCTGGGTTTTTATTTCCTCGGTTTCTGGCCCGAATCGTGGGCGCTGATACCGATCGCGCTGCTGGCGTTCTGGCGCCATCGCGCCAACATACGTAAGCTGATTGCCGGCGAAGAGCGCAGGATCGGAGAGAAATCAGTCTAGAAGGCGCGCGCGGCGACGTCGCGTACGCCCCTTCAGCTGCTGGCGCGCGATTCAGGGCGCGCAAGGCTCGAAAGCTCCCAGCGCGGCCGCACGCCGAAGGCGTAGTCCTGCGCCAAGCCCTGCTGCAGCCGCAGCGCGCCGACCAGCGCGATCATCGCGCCATTGTCCGTGCAGAACTGCAGATCCGGATAGAAGACTTCGCCGCCTCGCGCCGCTACCGCGTCGCTCAAGCGCTCGCGCAAGCTGCGGTTGGCGCCGACGCCGCCCGCCACGACCAGCCGCGACAGGCCGGCGGCGTCGAGCGCGGCCAGCGACTTCGCCACGAGCACGTCGGTGATCGCATCTTCGAATTCGCGCGCGATGTCCGCGTCGCGCTGCGTGGAAGGCGTCGTGTCACGTGCGAGCGTGCGAACCGCGGTTTTCAAACCGGAGAAGCTCATGTTGAGATCGCCGCTGTCCTTCATCGGTCGCGGCAACGCAAAAATGCCGTGCCGGCCGCGCTCGGCAAGCTTGGATAGCGCCGGACCGCCGGGATACGGCAGACCGAGGAGCTTCGCCGTCTTGTCGAAGGCCTCGCCAGCCGCATCGTCTTGCGTGTCGCCGAGCAGGGTGTAATCGCCGACTCCGCCGACCGCGTACAGCTGGCTGTGGCCGCCGGAAACGAGCAGCGCGACAAACGGGAACGCCGGCCGCGGCGAGGCGAGCAGCGGCGAGAGCAGATGGCCCTCGAGATGGTGCACGCCAAGCGCCGGTATGCCCAGCGCAAAGCCCAACCCATTGGCGACGCCAGCGCCGACCAGCAGCGCGCCGGCAAGCCCCGGACCCTGTGTGTACGCGACCCCGTCGAGGTCGGCAAGTGAAACGCCGGCCTCACGCAGCACCGCTTCGGCCAGTGGAACCACCCGACGAATGTGGTCGCGCGAGGCGAGCTCGGGCACGACGCCGCCGTAAGCCTCATGCATCGCCACCTGCGAATGCAGCGCATGGGCGAGCAGGCCGCGAGCGCTTTCGTACAGCGCGATGCCCGTCTCGTCGCAGGAGGTTTCTATGCCGAGTACCAGCACGATCGTCTTTCCCGAAGGGCGGCAAGTATAGCCTGCTTGCGGGGCAAGCAGCTCGCTGCTATACTGTTGGGCTTGGTTACAAGTCATTGCTGCCAAAAGGAATAGTCACCGATGCCCAGCGTTCGTGTCCGCGAAAACGAGCCGTTCGAAGTAGCGCTTCGCCGCTTCAAGCGGACGATCGAGAAAACGGGCCTGCTCACCGAGCTCCGCGCCCGGGAGTTCTACGAGAAGCCGACCGCCGAGCGCAAGCGCAAGCTGGCCGCGGCAGTCAAGCGCCACTACAAGCGCCTGCGCAGCCAACAGCTGCCGCCGAAGCTTTACTAGTTTTCTTGCGTCACGCCAAGCGTGACGCAAGAAACTTGCCGCGTTGAACTCGGCGCTGAACGCCGGTTAACGCGGCATTTTGCTTTTGGGACCCCGCGATGACGCTCAAAGCCCGCATCACCGACGAAATGAAAGATGCGATGCGCGCCAAGGCCGCGGCGCGACTATCGACGATCCGCCTGCTGCTGGCGGCGATCAAGCAAAAGGAAGTCGACGAGCGCGTCGATGTCAGCGACGCCGACGTCGTGGCGATCATCGAACGCATGATCAAGCAACGCCGCGAATCGGTAACCCAGTTCGAGGCCGGCAAGCGCCCCGACCTGGTGGCGCTCGAGCGCGCCGAAATCGAAATCCTGCAAAGCTACATGCCGCAAGCGCTGTCCGATGCCGAGGTCGACGCACTGATCGTCACGGCGGTCGCGCAGTCCGGCGGCGGCATGGCGGCCATGGGCAAGGTGATGGCTGTCCTCAAGCCGCAGCTCGCGGGCCGCGCCGATATGGGCGCCGTCTCGGCCAAGGTCAAGGCCAGGCTTTCGGCCTGACCACAATCGCGCCGACGCGATCCTCGCGCAGCGGAAATCGTCGCCTATAATGGATTGATGGGCCCCGTTGCCCTCCCTTCGCCGATCCATGGCCAGACGGGGTTAAGGCCATGATTCCGAACGACTTTATCCAGGCGCTCCTATCGCGGGTCGACATTGTCGAGGTCATCGATCCGCATTTGCCGCTGAAAAAAGCGGGCGCTAACTATGTCGCCTGCTGCCCGTTTCACAACGAAAAGAGTCCGTCGTTCACCGTCAGTCCATCCAAGCAGTTCTATCACTGCTTCGGCTGCGGCGCGCACGGCACTGCGATCGGCTTCCTGATCGAATACAGCGGGATGTCGTTTCCGGAGGCCGTCGCCGACCTGGCGCGCGGCGTCGGCCTGGAGGTGCCTCGTATCACGACGCCGGGCTCGGAGGCGCGGCGGGAGGAAGCCCAAGACCTGTCGGGGCTGATGCTGGAAGCCGCCAAAATCTATCGCGGCGCCCTGAAGGACTCGCCGCGCGCGATCGACTATCTGAAGCGCCGCGGCTTGACCGGGCCGATCGCCGTGCAATTCGGCATCGGTTATGCCGCCGACGAGTGGCAGCCGCTCGCCGCGATGCCCGGCTATGCGGACAAGGCGATGGAAACCGCCGGACTGGTCATCACCGGTGACGGCGGCAAGCGCTATGACCGTTTCCGCGACCGGATCATGTTCCCCATCCACGACGGCGGCGGTCGCGTGATCGGCTTCGGCGGTCGCGTCCTGGACAAGGGGGAGCCCAAATATCTGAACTCGCCGGAAACCCCGCTGTTCTCGAAGGGGCGCGAGCTCTATGGGCTGTTCCAGGCGCGGCAGGCGATCCGTACTGCCGGGCGGGTGGTGGTGGTCGAGGGATACATGGATGTCGTCGCCCTGGCGCAGCACGGCGTCGAGTACGCGGTAGCGACGCTCGGCACGGCCACCACGCCGGCGCATGTGCAAAAGCTGTTCCGGCTGACCGACACCGTCGTGTTCTGTTTCGACGGCGATGCCGCAGGACGGCGCGCCGCGTGGCGCGCGCTGGAGAACACGCTGGCGCTGCTCACCGACGGCAAGAACGCCCGCTTCCTGTTTCTGCCCGACGGCGAGGATCCGGACGACTACATCCGCGAGCGCGGCAAGGAATCGTTCGAGACGCTGATCGACTCGGCGACGCCGCTGTCGGACTTCCTCCTGGCTGAGCTGGCCCAGCGCTATCCGCCGCGTTCAGCCGAAGGCCGTGCGGCGCTGGTCAATGCGGCCAAGCCGCTGCTGGCTGAGATCACCGCGCCGGTGCTGGCAACGCTGCTGCGCCGCGGCCTGGCCGAGCTCGCCGGCTTGCGCGAAACCGAAATGGATACGCTGCTGCCGGTAGCGCGTGCGGCCGTGACCGCCGCCGTGCGCACGCGGCCGCAGCGGACGGCGCCGTCGCTGCTGCGCGGCATTCTGCAGTGCGTGCTGCTTGAGCCCGATTTGACGCATCGGTTCGAGGTGCCCGAGCCCGTCGGCGCCGGTGCCGAAGGCGACGCACTGGCGGCGGTCGTCGCGCATTGCCGGGCGAGTGCACCACCGCTGACGACGGCCGGCGTTCTGCAGCAATTCGCGGGCTCACCGCACGAAAGCACGTTGATGGCCGCATTGACGACGGGGGAAAGCGAGGGATTGGCCGGCGAATTGCTGGAAGTCCAGCTTGTCGAAGGTATCAAGCGCTATTGGCTGAACGCCCAGAAGCACGGCGATGAGGATGTGACCCGGCACGCTCCGCCGATCGAATTGTCTGCAGAAGAGACCGAGCGCGCACGGCAGCGGCAGCTCGCCCGCCACTCGCCGGCGGGTAGCTGAGGCGAAGCCCCGTGGCCGGATGTTATAATTTGAAGTTTTCCCCATTCGCCCCCATTTTCGAACTCTCGGCAGCCGGCCGGTGGTCGATCAGAGGCCGGCACCGCAACTGGTAGGACGATCATGGCCAAAAAACATTTGAAGCCCGTCAGGAAATCGCGCGTCAAGCCCAAGGCCAAAGCGGCCCGGGCGGCGAAGTCGCGCAACAAGCCCAAGGCCCGCGCCAAGCCGGCACGGAAGCCTGCCGCGCGGAAGCTTCGGCGCACCGGCGCGACCGCGGCCAGGAAGGGCCCGGCGAAAAAGCCTGTCGCGCGCGGCAAAAAGCCCGCCGGCAAGCGGACTCCTGCGCCGAAGGCCAAAGCCCGGTCGGCCAAGCCTGCGGTAAAGATCGCCGGCAAGCACACGCCGACCAAGCCCGTACCGAAGGCGCCGGCCGCGCTCGCGTCCAAGCCATCGAAAGCGCCGGCGAAACTCAACGGCAAGACGCCGGGCAAGCAACCAGTCGTCGCGGCGCGCAACGGCGCGGCCGCAGGCAAACCCGGAGCCAAGCCGGCGGTCAAGCCTTCCGCCGGCGAAATCGCCGCACGCCTGTCGGCAAGGCGCACCGAAAAAGCGCTGGCCGAAGGCAAGGTCCGCAGCGGCAAGAACGGAGGCGTCGAGGCGCGCAAGGTCGAGCTTTCTCCGGCCGAGGCCGAGGCGCGCAAGACGCGGCTGAAGAATCTGATCGTGCTCGGCAAAGAGAGAAGCTACCTGACCTACGCCGAGATCAACGACCACCTGCCGGACGACATTCTGGACGCCGAACAGATCGAAGGCATCATCTCCATGATCAACGACATGGGGATCCAGGTCTACGACGAGGCGCCCGACGCCGAGCAGCTGCTGATGTCGGAAGCGGCGCCGACCGCCGCCGCCGACGACGTCGACGAGGAAGCCGCCGAAGCCGCGGCATCGACGCTCGACTCGGAATTCGGCCGCACCACCGACCCGGTGCGCATGTACATGCGCGAAATGGGCTCGGTCGAGCTTTTGACCCGCGAAGGCGAGATCGAGATCGCCAAGCGGATCGAAGAGGGCCTGAAGTACATGATCATGGCGATCTCTGCGTGTCCGATGACGGTCGCGCAGATCCTCGATCTGGCCGCCAAGATCGAGCGCGACGAATTGAAGATCGACGACGTCGTCGACGGCTTGATGGACTTCAACGAGCAGCTGGAGGCGATGGACGACGAAGACGTCGAGGAAGGCGAGGAAGCCGAAGACAACAGCGGCGCGATCGCCGCCGAGAATCTCGAGCGGCTGAAGGTCGCCGCGCTGACCCGCTTCGGCGTGATCCGCCGGCTGTACACACGCATGCTGGGCGTGCTGCAGAAGGAAGGTCACAAGGCGCCGAAATACCTCGAGCTGCAGAAGAAGATTTCGGGCGAGCTGATGCAGATCCGCTTTGCCGCGCGCCAGGTCGAGCGGCTTTGCGACAGCGTGCGCTGCGAGGTCGACAATATCCGCCAGATCGAGCGCAAGATCCAGGACCTCGTCGTCAACAAGGGCGGCATGCCCCGGCCGGACTTCATCAAGAAGTTCCCGGAGCACGAGACGAGCCTGCGCTGGATCGACCGCGAGATCGCCACGCACACTCCGTACAGCGAGGGACTAACCCGCTTCCGGCAGGCGATCGTCGAGCAGCAGCACAAGTTGCTCGACCTGCAGAAGCGCGTGATGATCCCGCTGCGCGATCTGAAGGAAATCAACAAGCAGATGTCGACCGGCGAAGCCAAGGCACGCAAGGCCAAGCGTGAGATGACCGAGGCGAACCTGCGCCTGGTGATCTCGATCGCCAAGAAGTACACCAACCGCGGCCTGCAGTTCCTCGACCTGATCCAGGAAGGCAACATCGGCCTGATGAAAGCCGTCGACAAGTTCGAATATCGCCGCGGCTACAAGTTCTCGACCTATGCGACCTGGTGGATCCGGCAGGCGATCACGCGCTCGATCGCCGACCAGGCGAGGACGATCCGCATTCCGGTGCACATGATCGAGACGATCAACAAGATGAACCGCATCTCGCGGCAGATCCTGCAGGAGACCGGGCAGGAGCCCGATCCGGCGCTGCTGGCGGAAAAGATGGAAATGCCCGAGGAGAAGATCCGCAAAATCCTGAAGATCTCCAAGGAGCCGATCTCGATGGAAACGCCTATCGGCGACGACGACGATTCGCATCTGGGCGATTTCATCGAGGACGCGAGCACGGTGGCGCCGATCGACGCGGCGGTCAACGCAAGCCTGCGCGACGTGTGCAAGGACGTGCTGGACACGCTGACCCCGCGCGAAGCGAAGGTTTTGCGCATGCGCTTCGGCGTCGAGATGAACACCGACCATACGCTGGAGGAAGTCGGCAAGCAGTTCGACGTCACGCGCGAGCGCATCCGCCAGATCGAGGCCAAGGCGCTGCGCAAGCTCCGCCACCCGTCGCGCTCGGAAAAGCTGCGCAGCTTCATCGAGGGCGAGGGCTAGGCAGTTTCGGCAAGTGGATGTAACGGAAAAACGCCGCCTCGCGCGGCGTTTTTTCTTCTACCTGCCCAGCTCCAGGGTCACCACCACCTGCTCGGGAGCTTCGGGATCGCGCTCGACGGCGAAGCCGAGCTTCCGGCACATCGCGAGCATCGGCTCGTTGCTCGCGAGCACGACACCGACGAGACGACGAAAGCCACGCTTGGTCGCGCATGCGATCAGCGCCTGCATCATCGCGCGGCCGAGCCCGCGCCCATGCCAGGCGTCAGCGACCGCGATTGCGAACTCCGCGCTCTCGTGGTCGGGATTGCCGACATAGCGCGCGACGGCGACGATCGCTTCCGCGGCGGGGTCCCCGTCTAGCGCAATCAGCGCGAGCTCGCGGTCGTAATCGACCTGCGTGAACCGAGCCAGCATTTGCGGCGTCAGTGTCGGCAGGTGCTGCATGAAGCGGCGATAGCGGCTTTGCTCGGACATGCCGGCGACGAACGCGCACTCGAGATCAGCATCCTCGGGCCGTATCGGGCGAAGCTTCAGCGCTTCTCCGGAACGCAAATGCAAGCTCGTCTCCAGCTCCACCGGATAGGGGTGAATCGCCATGTGGCGGTAGCCGTCCGCTAGTCGGATGCGCGAAGGGTCGACGTTGACGCTGGCACGCGCGACGACCGCGGCGATCGGGCTGACGACGACCGGGTCGAGCTCCATCTCGACGACCCAAGGCAGCGCGCAGAGCAACGCTGACAGCTCGAGCAGCAGCGCGACTAGCGGCTGAACGTCGGGGGATGCGCCGGCCAGTTGCGCGCCGGCGATCAGATCGACGGCCAGCCGGCGATTGAGCGGAGGCAGCATCAGCGCCAACTCGCGCGCCTGCGCCGACGTTGCCCCGTAGCCGATGACCGGCCCGAACAGCGGATCGGTGCGCACGGCGATGCGCACTTCTCGCGACAGCGCGAATTCGAGCTGCTTGCGCACGATGAATCCACGCCTGCCGCGCCCCCGGCCGGACTTGTCGGCAACGAGATCCGCCCAGGCCCGTTCGAGCATTCTTCCGTCGCGCAGGCCGGTGCGTACTGCCTTGGCGTCGCCGTCGCGCTCGAGCATGACCGGGTAGCCGGCGCGGCGCGCGAACGCGCGCGCCGTCGCGACCGTCGATACGACGCTCAGTGGGGCTGCCGGAATGCCGAAGGCGGCGAGCAGCGCGGCCGTTTCGGTGTCGGCAAGCCGCGACCGATTTGCCGCAATCGCCTGAGCACGCACGCGCTCGGCCGCCGGAAGATCGGGAGCGCTGAGCGCAGGAAGCGGCGGTGGAACTTCCAGCAGCCATTCCTGGTTGCGCCGGTACGCTGCGACGGACGCAAACGCATCGACCGCGAGCTCCGGGGTGAAAAAATTCGCGATGCCGCCCGACTCCAGCGCGACGCGCGCGTCCGGCTGGTCAATGACCCCCAGCCATGCTGCGAGCACCGGCTTGCCCGCCGTGCGCGCGGCGGCGGCGACAGCTTCGGCCGTGGCGGCCGGCGACGCGGCCGGCGCCGGGACATGCAGGGCCAGCACCGCATCGACACCCGGATCGGCAAGCACTGCAGTCACCGCGGCGCCAAAACGCGCTGGCGTCGCCTCACCGCGAACGTCGACCGGATTGCCGGGATCGGCTTCCGGCGGGAGCAGCGCCGCCAATGCGACGCGGGTCCCCGCTGAGAGATCGGCGAGCACGACGTCCGTTTCGGCGGCGCGATCCATCGCCAGGAGCCCCGGTCCCCTGCCGTTGGTGACGATCGCCAGCCGGTTGCTGCGGGGAATCCGCCCGGACGCCAGGATGCGCGTCGAAGCGAACAATTGCGCGTAGGTATGCACGCGAACCGTGCCTGCGCGCTTGAGCGCGGTTTCGAACACGCGGTCCGCGTCGATATCGCCAGCGGCGATCCGTGCCGGATGCCGTCCCGCTTTGAGCACGATCACCGGCTTGGTGCGAGCGGCGGCACGCAAGGCCGACACAAAACTCCGCGCATCGCGAAGCGTTTCGATATACAGAACGATGCCGTCGGTTTCGACATCGGCCAGCGCGAACTCCAGCACTTCGCCGAAGTCGACGTCGGCGGTTCCGCCGAGTGCTACCACCGACGCGAATCCCATGCCCGCGGTGCGCGCGAAATCGAGCAGCGCGCCGCAGACCGCGCCCGATTGCGAGATCAGGGTCAGCCGGCCCGGCGCCGCCGCGACCGCGCTGTAGCTGGCATTGAGCCCAAGCGAGGTGCGGATGACGCCGAAGCTCGCGGGGCCCACGACTCGGATGCGCGAGGCGCGGGCGCGCGCGGCGATCTCGCCGCGCCAGCGCTGAAAGTCAGCGGACTTGGCCGTCGGCGCGCCGGAAAGAATGAGGGCTCCGCGCACCCGCTGGCGCATTTCGTCGAGAATCGCCGGCACGGCGGCCGGCGGCGCGCAGACGACCGCCAGGTCGACCGGCTTGCCGATCGCGGTCAGCGACGGAAATGCCGGCCGGTCGAGAATCGTGGCGTGATTCGGGTTGACCGCGAAAAGCTCGCCCTTGAAGCCACCGGCAAGCAGGTTCTGATAGACGGTGCGGCCCAGCGATTCGGCCTTCGCCGAGGCGCCGATCAAGGCTACCGACTCGGGCGCCAGCAGCGGCCGCAGATAATGGCCGGGAGAGATCACGGTGCCAGTCTACTGCAAATTTCTGGGATGCTGCAGTGCGGTAAAGTCGTCCATTCCGTCCCGGCTCGTAGGAAATAACCGTTAAATATCAAGTAAGTGGCTCAAGAGGCTCGCCCCATCGACTCGGGGGATCATAAAGGCCTTGACAACTATTGTCTAGGCAACTATCATCCGTCACATGGGTACACCTTCTGTGGTCTCGCCCGCATACAGCGCGAAGACCTTTGACCCCCGCACCGGCTTCGGTCGCCTGCTGAGCCAGGTCAAGACGGAGCTGATGGAGGCTCTCGATCGAGAGCTCGCGCCGCTGGACATCACGGCGGCGCAATACGTGATCCTGGCCACTCTGGCCGAAGGTCCGACCGATTCAGCATCCAACTTGTGCAAAGGCGTGTCGTATGACCCGGGTGCGATGACGCGCATGATCGACCGGCTCGAACGCAAAGGTCTGGTTCGGCGCATTCGCTGTCCCTTTGATCGCCGCAGGATCAATCTCGAATTAACGCCCGAAGGCAAAGCGGTCTACCCGCGGCTGATCGAGAGT
>Ga0207676_10000229_pt1 | contig 48726 bp, 47 predicted proteins | sample KBSSwiS72_FD_184307 | JGI IMG/M metagenome (GOLD analysis project Ga0207676, IMG submission 184307) | Switchgrass rhizosphere microbial communities from Kellogg Biological Station, Michigan, USA - KBS Switchgrass S7-2 (SPAdes) (version 2) | ecosystem: Host-associated > Plants > Roots >...
AGCGATCCGCGCCGCGGTCGGGGCGAGCGCCGACCAGGGCAGCACGCCGCCCGGCAGCATCATGAAGCGGACGCTGCGCGCGCCCAGGCCGTGCAGGCGCGCCAGCTCAGCCTCTGATTCGTCCTGTGCGACGACGACGACGGCGCGTGTCCCGGGGCCGAGCGCGGCGGCGGCCTCGAGGGTGCAGCGGTTGTCGAAGCCGTAGCCGGTCGGTTGCACGACGACCGTGTGCTCCGATCCCATGTTGCGGCGGGCCGCGAGGTAGTCGGCGGCGGGCGCCTGCGGCGGCTTGAATGTGGCGGTCGGCGCCAGCGGCCAGCGGTCCTCGTAGACATGCATGTGGCAGTCGCACGCGCCTGGATAGGCAGCCAGCGGAGCGGCGGTCATGGCGGGGTTCCTTTCTCGTCGGGCCAGGCACGCCAGCGTGTCGCGTGCGCCGCGTTCACCGCGCCTTGCGGCAGCTCGCCGCGCAGCAGCCGGTCGAGCTGGGCGACGGTCTCGAGCGCCTGATGCTCGGTCGCCGGCCGTGTCAGGCCGGCGATGTGCGGCGCGGCGACGACGCGCGGATGGCGCGCCAGCGCCGGCGCCGGCATTTGGTCGGGCGCGCGGCCGACGTCGAGCGCGGCGCCGCCGAGGCGGCCGCTGTCCAGGGCCTGGAGCAGCGCGGCATCGTCGACCAGCTCGCCGCGCGCGGCATTGACGAAGAAGGCCCCCGGCTTCATCGCCGCGAAGGCGGCCGCGTCGAGCAGTTTCTCGGTCTCGGCATTGGCGGGCGCGAGGCAGACGACGAAGTCCGACACGGCGAGCAGCGCCGGCAGGGCGACCTGGCGGAGGTGAGGATCGGGGCCGATCGGCTGCAGCGTCGTCACGACGACGCGCATCGAGAGGGCGAGGGCGAGATCGGCCAGGTGCTGGCCGATCTGGCCGAAGCCGATCACGCCCAGGGTCGAGCCGCGCAGCTCCCGGCCCATCGTCGGCGCCGGCGCCTCGCCGCGGTGATACGCCTCGACGTAGCGGCTGAGGCCGCGGCCCAGGTCGATCATCGCCGCCAGGATCCATTCGGCGACCGCGGTGACGTAGCCGGGGCTCGCCTGCGTCACGAGCACGCCGTGCCGGCTGGCTGCGGCGACGTCGACGGTGCGGATGTCAACGGCGCAGCGCATGAATGCGGCCAGCCGCGGCAGCTCGCGGAACAGCGCCTCCGGCCCGGTGGTCTGCCGGTAGGCGATCAGCGCGTCGCAGCCCTGCGCGGCGGCGATCAGCTCTTGCGTCGTCAGCTCGCGCGGCTCGGAATTGAAGCGGACCTCGGCGAGTGCCTGCACGGCGCGGGTCGCCTTCTCGCCGAAATAGGCGTCGAGCTTGTCGCTCGGATGGCTGACGAAGACGCGCTTCATCGCTTGCGCTTCGCCACCGGCGGCGGCCCGACCGACTCGCGCTCGACCAGGAGGGTGGGGGTGAACACCCGCTCGCTCTCGACCGCGGTCGTTCCGGCATCGGGCCCGATCGCGATCTCGACCATCGCCCGCGCCATGTCGCGCACCGGCAGCTGCACCGTCGTCAGCATCGGATTCGACAGTGCGGAAAGAAAGAGGCCGTCGATGCCGACGATTGAGACGTCGCCCGGCACCGCCAGGCCGGCGTCGCGCAGGCCCGCCATCAGGCCGAGCGCCATCAGGTCGTTGAGGGCGACGATGCCGGTGGGCCGCCGGTCGAGGCCGGCGATCTGCGCCGCGGTGGCGCGACCGACCTCGGCGATCACCGAGTCGCCGTACTCGTTGAGCGGGCCGCCGTCGAGCACCCGGGCGCTGCCGCGCAGCCCCGCCGCCTCGGCCGCAGCGTGAAAGCCCGCGATCTTGGCGCTGCGGCTGAGCGTCATGCCGGCGACGGTGGCGAAGGCCAGGCGGCGATGGCCTTTGTCGATCAGGTGCTGGGTCGCCAGGCGAGCCGCCTCGAAGTTGTCGGGCATCACGTGGCCGACGCGCGATCGCTGCCCGGGCGTGACGCCGCGGTCGTAGCTCACGACCACCATGCCGCGCTCGACCGCCGACTCGAAGTGGCGCTCGTCAGCGAGCGAGGAGATGACGATGACGCGGCGCACGCCGTGCGCCAGCAGGTCCTCGAAGAACGCGCTCTCCTTGGCTCGGTCGCGGTAGGTGCTGCCGAGCAGCAGCCGGTAGCCGAACTGCTCCTGGGCGAAGGTCTCGATCTCGCGCGCGATGTAGCCGTACATCGGGTTGGCCATCGAGGGCACGAGCAGGCCGAGCAGGGGCGTCTGCCCGGTCTTGAGCTGGCGCGCCAGGCGGTTGGGCGAGAAGCGCAGCGCCTCGATCGTCGCCTCGACCCGGGCGAGCGTTTCCGGCCGCATCCGGTCGACCCGGCCGTTCAGCACGTTCGACACCGTGCTCACCGAAACGGCAGCATGGCGGGCGACGTCCTGGATCGTGGTCATGGGGTCATGGTGCTGCGCGGCAGGGAATTTCAACACGGGCCGGGCGACGAGGCGCGCCCGGGACGCGGATCAATTGCCGCGGATCCGCTTCAGCTCCCCGAACACCAGGTTGATCGCCTCGTCGCCGATCGCCTTGCCGTGCTGCTCGTAGACCGACCGGGTGCGGTCGCGGATGCGCTGCATCTCGGCGGGACTGATGTCGTTGACGATCATGCCCTTGCTCTTGAGGTTGGCGACGCTCGACACGGCCTGTTCGCGGTTGACGCGGCGCTCCTCGTCGCGGCCGACGGCAGCGCACTCCTTCATCGCCGCCTGCTCCTGGGCCGACATCGTGTCCCAGGTCTTCTTCGAGAGCAGCACCACCAGCGGGCTGTAGGCGTGGCGGGTCAGCGTCAGGTACTTCTGCACTTCGTAGTACTTCTGGTTCTCGATGTTGGCGAACGGATTCTCCTGGCCGTCGACGGTCTTGGTCTCCAGCGCCGAGTAGACCTCCGAGAAGGCCATCGGCACGGCGTTCGAGCCGAGCGCCTTGAAGGTGTCGATGTAGATCGGGTTCTGCATCACGCGCATCTTCACGCCGTCGAAGTCCTCGACCCGGACGATCGCCCGCTTCGAGTTCGTGGTGTTGCGAAAGCCGTTCTCCCACCACGCCAGGTTGACCAGGCCGACGCCCGTCAGCTTGGCGGTGAAGTAGTCGCCGGCCTTGCCGTCGAGCACCTGGTCGGCCTCGCGCTCGTTGCCGAACAGGAAGGGCAGGTCGAACACGCCGATCGAGGGCAGGATGCCGACCAGGGGCGCGGTCGAGGTGATGACCATGTCGAGCGAGCCGGTGCGCACGCTCGAGGTGGCGGCGATGTCGTTGCCGAGCGCGCCGTCGAAGAACGGCTGCAGCTTCAGCTTGCCGCCGCTTCTGTCGAGCGTGCAGGCCGACATCTTGGCGACGCCGTTGCCTTGCGGATGCTCCTTGGGCACGGGCACGGAAAGGCGGAGCGTGCGCTCCTGGAACTGCGCCAGCGCCGGCAGCGCGGCGAGCAGGCCGGCCGCGGCGAGGGCCAGCGCGACGGGACGGACGAGGGACGGGCGGCGAGCGGTCTTCATGCAGGTCTCCTTCCGGGGTTTCCGGTCGATGGCGGGATTCAGGTCAGCCACTTCAGCGGCAGCATGACCAGGGACGGGAACAGGACGAGCAGCAGCAGCACGATCAGCTCTGCCCAGAGGAAGGGCCACAAGCCCTTGACCAGCTGGCTCATCGAGATCTTGGCGACGCCGCAGATCACGTTGAGGACGACGCCCACCGGCGGCGTGATCAGGCCGATGGCGTTGTTCATCACGAACAGCACGCCGAAGTACACGGGGTCGATCCCGGCCTGCTTGACGATCGGCATCAGCACCGGCGTCAGGATCATCACCGTCGGCGCGAAGTCGAGCGCCGTGCCGATGATCACCACCAGCACCATGATCACGAACATCAAGAGCGTCTTGTTGCCCATGAAGGGCTCGAGCATCGCCCCGACCTGCGCCGGCACGTTCGAGGTCGTGATGAGCCAGGCCGAGACCAGCGCCGAGGCGATGAGGAAGACGACGACCGCGGTGCTTTTCGCCGCCGCGACGAGCAGGCCATAGAGGCTGCGCAGGGGCAGCTCGCGGTAGACCAGCACGCCAACGACGAACGCGTAGACGCAGGCGGCGACGCCGGCCTCGGTGGGCGTGAAGATGCCGAACTTCAGCACGCCGACGATGCCGAACGGCATGAAGAGGGCCCAGATGCCGTCGATGCCGGCACGCAGCCGCGTGCCCCAGCCCTGGCGCGGCAGCACCGCCACCTTGTCGCGCCGCACCACCCATTGCCAGGCGATCGCCAGCGAGATGCCCATCAGCACGCCGGGGAAGAAGCCGGCGAGGAAGAGCTTGCCGATCGACACGTTGGCGACGACGCCGAACATGATGAAGCCGATCGACGGCGGGATCACCGGGGCGATCACGCCGCCGGCGGCGATCAGGCCGGCCGAGCGCGGGATGTCGTAGCCGGCCTGGCGCATCATCGGGATCAGGAGCGTGCCGATCGCCGCCGTGTCGGCGGCGGCGCTGCCTGAGATCGCCGCCATCAGCACCGAGGCGAACACCGCCACCAGGCCGAGGCCGCCGCGGATGTGGCCGACCCAGGCGAGGGCGAAGCCGACGATGCGCTTGGAGATGCCGCCGGCGTTCATCAGCTCGCCGGCGAGCATGAAGAAGGGAATCGCCAAGAGCGGAAAGCTGTCGGCGCCTTCGAGGAGCTTTTGCGACAGGATGGTGGCGTCCATCTGCCCTTGCGCCAGCATCAGGGCCACGGCGCAGACGAGCAGGGCGAACGCGATCGGCATGCCGAGCGCCATTGCGCCGAGCAGCGAGAGGGTGAAGACGGCGACCGTCACGTCGGCGCCCTGAGCGCTTCTTCGCTCTCGCACACCTGCACCAGCTCGTGGCCGGCGATCCGGCCGCGGGCGATGCGCCAGAGCGTGGCGAGCGCGTGCAGGCCGACGCACCCGCCGAGCAGGTAGCCGAGGCCGAAGATCCAGATCATCGACAGGCCGGTCACGGCGGCGTGGGTCGTGGCGTTGATCTCGTGCTGGCGCCAGGTGCCCCACACGAGGATCGCGCAGCAGGCGAGGATCAGCACCTGGCTGGCGGCCAGACAGGCGAGCTTGCCGCGCCGGGGCAGCCGCTCGACCACGTTGTCCATGCCGAGATGGGTGCCGTCGCGCATCGCGACGATGGCGCCGATGAAGGTGAGCCAGACGAAGAAGATGCGCGAGAGCTCCTCGGAGACGACGATTCCCGAGTTGAAGGCGTAGCGCAGCACGACGTTGCCGAAGACCATCAGCACCATGCCGAGCAGCAGTGCGGCGAGCACCGCCTCGACGGCCTTGAACAGCCGGTCCAGTGCCACCGCCATGCCTCAGCTCCCGGCGCGGGTGAGCGCGCGGCGGCAGCGCGGAATCAGGGTCATCGGCGTCTCCGGCGAAGGCTGCGGCGATGCTGGAGGCGGCGCCGCTGTATCGATTTACTGTATCGATATACCGAATTGCCCAAGAACCGGGTTTTCCCGGCCGGCGGCCCGCCTCACTCGACGTTCTGGACCTGCTCGCGCAGTTGCTCGATCGCGACCTTCATGTCGACCGAGATCGCTGTCATCTCGATCGAGGTCGACTTGGAGCCGAGCGTGTTCGCCTCGCGCAGCAGCTCCTGGATCAGGAACTCGAGGCGCTTGCCGACCTCGCCACCCTTGGCGAGGAGGCGCGCGATCTCGTCGAGGTGCGAGCGCAGCCGCGCCAGTTCCTCCGCGACGTCGATGCGGATGGCGTAGGCGGCGGCCTCGTTGAGGGCGCGCTCCTCCGTCGCCTCGCGCGAGATCGATTGGGCCGCCCCGGTGGTCTCGAGCGCGTCCTTCCAGCGCTCGACGAAGCGCTGCTGCTGCCTGGCCACCGCGGCCGGCACCAGCGGCTCGGCGGCGGCGGCCAGGCCGCGCAGGTGCTGGACCCGCTCGAGCAGGATCGCCGCCAGCCGCTCGCCTTCCTGCGCCCGCGCCGCCGCCAGGCCTTCGACAGCGGCCCGGGCGGTGGCCAGCACCGTCTCGGCCGCGCCAACGCTCCCCGCCGCGCCGCGGCACCACTGCATCGCCTCGTGCACCGAAAGGGGACGGGCGTTGGGCAAGAGCTCCCGCACCCGGCTCTCGAGCTGGCCAAGGTGGGCGAGCTGCTCGGGCGTGGGCTCGGCGTTGGCGTTCTCCGCGTCGCCGGCGCCGGTGAGGCGCAGCTCGATCTTGCCGCGCTTGAAGCGGGCGGTGAGGAGCTCGCGCAGGGCCGGCTCGAGCGAGCGATATTCGTCCGGAAGGCGCAGCGCGAGGTCGAGAAAGCGGCCGTTGACGGAGCGCAGCTCGACCCCGAGGCGGGCTGCCGCTGACGGCCCGGAGCGCGCATCGGGCCGCCGTTCGTGCAATGCTGCCGCAGCAGGCGCGACAGGGCTCGCGAAGGCATTGGCGTAGCCGGTCATGCTGTAAACTGCCACGCTCTTTTGCCCCCCGTTTCGCGACCCATGTCAAAGCCCAAGCCAGCCCCCTTGCCCTCGGGCACGGTGGTGGGCGGCTATCAGGTTATCAAGAAACTGGCGGCCGGTGGATTCGGTGTCGTCTACCTCTGCGAAGACGCCGACCGCAAGCTCGTCGCCCTGAAGGAATACCTTCCTTCCTCGCTGGCCGAGCGCTCGCCGGGCGAGCTCACGCCGCGGGTCAAGCCCGAGAAGCAGCCGCTCTACCGTCTCGGCCTGAAGAGCTTCTTCGAAGAGGGGCGCTCGCTCGCGCAGATCTCGCACACCAGCGTCGTCTCGGTGCTGAACTTCTTCCGCGAGAACGAGACCGTCTACATGGTGATGAACTACCTGCAGGGCGACACCCTGCAGGACTTCATCGTCACCGCGCGCGACCTGAAACGCGACAAGGTGTTCCGCGAGTCGACCATCCGCTCGCTCTTCGACGAGATCCTGCGCGGCTTGCGCATCGTCCACCAGCACAAGATGCTGCACCTGGACATCAAGCCGGCGAACATCTTCATCACCAACGAGAACAAGGCGGTGCTGCTCGACTTCGGCGCCGCGCGCGAAGTGCTGAGCAAGGAAGGCAACTTCATCCGGCCGATGTACACGCCGGGCTTCGCCGCGCCCGAGATGTACCGCCGCGACGGCACGCTCGGTCCCTGGACCGACATCTACGCCATTGGCGCGTGCATCTACGCCTGCATGCAGGGCTATCCGCCGAACGACGCACCGCAGCGGATCGAGAAGGACCGGCTCGCGCTCTCGCTCTCGCGCCTGCGCAACGTCTACAGCGACAACCTGATCGAGGTCACCGAGTGGTGCATGTCGCTCGACCCGCTGAGCCGGCCGCAGAGCGTGTTCGCGCTGCAGAAGGAGCTGTCGCGCGAGACCGAGCGGCAGTACACCAAGTTGAGCTTCAGCGAGCGGCTGAAGCTGCAGCTCGAGAACATCACCTCGAGCGCCAAGGCGTAGGCCGGATCCATGCGCTTCTCGGTCTATCAGGTCAGCCGCAAAGGCGGCCGTGAAAAGAACGAAGACCGGATGGGCTATTGCTACACGCGCGACGCGGGCCTGTTCGCCCTCGCCGACGGCATGGGCGGCCACCCCGAAGGCGAGGTCGCCTCGCAGCTCGCCCTGCAGACCCTCGCGGCAATGTTCCAGCGCGACTGCAAGCCGACGCTCGCGGATCCCTTGCGCTTCCTCCACGAGTCGATCGTCTCCGGCCATCACCAGCTGCTGCGCTACGCCACCCAGAAGGCGCTGATCGACACGCCGCGCACGACCGTCGTCGCCTGCCTGCTCCAGGGCAACGCCGCCTACTGGGCGCATTGCGGCGATTCGCGGCTCTACCTGGTGCGCGGCGACAAGCTGATCGCCCGCACCCGCGACCACTCCTATTCCGAGCTGCAGCAGACGATGAGCCAGGTCGTGCCGATGGGCGACCGGTTCAATCGCAACGTCCTCTTCACCTGCCTGGGCAGCCCGGGCAAGCCCGTGGTCGACACGGTCGGGCCGCTGCTCATGCAGGCCGGCGATCGCCTGCTGCTCTGCTCCGATGGCCTGTGGGGCACGGTCAGCGACAGCGAGATCACCGATCAGCTCGCCAACCTGCCGCTCTCGGATTCGGTGCCCGAGCTGGTGGAGCAGGCGCTGCGCAATGGCGGCGCCAAGTGCGACAACGTCTCGGTGCTCGCGGTCGAGTGGGAAGGCGTGGAGAACCGCGAGAGCGGCCACGGCGTCCAGACCAACGCCCTCGGCGAGGCGGTGTTCGCCTCGACCATCCAGGCGAGCGTGCTCGGCTCGGACGTCGCTTCCGACGAGCTCGACGACGCGGAAATCGAGCGTTCGATCAAAGAGATCAACGAAGCGATCCAAAGATCGGCGAAGCTGAAGAAGTCCTGAGTTCGACGGGGCGGCGACAATCGCCGCCATGACTTTCCAACGTTCCTCCGGTCGCCGCGCCGACCAGCTTCGCCCCGTCTCCATCGAGCGCGGCTTCACCCGCCATGCCGAGGGCTCGGTCCTCGTCTCCTTCGGCGACACCCGGGTGCTCTGCACCGCCTCGGTCGAGGACAAGGTGCCGCCGCACAAGCGCGGCAGCGGCGAGGGCTGGCTCACGGCGGAGTACGGCATGCTGCCGCGCGCGACACACACCCGCGGCGACCGTGAGGCCGCGCGCGGCAAGCAGAGCGGCCGCACCCAGGAGATCCAGCGCCTGATCGGCCGCTCGATGCGCTGCGTGTTCGACCTCACGCTCCTCGGCGAGCGCACGATCTCGCTCGACTGCGACGTGCTGCAGGCCGACGGCGGCACCCGCACCGCGGCGATCACCGGCGCCTACGTCGCCGCCGCCGACGCGGTGACCTGGCTCCTGGCCAAAGGCAAGATCGAGCGCTCGCCGATCAAGGACGCCGTTGCCGCGGTCTCGGTCGGCATCGTCTCCGGCACGCCGCTACTCGACCTCGAGTACGTCGAGGATGCCGCCTGCGACACCGACATGAACGTCGTCATGACGGCCTCGGGCGGCTTCGTCGAGCTGCAGGGCACGGCCGAGGGTGCCACCTTCTCCCGGCTCGAGATGGATGCGCTGCTGGCGCTGGCGGCCAAGGGCATCGGCGAGCTGGTCGAGGCGCAGCGCCGAGCCCTCGGCATCGCCTCGGCCTGACGGAGACCCGCCGGTGAGGCTCGTCCTGGCCTCGAACAACCCCGGCAAGCTCGCCGAGCTGCAGGGGCTTTTCACCGGCCTCGGCGTCGAGCTCGTCACGCAAGGATCGCTCGGCATCGGCGAGGCCGAGGAGCCGCACGCGACCTTCGTCGAGAACGCGCTCGCCAAGGCGCGGCATGCGGCCCGGGCGGCCAACGGCGCTGCGATCGCCGACGACTCGGGCCTGGTCGTCGACGCCCTCGACGGCGCGCCCGGCGTGGCTTCCGCCCATTTCGCGTCGCTCGCCGGCCGCTTCGCCGACCGCGAGAGCGAGCGCCGCGCCCAGGACGCGGCCAACAACGCACTGCTGCTCGAGCGCCTGCAAGGACGCAGCGACCGCCGCGCGCGCTTCGTCTCGACCCTGGTGGCGCTCCGCCACGCGGCCGACCCCGAGCCGCTGATCGCGACCGGCCGCTGGCCGGCGGAGATCGCCCTGGCGCCGCGCGGCAGCGCCGGCTTCGGTTACGACCCGCTGGTCTTCATCCCGGCGCTCGGCAAGATGGTCGCGGAGCTCGATGCCGCGGCCAAGAACGCCGTGAGCCACCGCGCCCTGGCCGCCCGGCAGATGCGCGTGCTGATGCGCGACGCCTGGGACCTGGGCTGAGATGAAGACCCCCTTGCCGCCGCTCGTCGCGGCGGAGCCCGCATCGGCCGCCGTGCCGCCCGCGGCCTCGGTCGCCGAGCGACTCGCTGCCTTCATGCGGCCCGGCTCGCTGACCCTGGCGGCGCTGCCGCCGCTCTCGCTCTACGTGCACCTGCCCTGGTGCCTGAAGAAGTGCCCCTACTGCGACTTCAACTCGCATGCCGTGCGCGGCGCGCTCGAGGAGCTGCCGCAGCGGCGCTACGTCGACGCGCTCGTCGCCGACCTCGAGGCGGCGCTGCCTTTCGTCTGGGGCAGGCGGGTGCACACCATCTTCATCGGCGGCGGCACGCCGAGCCTGTTCGCGCCCGAGGAGATCGAGCGGCTGCTGGCGGCGATCCGCGCCCGCTTGCCGCTCGAGCCGGGCTGCGAGATCACGCTCGAGGCCAACCCGGGCACCTTCGAGCGCGAGCGCTTCCATGCCTTTCGCGCCGCCGGCGTGAACCGGCTCTCGATCGGCGTGCAGAGCTTCGACGACTCCCGCCTCGCCGCCCTCGGCCGGGTGCACGACGCGGCCCAGGCGCGCGCCGCCATCGCCGAAGCGAAGGACGCGTTCGAGACCTTCAACATCGATCTCATGTACGCCCTGCCCGGGCAGACGCTGGCCGAGTGCGAAGCCGACCTCGATGCGGCGCTGGCGTTCGCGCCGCCGCACCTTTCCGTGTACCAGCTGACGATCGAGCCGAACACATACTTCGCCAAGTACCCGCCGCCGCTTCCGGACGACGACCTCGCTTCATCGATGCTCGACCGCATCGCCGAGACCACCGTCGCGGCCGGCCTCGAGCGCTACGAGGTCTCGGCCTATGCCCGAGCCGGCCACCGCGCGCGCCACAACCTCAACTACTGGGAATTCGGCGACTACCTCGGCATCGGTGCCGGCGCCCACGGCAAGCTCAGCTTCCCGCACCGGGTCGTCCGCCAGGTTCGGCTGCGCGATCCGGCGGCCTACCTGGCGGGCGCCGAGGCGGGCGCGGCGATCGCTTCCGAGACCGAGGTCCAGCGCGCCGAGTTGCCGTTCGAATTCATGCTCAATGCCCTGCGGCTGCGCGAGGGCTTCGAGCTGGCGCGCTTCGCCGAGCGCACCGGGATGCCGCTTTCGGCGATCGCCGGGCCGCTGGCGGAAGCCGAGCGTCGCGGCCTGGTGGAACGCGACCTTCACCACGTCCGCCCGAGCGAGCGCGGCTTCGATTTCCTCAACGACCTGCTCGAGCTGTTCCTGCCCGTGGCATCTCACTGACAGGCAGCTCCGAGCCTACTTCTCACGGTCCGGCCGAGGGTCGCGCTGCTAGACTGATCCGAACTTCGACCTGCCGCGAGTGCCCCCGCCCACCGACCCCCCGACCCGCGAAGCGCAGGCGCTCAATCTCGATGCGGCGCTGCAATTGCTGGACCAGTCGGGGCACCGGCTGCCCGACCTGCGCGAGGCGGGCAAGGCGGTCTGGCTGCAGGCGGTGATCGACGGCCTGTGCGAGCTCTCGAGCCGCGACCCGCTCACCGGCCTGGCGAACCGCCGTCACTTCGAGCTGATGCTGGCCGGCGAGGTCGACCGCGTCGCCCGCGCCGGCGAGCCGGCGCTGGTGCTGATGATCGACATCGACCACTTCAAGAAGGTCAACGACGCCCATGGCCATCCCGCCGGCGACGAGGTGCTCAAGCATGTCGCCCACACCCTGCAGGACTGCATCCGGCCGATGGACACGGTGGCGCGCTTCGGCGGCGAGGAATTCGCCATGATCCTGCCGAACTGCCCGCCGTCCTTCGCCCAGGCCGTGGCCGAGCGGATCCGGATCCGGATCCAGTCGATGACGATTCCGATCTCGCCCGGCGAGACGGTGCGGGTCACGGTCTCGCTCGGCGGCGCGTTCGCGCCGCAGTGGGTGCGCTCGTCAGCGCTGCTCTGGGTCGAGCGCGCCGACCAGCAGCTCTACCGCGCCAAGACCGAGGGCCGCAACCGCGCCTGCCTGGAGCAGCCGGCGGTCTCGCTCGTCAGCCCCGAGGAGAAGGGCCTGCTCTTCGGCACCTCGCAGTTCCAGGATTTCGCATGAACACGATGCCGGGCCGTCCCAAGTCGTGCTCAGCCCCCTCGGGGGGCAGCGCCGGGGCGGCAGCCGCAAGCGTGGGGGCACGATGAGCACGCCGAGCGCGGCAGGAAGGATTCTCGCGGTGACCAGCGGCAAGGGCGGGGTCGGCAAGACCTTCGTCTCGGCCAACCTCGCCGCGGCGCTCGCCGAGCGGGGCGAGCGCGTGCTGGTGCTCGACGCCGACCTGGGCCTGGCCAACCTCGACGTCGTCCTCAACCTCTCGCCCACGGTGACGCTGCACGACGTGTTCACCGGCAAGGCGACGCTCGAGCAGGCGATCGTGCCCGCACCCGGCGGCTTCTCGGTGCTGCTCGCCGGCTCGGGGCTGGTCGAGTACTCGCGCCTCACGCCGCAGGTGCGCGACCAGCTCGCCGAGGTCATCCTCCAGCTCACGCCGCGCTTCGACCGGATCCTGCTCGACACCGGTGCCGGCATCTCCGACGTGGTGCTGCATGCGGTCTCGCTCGCCGACGAGGTGCTGGTCATCGTCACGCCCGAGCCGACCTCGATGACCGATGCCTACGCGACGATCAAGGTGCTGGCGACGCTGCAGAAGCGGCGTCACATCCGGCTGATCGTCAACCAGGTCAGCTCGGCCGGCGAAGGGCGGACGATCCGCAACCAGCTGCAGCTCGTCGTCGACCGCTTCGTTGCGCCGCAGCTCAAGGCCGAGGGCGATCCAGTGCCGCTGATGCTCGAGCTTGCGGGCGAGATTCCGATCGACCCGTTGGTGCGCGAGGCGGTCAGCAAGCGCAGCCTCCTGCTCGCCATCGCGCCGGGTGCGCCGGCGGCCAAGGCGATCAACGCCGCTGCGGCGCGGATAGCGGGCTGAGGACGGCGGCGCTCAGCCGCCTGGCCTGAGCAGGACGATCAGGGCGCCGTGGCCGCCGTCGGCGGCGCGGGCGTAGGTGAAGGCGAGCACCTCGCTCCTCTGCACCAGCCACGACTTCACCTTGCCCTTGAGCACCGGCTCCCTGCCCGGCGAGCCGTGACCCTTGCCGTGGACCACGCGCACGCAGCGCTTGCCGCTGCGCGCCGCCTCGCGCAGGAAGGCGGAGAGGCGCTCGCTCGCCTCGTCGCGACGCAGGCCGTGCAGGTCGATCTCGCCCTGCAGCACCCAGACGCCGCGGCGGAGCTTTCGCACCACGTCGATGCCGACGCCTCGGCGGCGAAACGACAGCGCGTCGTCGGTATCGAGCAGCGACTCGGCGTCGAAGCCGTCGGAGATCGCCTCGACCAGCACCGCGGCGTCGTCGCGCTCGCGCTGGCGCGCCTGCGGCGCCGGCCGCGGCCGTTCCGGCGCGGCATGGCCGGCGCGGCGCAGCGGCACGACCTGGCCGACGGCGTGGGCGAAGAGGTTGCGCTCGCGGCGTTCGGCGGCGGCCCGCTCGCGCTCGGCGGCAAGCCGGGCCTCGGCGGCGCGGCGTTGCTCGACCAGGGCGGCGCGGATCAGCGCCAGCTCCGCGAGCGAGCCGGCCTTGACCCGCGGCTTGGGAGTGGCCTTCACAGCAGACCCCGTTCGGCGAAGGAGACCACGCGGCCCTGGCCGACGACCAGGTGATCGAGCACGCGCACGTCGACCAGCGCCAGCGCGCTCTTCAGGGTCTGCGTCAGGAACTCGTCGGCGCGCGAGGGCTCGGCCGCGCCCGAGGGATGGTTGTGCGCCAGGATCACCGCCGCAGAGCCGAGCTCGAGCGCGCGCTTGACGATCTCGCGCGGGTAGACCGAGGTCTGCGTCAGCGTGCCGTGAAACATCTCCTCGAGCAGGATCAGCCGGCTCTGGACGTCGAGAAAGAGCACCGCGAAGACTTCGTGGGCCCGGCCGCCGAGCTGCAGCGAGAGGTAGTCCTTGACCTTGCCGGGCGAGTCGAACGCCGGCTTGGCGGCGAGCTCGCCGGCGACCGAGCGGCGCGCCAGCTCGAGCACCGCGGCGACCTCGGCCCGCTTGGCGCTGCCGCCCAGGCCCTTGACCCGCTTCAGCTCGTCGGGCCCGGCGCGCAGCAGGCCGCCGAGGCCACCGAAGGCGTCGAGCAGGTTCTGCGCGAGCTGCAGCACCGAGATGCCGGGCAAGCCGGTGCGCAGCAAGAGGGCGATCAGCTCGGCATCGGCGAGCGCGGCGGGTCCCAGGGCGAGCAGCTTCTCGCGCGGGCGGGCCGAGGCGGGAATGTCCTTGAGCATCTCGGGTCAGACTGGCAAGGGTGCGAAGGCGCCGGCTCGTAAAATCGGCTCAGTCTATCTCCCGAGAACTCCATCCCTTGAACCGCGTCGAGCCCGGGTCGTTCCTGACCCTGCACTATCGCCTGAGCGATCCCGAGGGCTCCGCCTTCGTCGATACCTTCGGCGCGCAGCCGGCGACGCTCTCGCTCGGCACCGGCGAGCTCGCTCCGGCGATGGAAGCGCGCCTGCTCGGCCTGGAAGAAGGCAGCCGCGCTTCGTTCGCGCTGGAAGCGGGCGAGGCCTTCGGCGAGCGCAACCCGGAGCTGCTGCAGCGGGTGAAGCGGGCGCTCCTCGCCGAGCATGGCGATGCCGACGCCGAATACCGGGTCGGCGACGTCGTCCGCTTTCCCACGCCGGACGGCCAGGCGAGCTTTGCCGGGGTCGTGCGCGAGGTCGAGGACGACGCGCTCGTCTTCGACTTCAACCATCCGCTCGCGGGCCGGCCCGTCACTTTCGAAGTGCAGCTGATCGGAATCCTGTAGTCATGAAGCCCCCACGCTCCCTTCGTTCGCTGCCTCCCGAGGGGGCTCGGCCGGCCTTGGCGCGGCCCGGCGCCCGGCCATGACGGTCGAAGAAGTCATCCTCGCCGAGCCGCGCGGCTTTTGCGCCGGCGTCGACCGCGCCATCGAGATCGTCGAGCGGGCGCTGAAGCGCTTCGGCGCGCCGATCTACGTGCGTCACGAGATCGTGCACAACACCTTCGTCGTCGACGACCTGCGCAAGAAGGGCGCGATCTTCATCGAGGACCTCGGCGAAGTGCCCCCGGGATCGACGCTGGTCTTCAGCGCCCACGGCGTGTCGCAGGCGGTGCGGATCGAGGCCGCGGCGCGTGGCTTCAGCGTCTTCGACGCCACTTGCCCGCTGGTGAACAAGGTGCACATCGAGGTCGCCAAGCTGGCGCGCGAAGGCTACGAGTTCATCATGATCGGCCACAAGGGCCACCCCGAGGTCGAGGGCACGATGGGCCAGCTCGACCATGGCATCTACCTGGTCGAGGACGTCGAGGACGTCGCCCGGGTCGAGATCCCTCCCGGGCAGAAGCTCGCGGTCGTGACCCAGACCACGCTCTCGGTCGACGACGCGGCGGCGATCCTGGCGGCGGTGAAGCGCCGCTTTCCCGATGTGCGCGAGCCGAAGCAGCAGGACATCTGCTACGCCACCCAGAACCGGCAGGACGCGGTCAAGATGCTGGCGCCGGGCGTCGACGTGCTCGTGGTCGTCGGCAGCCCGAGCAGCTCGAACAGCAACCGCCTGCGCGAGCTCGCCGAGCGGCTCGGCGCAGACGCCTACATGGTCGACAAGGCCGATGACCTGAAGGCCGAATGGTTCGAAGGTCGGCGCCGCGTCGGCGTCACCGCCGGCGCGTCGGCGCCGGAACTCCTGGTGCAGAGGGTCGTCGATCGGCTGCGCGCCCTCGGCGCGGTCTCGGTGCGCAGCCTTCCGGGCGCGGTCGAGACGGTGCACTTCCCGCTGCCCAAGGGGCTGGGCGACAAGGCGATGGGCACGCCGCTCGAGCGCTAGGGCGCCGCCGCGCGGCGCGGCTCAGCCCTTGCGACGCGGGTGGAAGACCAGCGGTGCGCCTTGCGCCGGAGGGCGTGCGGCCGCCGGCGGTGCGGCGACGTTGCGATCGCAGCCGTCGCAGCCGCAACCGCTCGCCGCCTGGGCGTGGCGCTGCAGGAAGCGGGCGGCGAAACCGGGCAGCGGCCGCTGCAGCAGGGCAACGGCGATGCCGCGCCGCGCCGCCGCGGGCAGCAGGGTCCAGGTCGCGTAGCAGGCGCAGCCGGCGACGAGGCAGAGGGCAAATATGGTCTGGATCACGGCTCAGCTCCCCAGCGCAAGCGTGGCGCGGTAGGTGATGAAGGCGGCGACGTAGGCGAGCGCGAACAGGTACGCCGCCATCAGCAGCGGATAGCGCCACGAGTTGGTCTCGCGCTTGACCACCGCCAGGGTCGAGATGCATTGCGGCGCGAACACGTACCAGGCGAGCAGCGAGTACGCGGTCGCGAGCGACCAGCCCTGGGCGATCACCGGTGAAAGCGCGGCGGCAACCGAGTCGCCGGCGGCGGACATCGAATAGACCGTGCCGAGCGCGCCGACCGCGACCTCGCGCGCCGCCAGTCCGGGCACCAGCGCGATCGAGATCTGCCAGTTGAAGCCGATCGGCGCGAACAGGTGCTGCAGGCCCTGGCCGAGCATGCCGGCGATGCTGTACTGGATCGCCGGCCCGGTAGCGCCATCGGGCGGCGCCGGGAAGCTGGAGAGGAACCAGAGCACGACCATCAGCGAGAAGATGATCCCGCCGACCCGCTTGAGGAAGATCGCCGCCCGCTCCCACAGGCCGAGGACGAGATTGCGCAGGCCCGGCATCCGGTAGGGCGGCAGCTCCAGCATCAGCGGCTGGTAGCGGCTCTTGATCCAGATGCGCTTGAGCACCCAGGCCACGGCCATCGCCGAGACCACGCCGGCGACATAGAGCACGAACAGGGTGATGCCACGCAGGTTGAACGGGCCGACGGCGCGATCGGGCACGAATGCGCCGATGAGGAGGGCGTAGACCGGCAGGCGCGCCGAGCAGGTCATGAGCGGCGCGATCATGATCGTCGACAGCCGGTCCTTCCAGTTGGCGATGGTGCGCGTCGCCATGATCCCGGGGATGGCGCAGGCGAAGCTCGACAGCAGCGGGATGAAGGCCCGGCCCGAAAGGCCCACCTTGCCCATCAGGTTGTCGAGCAGGAAGGCGGCGCGGGGCAGGTAGCCCGAGTCCTCGAGCACGAGGATGAAGAGGAACAGGATCAGGATCTGCGGCAGGAAGACGAGCACGCTGCCGGCGCCGGCGATCACGCCGTCGACGAGGAGGCTCCGCAGCGGCCCGTCGGCCATGTGCGCGGTGGTCCATTGGCCGGCGGCGGCCATCGCCCCCTTGATCGCGTCCATCGGCAGGTTGGCCCAGGAGAACACCGCCTGGAACATCAGGAACAGGACGACGGCGAGGAGGGCCAGGCCCCAGACCGGATGCATCACGACCGCGTCGATCCGGTGATGGAAGCGCTGCACCGCTGCCGCGCCGGGGGCGGCGACCGCGAGGATGCGGCGCACCTCGAGCTGCAGGTCGGCCGACGAGCGGGCCTCGCGCTCGGATTCGGCGCCGACCGTGGCGACTTCCGGCAGCGCCTGGCCCAGCCGCTCCTCGAGCAGGGCGAGCAGGCCGGCGTGGCCGTCGGACTTCACCGCCACCGTCTCCACCACCGGGCAGCCGAGCTCGGCGGAGAGCCGGGCGACGTCGATCGCGAGCCCCTCGGCGCGGGCGACGTCGGCCATGTTGAGCGCCACCATCAGCGGCCGGCCGAGCTGCTTCAGCTCGAGCACGAGTCGCAGGTTCATGCGCAGGTTGGTCGCGTCGACGACGGCGACGATTGCGTCGGGCGCGGCTTCGCCGTGGCGCCGGCCCTCGATCACCTCGAGCGTGATCTGCTCGTCGGGCGTGGCCGGGGTGAGGCTGTAGGCTCCCGGCAGGTCGATCACCGAGACCGCGCGGCCGTTGCCCAGGCGCGTCAGGCCGACCTTGCGCTCGACCGTGACGCCGGCGTAGTTGGCCACCTTCTGCCGGGCACCGGTCAGGAGGTTGAACAGGGCCGTCTTGCCGCAGTTCGGGTTGCCGACCAGGGCGACGCTCCAGAGCGGGGCCTGGTTCGGTGCGTTCAGGGCGTGCGGCGACATGGCAGGCTCAGGCGGCGGTTCGTGCGCCCGGGTCGATCTCGATGCACTGGGCCTCGATCAGGCGCAGGGCGAACATCGTCTCGCCGATCAGCACCGCCAGCGGCTCGCGCCCGCCCGGGCCGCGGCGCAGCAGCTGCACCGGCTCTCCGGGTAGAAAGCCGAGCTCGCCGAGCCGGCGCAGGGCGACGGCGTCCACCTCCGGCGAGGCGGCGACCACGCGGGTCACCGTCGCCCGGCCGCCGGCGGCGAGCGAGGCGAGCGTCTGCGTGGCCGCGGGCGGCCGGGAAAGGCGTGCGGGAGACATGGTCGTCGCTAGACGGGATTGCAAATAGGAACAATTATCAATCATAATCCCTTCCATTCCCCCGTACCCGATGCTCGCCTGTCGATTTGCGGTCATGTCGCTTCACAATGCTCCTCGTCCTGCACCAGCAGCCGCCTGCGCGCCCTCCAGCGGGCACGGGCTGCACGTGTGCGCGGTGATCCCGAGCCCCTGGAGCCTGCATGAAAAGCGACCCGCAAGTCATCGTCCACCTCAACGCGCAGCTGAAGAACGAGATCACGGCCGCGAACCAGTATTTCCTGCACTACCGGATGCTCAAGCACTGGGGTCTGGACAAGCTGGCGAAGAAGGAATACGAGGAGTCGATCGGCGAGATGAAGCACGCCGACCGCCTGATGGAGCGCATCTTCACGCTCGAGGGCCTGCCCAACGTGCAGGATCTCGGCAAGCTCCTGGTCGGCGAGAACGTGCCGGAGATTCTCTCTTGCGACCTGCTCTCGGAGACCGGCGCGCAGGCGACGATCAAGGACGGCATCGCCTACTGCGAGACGGTGCGCGACTACGTCTCGCGCGACATCCTTCAGGCGATCCTCGATGACACCGAGGAGCACATCGACTACCTCGAGACCCAGATCGACCTCGTCGGCAAGGTCGGGCTCGAGAACTACCTGCAATCGCAAATGGGCGTGCACGGCGACGATTGAGTCCGGCCGCGCCCTCGAAAGGCGTGTACCGAGATGATCGTCTGCGTCTGCCGTCGGGTCTCCGACCACCAGATCCGCGAGGCTGCGGCCGAGGGGGCGGTGAGCCTCGAGTGCCTGAAGACCGAGCTCGGCGTCGCCACCCAGTGCGGCCGCTGTGCCGACTGCGCCTCGCGCATCCTCTGCGACGCCCGATCCGCGTCGGCCTCCGGGATGCCGATGCGTCGCATGCACCAGGCCGAGCAGACGGCCTGAGTCGCCTCGGGCGACTTCGCCGAGGGAGCCGCTCGCTCAGGCGGACGCTCCCTACAATCCGGACCCTTTCCTCTCTCGCTCGCCGCGACCCCGCGGCGCGGCCGCCATGCTGGATATCACCCTCCTGCGCAAGGACCTCGCGACCGTGGTCGCCCGGCTCGAGACGCGCCAGTCGCCGCAGCCCTTCCTCGACGTTGCCCGCTTCGGCACGCTCGAGTCCGAGCGCAAGGGACTGCAGACGCGCACCGAGGAGCTGCAGGCGCGGCGCAACAGCCTGTCGAAGGAGATCGGCAGGAAGAAGGGGCAGGGCGCCGACGCCAGCGCCGAGATGGCCGAGGTGAACGGCATCGCCGGCGAGCTCGAGCGCTCGGCGGCGCGGCTGGAGGCGATCCAGGCCGAGCTCGCGACGATGCTGATGTCGCTGCCCAACCTGCCGGACGCGAGCGTGCCGGTCGGCCCCGACGAGAGCGCCAACGTCGAGGTGCGCCGCTGGGGCACGCCGCGCAGCTTCGAGTTCACGCCGCGGGACCACGTCGACCTCGGCGCGCCGCTCGGCATGGACTTCGACACCGGCGCCAAGCTCTCGGGCGCGCGCTTCTCGTTCCTGCGCGGCCCGGTCGCCCGGCTGCATCGTGCGCTCGCCCAGTTCATGCTCGACGTGCAGACCGGCGAGCACGGCTACACCGAGTGCTGGACGCCCTACATCGTCAACCGCGAGATCCTCGAGGGCACCGGCCAGCTGCCGAAGTTCAAGGAGGACATGTTCTGGGTCACGCGCGGCGGCGACGAGAAATCGCCGGAGCAGTACCTGATCTCGACCTCGGAGATCTCGCTCACCAACAGCGTGCGCGAGCAGGTGCTCGCCGCCGACGCGCTGCCGGTCAAGCTGACCGCGCACAGCCCGTGCTTCCGCTCGGAGGCCGGCAGCGCCGGCCGCGACGCCCGCGGCATGATCCGCCAGCACCAGTTCGACAAGGTCGAGATGGTGCAGATCGTCCATCCCGAGAAGAGCTTCGAGGCGCTCGAGCAGATGGTCGGCCATGCGGAGGCGATCCTGCACAAGCTCGGCCTGCCGTACCGGGTGGTGCTGCTCTCCACCGGCGACATGGGATTCGGCGCGACCAAGACCTACGACCTCGAGGTCTGGGTGCCGGCGCAGAACACCTATCGCGAGATCAGCTCGGTCTCGAACTGCGAAGCCTTCCAGGCGCGGCGAATGCAGACGCGCTTCAAGAACGCCCAGGGAAAGAACGAGTTGGTGCACACCTTGAACGGCTCGGGCCTCGCGGTCGGGCGCACTTTGGTGGCGGTGCTCGAGAACGGCCAGAACGCCGACGGCTCGATCGCCATTCCCGAGGCGCTGCGCCCCTACCTCGGCGGCGCCAGCGTCCTCAGGCCATGAGCGAAGTGCGTGATGCCCGGGCGCGCGAGCTGCTCGCGGCGCTCGATGCCGCCCGTCTCGTGCCCTTGTTCAGCGAGCGCGAGCCGGGGTTCGACCTGAGCGAAGCGTTCGCCACCGCCGACGCGCTGCGCCGCCTGCGTCTCGGCCGCGGCGAGCGGCCCGTGGGCTACAAGATCGGCTTCACCAACCGCGGCATCTGGGACCGCTACGGCGTGCATGCGCCGATCTGGGGCCCGGTGTGGGACTCGACCGTCGAGCAGGTGGAAGGAGGCGAGGCGAGGGTGTCGCTGGCACCGTTCTCGCTGCCGCGGCTCGAGCCCGAGATCATGTTCGGCTTCGCCCGCGCGCCGCGCGCGGGCATGAGCGAGGCCGGGCTCGCCGGCTGCATCGACTGGGTGGCGCACGGCTACGAGATCGTGCACACGCACTCGGCCGACTGGCGCTTCAAGGCCGCCGACACCGTGGCCGACTTCGCGCTCCACGGCCGCCTGTTCGTCGGCCGGCGGGTGCCGATCGCCGCTTTCGCCGATCCGGCGCGCGAGCTCGCGGCGCTGCACGTCGAGCTGCTCGAGGACGGCAAGGTCATCGACGAAGGCGACGCCACCATCGTCCTCGACGGCCCGCTGACCGCGCTCCGCCTCTGGGTCGACGCCATGGCGGTGCAGGCCGAGCAGTGGCCCATCGTCGCCGGCGACATCGTCACCACCGGCACCATCACCGATGCCGCGCCGATGCGCCCGGGGCATCGCTTCGAATCCCGGCTCAGCGATGCGCGCCTTCCCGGCCTGGCGTTGACCACGCTGGCCTGAGCCGTCGGAGAGCGTCGACTAGAATCCCGCCCTCGGCTCCAGACCCGCCGAAGCACCCGACCGGAGAGGTGGCAGAGTGGTCGAATGCGCCAGACTCGAAATCTGGTTTACGGTTTCACCGTAACGTGGGTTCGAATCCCACCCTCTCCACCAAATCGACGTCCAGAGTGCACGGAACGTCCTCACCTGCGAGACAGCCGACGAGCATCGAGCGGCCCCGCGGTAGCACGGACGGGCTCATCGCCAGACGGGAAGCCTATTTCACGAGATCGGCGCCGGCCTTACAGGCGGCTGCGTCCTGATCGCCTGTACCACCGCTGCAACCGATAGCGCCGATCAGCTTGCCGCCTTCGACCAGCGGCCAACCTCCGGGCGAGGCGATCAGCGTCGGATCGAGCGTGCCCACGTAGGGATGGCCGGTCTCGAAGGCGTTGTAGAACGCGCGCGACTCACGACGATAGCGCGCGGCAGTGCGCGCCTTGCCCTGGGAAATGCTGATCGAGGCCAGCTGTGCGCCGTCCATTCGCGAGAAGTGGACGAGTTCGCCGTGGGTATCGACAACGGCAATGTTCAACTTCCAGCGATGCTTGGCGGCCTCGGCCTCAACCGCGGCGACCAGCTTCTTGGCGGTCTCCAGACTGATCGGTGTGCCGTACGGAATATCGAACGGCGTGCCATCCGCCGTACCGCCAGCGGCCGGCGGCGCTGCTGATGCGGGGGGCGCTGCGGGCGTCTGCGCCTGGAGAGGGGCGCTGATCAACGCCGCACCGCAAGCGATCAACGATGTCAACACGAGCGTACGCATTCGTATCCTCCTGAAGTTGTTGTTGCGCCGTATCCGGGTCCGGCGTGTTCAAACACTCCGGTACGCGCAAGCACGGTCCCGGCACTCGCAAGTCACGAGAACTATAGGGATCCCGCTCCGCTCCCGGTGGCAATCGGCGCATGGGTCCGGCACGCCGTGGCTGGCATTGCTCCCACCCAGCCCGAGGTCGAGAATACCAGCCTGGCGACGCCATGCGGACAGTAGTCGAGCGGTGTTGGAGCGACGGCTCCTGGCCGCCGCCTGAGCGTTGAAGTTCAAGAGCCGTAGGGCCGGCTCACGACCCTGAGCAGGGCGCGGGCTGCTGGCTGCTTGCTGCTTAAGCAGGCGTCCGCGTCAACCGCGCTGCGGGCCGCGCTTCTTGCGTCGGCAGACGGAGCCGATGCAGGCCAGCCCGAAGAGCATCAGCGCATAGCTTTCCGGTTCAGGCACGGCGGCCACCGGAGCAGCGACGGTCGGGTCGATCCGGTAGTCATGGCCGCTTGCGCTCGTGATCGACATGCCGCTCGGCAGCGTGCCGAGCCAGATGCCTGCCGTGTTGCGGCCGTCGGCGAACCCGCCGAACTCGAGCTGGCGGTTGAAGTCAGTGATGTTGGCCTGCCCGGAAACGCCGAAGGTGGCGCTGATGGGCAGCACATCGCCGACGTGCGCCGTCACCGTCAACTCGCTGCTGCGAAGCGAGTACAGGCCGTTTCCGTTGGCGAGCTGAGTGCGCTGGAAGTACTGCAGCGGTCCCTCGCTCGAGAAGTTCTGCGGGCCGTAGCCCGGGATCACGAAGCTCGCGAAGAGGCTGATCGGATGGACCGCGAAGGGCGGGTAGCCGAGCGGATAGTTCGACACCACTTCGGCGGCGTACATGAGCGGCACCTGGACTTCCGTGCCGATCGCCAATCCGGCGACGTTGACGGTCAGGTAGTCGGTGAAAGATGCCCCGGCCTGGATGTTCGTGTAGACCGTCGAGGTGTTCGTGGTCGCTGGCAGCTGGGGCGGGCTGATCGGATTGCGCGCGACGGCGAGATCGTTGCCATAGACATGCAGGACGCCCGGATCGGCCGCTGCAAAGCCGCCGGCGAAGGCGCTCACGAGGCCAGGGCCGGTGACGCTGCCACCGCAGCATGGAACGCCCGGAATCACGAAGAAGCTGCCGCCTTCGCCGCTGGCTTCCGAATGGAGCACGCCGTCGTTTCGACTCACCGCGATCGGCACCCATTCCGATTCCGGGATGGGACCGACACCGATCGCCGTGTAGCCGGTGACCGAAGCGCTGACGGTAGGGGTCTGGGCGACCGCGAATTGCAGCGGCAACAGCGCCAGCAAGGCGCAAAGAGCAAGCGGACGTGTCGACATGAGTTTTCCCCGAGGGCTCTTCGTGCGCGGGATGCCGGCCGCCGGCATCTTCTCCTCCTAATACGGAAGACGACGGCCAAAGAGGAAACAGCTGCATCGTCGCTCGCACGCGTTGCTCGAGACCGTGGCGGTTCGCGGTCTCAAAACGAGTGGCGCGACGCCATTGCCCTCTCTGGCGCTGCTCCTTGGAGACGCCCGAAAGACTCGGGTAGGTGACCCGAAACTCAGGCGCGCAACGCTGCCCTTTCCTCGTTGGCGGCTTCGGCCGTATGAGCCCGGATGTCCGCCTCGGCCGACGCGATGGCACTGGCCTTGGCCGCATCGCCCATGGCAAGTCCCTCGGCGCGCACGAAGCGCACGTCGGTGATGCCGAAGAAGCCGAACACCGTCTTCAGGTAAGACTCCTGGTGATCGAGAAAGGCCAATGCCGGGTTGGCCGAGTAGGCGCCCCCACGGGAGGACACAACGATCACCGTCTTGCCGCCGGCCAGGCCCACGGGGCCCTGCTCGGTGTACTTGAACGTGCGGCCCGCCTGGGCCACGCGGTCGATCCAGGCCTTGAGCTGGCTGGGGATCGAAAAGTTGTACATCGGCGCGGCCACGACCACCACGTCCGCGGCCAGAAACTGACTCACGAGTTGCTCGGTGCGGGCGTTCTCGCGCTTCTGCGCCGGCGTCAGCGCGTCGGCGTCGATGCCCAGGCGAAAGCCCAACGAATCCATGTCCAGGTGGGATGGCGCATCGGCCGCCAGGTCCAGATGCTCGACCATTGTGCCGGGATGGCTGTCCTGCCATTGGGCGACGGTACGGCGGGTGAGTTGGCGCGAGACGGACTGGGTGCCGAGCGGGCTGGAATCGATGTGCAGCAGCTTCAAGGTCTTCTCCTGGGTGGCCGCGGTGCAGCCGTTGAGAGAGAGTTTGCCGGTGGATCAATCGCTTGATAAGCCGCCAGAATCGAGATAGATTGTTCTATCAATGGAACGATCATGCAGGACCTGAACGACATGCTCTTCTTCGCCGAGGTCGCGGACCGGGGCAGCTTCTCCGCAGCCGGCAGGGCGCTGGCAGTGCCGAAGTCCAGGTTGTCGCGCCGTGTCGCCGATCTCGAATCCCGGCTCGGCGTGCGCCTGCTCCAGCGCACGACTCGCAAGTTGTCGCTGACGCAGGCCGGCGAGATCTACCACCGCCACTGCGTGGCCATGCGCGAGCAGGCCGAGGCGGCCGACGAGGCAGTGGCGCAAGTGCAGACGCAGCCGCGCGGGACCGTGCGCGTCACGTGCCCGGTGACGCTGGCCCAGACCACGATCGGCCCGGTGCTGCCGCGCTTCCTGGCCGCGCATCCCCAGGTCCGCGTCGAGATGCAGGTCACCAATCGGCTCATCGATCTCGTCGAGGAAGGCGTGGACGTGGCGCTGCGTGTCCGCGCCAATCTCGATGACAGCAGCAGCCTGGTGGCCCGAAACCTGGGTGAGACCAATAGCGTGCTGGTGGCCAGCCCGCAGTTGCTGCAGCGCTTCGGCGCGCCGGCGGACGTGGAGTCGCTGCACAAGCTGCCGACGATCGCCATGTCCGCGGCCGACGGTCGCGCCAGCTGGCACCTGCTGGGTCCCCTTGGAGCGACGTTCGAGCTGCAGCACCGCCCGATCTACACAGCCGACGACCTGATCGCGCTCAGGAGCGCTGCGCTGCAAGGCACGGGCATCACCGTGCTTCCGGACTACCTGTGCAGCGACGAACTCCGGCGCGGCGAACTGGTGCCGGTTCTGCCCGGCTGGGCACCGCCCGTAGCGATGGTGCTAGCGGTCTTCCCGTCGCGGCGCGGCATGGTGCCGGCCGTTCGCCGCTTCATCGACTTCCTCTTGGCCAATGTGGTGGCCGGAGTGCGCATCGTGCCCTAGTTGAAGCCTTGCACCCGCCGATGCCCGTCGTCCACCGCCTGCCTGCCTACCTGCTGAACGGCATCGCCGTCGCACTGGGCATCGGCATCATCCAGCTGCTCGTCGTTGCCACCGCCGGGCCGCAGGCCGGCGCGCTGGCCATGAGCGGCGCGGTCTGCGCCAGTCTGGCCGACGTGCCGAACACCGTACACCGCACGGCGCAGCGCGTCCCGGCTGCCGCGCTGCTGGGCTGGCTGGCGGCGCTGGTGGTCGCGCTGTTGCAAGCCCACCCGGTCGCACTGGGCCTGGCCGTGGCGGTCATCGTCTTCGTCGCGATGATGACGATGGCCTGGGGCGCGAGGGCCGGTGCGGTGTCGTTCGCGCCCATCCTGGCTCTGGTCTTCACGATGGCCACGCCGCCTGGCAAGGTGCCACTGGCCACGCTCGCCGTGTGGCACGCCGCGGGCGCCCTGGCCTATGTCGGCTGGTCGCTCCTCGCCGCAAGCGTGCTGCAGCGACGCTATCGCACGCTGGCGCTGTGCGAGGCCCTACGCGCCACCGCCGCCCTGCTGCGGGCGCGCGCGGGCCTGCTGACCGATCCGGGGCAGGCTGCTGATGCGGTGGCCATTCGCAACTGGATCCAAGGCGAGGCCGTTCTGGCCGAACACTTGCAGGGCGCGCGCGACTTCGTCTTTACTGCGCCGGACAGCGCACGGGCCCGGCGCGACAGCGCCATCCTGCTGCGCGCCATCGACCTGCGCGACATGCTGCTGGCCAGCCGGCTCGACCTGGAGTTGCTGGGCAACGACGCCAGCGCACGCCGGCTGCTGGATCGGGCGGCCGAAGGCCTGAACCAGATCGCCTCGCAGCTCGATGCCGCGGCCTCAACCTTGCGCAGCGACGCCCCGCCCGTTGCGCCGGCGGATGACGATGCCGATCGCTGGTTCGAACACGTGCCGCTGGCCGCCGACGACTCCCGCACCCGGCTGCTGCCGCTGATCGCGTCGCGCCTTCGCGGGCTCGCGGCCGACGCGGCACGCATCCATGCCCTGCTGCGCGGCGAGCCGGCCGGCCGCCGGTTCGCCGCTTGCTGCCGATCCTGGCGACAGCGCGCCGCTGCCGGCCGAAGCGCCGGGCACCGATGTGCTGCCATGGCTGCTGCGGCGCCTGCAGATGATGCAGCGCGACGCGCAGCAGATCCGTCGCGCTGCCGCCGCCATCTTCACCGTAAGCGCGGTCTCAAGGCCCCATTGCGGGTTGGCGCCGGGATGAGCACGATCGCGTGAGGGTGCTCACGCTTGGATGTGTGCACGTAGCGAGGCAAGTGCACACATGGACAAGCGAGTCATCAATGGCAAGGACACGCGGCGCAAGCACAGCGAGGCGTTGAAGCGCGATCTCGTCGAACGAAGCCTGCAGGCGGGTGCGTCGGTGTCGGCCCTGGCGCAGGAGCATGGCATCAACGCGAACCTCTTGTTCAACTGGCGCCGGCTTCACCTTCGTGCGCAGGGCCTCGACGGCGCGACGACTGCGTTGCCGACGCTGCTACCAGTCACGGTGCAGCCTGAGATGCGGGCGCCGACCGCCCCTAGGCAGCAAGCGCCGTCGGCACCGGCCCGCACGCCGACGGGAACCATCGAGATCGAGATCGGCAACGCCCGAGTCCGGCTGCGCGGCGCGGTCGACGAGGCCAGCATGCGCGGCGTCCTGCGGGTGCTGAGCGAGCTTGCATGATCGGCTTGCCATCGGGGACCCGCGTTTGGATTGTCGCCGGCCACACCGACATGAGGAAGGGCTTCGACGGCCTGGCCGCGCTGGTGCAGACGGCTCTTGCCGAGAACCCGTTCTGCGGCCACGTCTTCGTCTTCCGCGGCCGGCGCGGCGACATCCTCAAGGTCTTGTGGTTCGACGGCCAGGGCCTGATGCTGCTGGCCAAGAGGTTGGAGCGCGGCCGCTTCATCTGGCCGCAGGCCAGCTCGGGCAGCGTGTCGTTGACGCCGGCGCAGCTGTCGATGCTGCTCGAAGGCATCGACTGGCGCATGCCGGTGCGAACGCATCAGCCCGAGCTCGCGGCCTGAACCACTGTAGAACCAAGCCTCCGGTGCGCCACCAATGGTGGGCAGTGCCGAAGGCCGGCACAGTAGATATCCGTGCCGACCACGCCTCCCACGCCTGCCACCGTCGAAGCGCTGCTGCGCGTCGTCGAGGAGCGCGACTCCGAGGTGGCATTGCTCAAGCTGATGGTCGACAAGCTCACGCTGCAGTTGCTGCGCGCGCGCCGAGCCCAGTACGGACGCTCCAGCGAGCAGTTGGATGACCCGCAGATCGCCCTGATCGAGGGCGCACCACTGTATGAGCATCCGGCGCCCAAGGCAGCGCCCAAGGCTGATGCGGCCAACAGCGTGGGCATCGACCGGCAACTGCCCGCGCACCTGCCGCGCGAGAACCTGGTGCACCGCCCGGCAACGACCGAGGCTGCGCACGACGCGACCGGCAACGCTTGCGGCTGCACCGCGTGTGGCGGCCGGCTGCGCCAGATCGGCGCCGACGTGTCGGAACAACTCGAGTACGTGCCATCGCGCTTCAAGGTCATCCGCCATGTGCGCCCCAAGCTCGCGTGCGTGAACTGCGAGGCCATCTTCCAGGCCGCGGCCCCGGGCCGGCCGATCGCACGCGGCGTGGCCGGCCCAGCCTTGCTCGCCAACGTGCTCGTCTCCAAGTACTGCGACCACATCCCGCTGCACCGCCTGGCTCGCATCCACGCCCGCGACGGCGTCTGCTTCGATCCCTCGACCTACGGCGGCTGGGTCGAACAGAGCCACGCCTTGCTCGATCCGCTGGTGGCCGCGCTCGGCCGCTACGCGCTGGCAGGCGTCAAGGTGCACGCCGACGACACGCCGGTGCCGGTTCTGAACCCGGGCCGCGGTAGGACCAAGACGGGCCGCCTGTGGGTCTACGTTCGCGACGACCGGCCGGCCGGCAGCACCGAGCCTGCGGCGGCCTGGTACCGCTACTCACCCAACCGCAAGGGCGAGCATCCGCAGGAGCACCTGAAGGGCTACCGCGGCATCCTGCAGGCCGACGCCTACGGCGGCTACGGCAAGATCTATGCGAGCGGACGCGTTCAAGAGGCACTGTGTTGGGCGCACGCACGGCGACCGTTCTGGGATATGTACGACAACCAGGGCCGCGTAGCCGGCTCCGTCGCCGATCAGGCGTTGCAGCGCATCGCGGCCCTCTACGCGATCGAGGCCGAGATCCGGGGTCAACCACCCGACGTACGGCGCCGCGAGCGACAGGCCCGCGCCGGGCCGCTGCTCGACGACATGCGTGCCTGGCTCACCAGCATGGTCGGCAAGGTGTCGGCGAAGTCGGAACTGGCCAAGGTGATCGGCTACTCGCTCACGCGCTGGCGGGCGTTGACGCGTTCCCGGGACGACGGCCGCATCGAGATCGACAACAACGCGGCGGAACGCGCGCTGCGAGGGGTCGCGCTTGGCCGCGGCAACTACCTCTTCATGGGTTCGGATGCGGGCGGCGAGCGGGCCGCGTCGATCTACAGTCTGGTGGAGACGGCCAAGCTCAACGGGCTTGACCCGCAGGCGTACCTGCGCGAGGTCCTGACGCGCATAGCCGAGCACCCCATCAACCGCATCGACGAGTTGCTGCCCTGGAACATCGGACAGCGCGATCAAGAGCAACGACTGGCCGCCTGAGTCCGACCGAACAAGGGCGCCGCAACCAAGAGAGCAACGGCGTGAACTCGCAAGGCATCGACCCCCGGCTGATCGACACACTCAACCAGGCCAGCAGCCTGGAGCTATTCCAACTGAACACGCTCATCGAGCGCATGCTGGCCGACCCGCGCCGGATCATCGCGGTGCGCACGAACATGCACATGGGGCAGACGGTGCGCTTCCTCGACTGGCGTGACGGACAGATGCGCAACGGGCGCGTCGTGGCGATGGGCGACGCCAAGGTCACGTTGCACGAAGAGGGCACAAGGGTCGAGTGGAAGCTGCCCTATACGGCGGTCGAGCCTCCGCAGACCGCGGGAGGCGGCGCAGCAGCGAAACCATTGCCATCAAAGGCCGCCGCTCAGCTCAAACCCGGGCGGGACGACTTCCGTTGCGGCGAGAAGGTCTCGTTCGAAGACAAGTACCTGCAGACTCAGGTCGGCATCGTCGTCCGCATCAACCAGCGCACTGCCACCGTCGATACCGGCGATGGCCACTCCTGGCGAGTCGGCTTCCCGTTGCTGCGCCACGTCCTTGACATCTGATAGAGGTCGCACTCGTCAAGAGGGCCTTGAGACCGCGCCTACTCTTCACCGAAGCGCGCGTGCGCACCGGCCGGCTCGACCGATGCTGAAGGACCCCGCCATCGACGATCTGCGGCGATTGAATATGGCGTCCTACGCCCAGGCGATCGGCGCATCGACGGACAGCAGTCCGTCGCATGCCAAGTAGGCCCGTCGAAGCAACCAGAGACGGTCAGTCGCAGTTGCCGTGGCGCCCTACGTCCATCGAGCGACTGCTTCGCGGCGACCAACTCAGGGCAGCGAACGTCGCTGAAGGATCCCCATTGGGGTATTCAATCTGCCCAAGAAGATCCTTCTGTCTATTCGCCTTCTCGTGCGCAAGGTCCCGGCTTAACCGCGTTCACTTAAGCATATGCCAACCTTCTACCAACGCATGCAGGGTGTGACTTACCTGGTCAACGCGGATCCCCGATCGGGAAATCGTGCAACGCACACCACCCACCGCCTTGTCGGGAGCCCGAAACGGAAAGACGGAGAGCTCGTCAAGCATGAGCGTGCGCATGAATCCAACGGCTCTTCGCCATGAGTCGGCATACTTATTGGCGCGGTGCGTATCGCCGCGTGCGGCGGCTGTGCGCCAGGCGCCTGCGATTCCTTCGGCCATGAACCCCGTGTTGAAGCTCGGCTCGTCCGGACTCAAGGTCTCAAGGAACGCACCGTTCTTCTCGAGTTGGCCCGCCATCAACCAATCGGCGGCGGCACATGCAAGATCCGCCGCCTGACTGTCCAGCGAGACGTCATGGACCGCAGCCCACCCCTGGGCCAGCCAGGAGGCGCCCCACGTCGGGTGCTCCGAAAGCCTGTGGCCGTAAAACCGCCGCGCACTACCGAGTACGTCGGGAAGTGACGCGCCTACGGCACGGGAATGCAATCCGATGGCCCAAACGGCGGCACCTGGAAGGAACTCTTGATCCTGCGGGTTGTCGCGGCGCTTGCTGCCCACACCTATCCAACCGGAAGGATGCGCTAGACCGTACACCCGTCGCGCAAGGTTTCCGCAGGTTGCGGCACTTGCAAGGCCGCACGCGGAGGCGGCCGCCAGCAGCACCGACTCCGCCAACGCCCCGCCCACGTGATTGGGCAGGTCGAGGACGCCATCGCGCGCAAAGCGAAGGCAAGTCGAAACACCCTTTGCAGAAGCCTCGATCCAGTCACGATGGTCGCACATTTGGCCGGCGAGCCTGAGCGCATAGAGCGCGTGAATCACTCGTCCCGCCGTGCCAACACGCGTGTATTCGCGGTCATTCACGCCGAGGTAGTAAGCGGGCAATCCACTGGCGTCAACGGACCGGAAGATATACCCGCCGAGCCGTTCGATCATCGCTGCGATTTCATCGGTGGAGGGGGGCGTTGTCTCGCGCAGGGGAAAGCCAAATCGGAGTGGCACCACGCTGCTCGACTGGGCGACCCACGCTGCTACTTGGTGGGTTCGCCAGGAATCAACCTCACGCCTGCGACCGGCGATCTGCTCAAGCGCGTCGAGAAACTGCACTCGCGTCCAGTTGTTGTAGACGAGCGCGGTCGGCAGAAGCGTCGTCCGTCGTCCGTCCTGGGCCAGCGTGACCGCATCGAGTCCGCGCCGCACCTTGCGCTCGACCAGCGCGCGCACGCTTGCCGGCAATGTCTCTCCGTTGTGTAGGACCGAAACCGTGAGCGCAAAGTGCCCAACGGCTAGCTTACGGAGATCGGCGAACCGCGGATCCTGCCAAGCTGCCCTTGCCGCCGCCGCGACTGCACTGTGCAGATCTTCGTCGTACGAAAGACCATAGCCGGCAAGGCCGTTGGCATAGAGAGTGACCGCGACGCCCTCATGCGGCACCGGAATGCGCTGGGCGGAGTGAAGGATGGATGCCGGCCGGTCGCCACTCGGCGCAAGAATGGATTCCCGCGCCCAATCCGTCAGCATCCGTCCGAGCGCCGCATCTCGCCACCACGAGGTATCTGCGTCCTCAGCGCAGCCATAGGTGGGCCAGCTTGAATCCGGTTCCGTGATCTTGATGACGGTATGCCGATACAGAGTGTGCGGCTCCGAATCGGCGACTCTCGCGTTCGTCTTACGCGCGTGACGATACTGCTCGATTTCACTGATGAAGACTTGCGTATTGGGCAATGCGCCGCCCAATTTCCCGGGCCAGACCTTGCTGCGGACTACGATTCCGTAGCGGTCGAAATCCAATGCCGGCGGCAGAATCTCCTCAAGCGGTCCAAGGAAAGACACGCCGATCTTGAGGTGAGGTAGCGAGGCACTCGTGATGGCCAGGCCGCTACGCTGAAGCGTGTCGATCGTCGCAAGGACAACATCGCGTGCAGGATCGACCTGGGCAGGATCGAAATGCCAGAACCCGTCACGGGCGACGCGCTCGTCGTCGGCTCGCTGCCGAAAACTCACGAACGTTCCGCCTCGCGCGTCGTACTCTTTGTCGAGGGTCGAAGGCGATCGCGGCAACTGACGAGCCCGCAGGAAGTACTCAGCGGCGCGTCGCGCAAGCTCGGGGGGAGACAGGCCTTCGGGCAGGACATCCGATGATTCCGGATGTCGCTCGGACCGATGCCCCAAATAGGCCGAATCAGTCGACGCCATGCCGAGGTCTTGCCAGATGTCGAACAGCGTGACAGTGCGGTAGCCCGCGGCGTTGGCCCACTCCTTGGCCCCGCGATACGGAAAATGGACCAGGGCTATGGTGCCCTCCACCTCCAAGCCTTCTTCTTCCAAGGCTGCGATTGCCTTGCTGAGCGACGTGCCCGAACTCAGTGAATCATCGATCACCACTACGGGGCGGGTGCGGTCGACGTTTCCGTCGATCCGACGGTTCGTCAGATGAGTCTTTCGCTTCTCGCGGATGCTCAAGCCGGTGTACGCGCCGCCGCCCTCCAGAATGCAGGCGGCAAGGAGCGGCAGACCTGTATAGCCGTAGCTCGCGAGTTGTGTCGAGCCAAACGTGCCCAGCGCATCGAGAATTGATCCTGCCGCGACACGGAGCCCGCCAGGCGTTAGCGTGATGCCCCAGCTATAGAAAGCCCATTCGGAGACCTCGCCGCTTCGATGCGTGATTGGCGCGGCAGGGGTCGAGTAGAGAATTCCATGACGACGCAGGAGATCCTGCAACTCGGCACGAAGCGCGACCCTTGCTGGCGGCGACTCTCTCACGATGCAGCTTCGTGGCCCGTGCAGTCAAAGAAACGGCGGATCACGAGATCCGCCGCGTGCTAACGAGAAAGCTCGAAAGCTAACGTTGCATTGCGTCGAGTCTCTTCGTGATCGTCTCGAACTGCTGAACAGCAAAGCGCTCGAACGAGACAAATCTCGAAGCGAGACTGGAGAGTTCAGCCACAAGGCGGCTCACTGGAAGCTCCGCGATCTCGTGAATTTCATGAGGGAAGGGAATGGTCCCGCCTCCACCGCCGCCCTCGCCCTCCGGCAACTCCTGCGGCCCGCCTATGCCGCCACCAAATCTTCGCGCGACACCACCGGTGAGCCGCGCGACAAGCATTGCGCTCTCCAAGGCGTGAACCTGGTTCCGAAGTCGCAGCACTTCACTTACGAGCTGTACCGCCGAAAACCTTACCCAATCGGGCGGCGGAAGTTCCGCCGGTCCGCCGATCCCGCCGTGCGGACGAGTCCAACCACTAAAGCCACCGCCCTCGCCTTCGGCAGGCAACTCAGCAGGATGTTCAGGCATAGAAACCCCTTTTACGTTGGGTGATTACCGTCACGACGCCGTGATCGATCTCGGTGCGGTCACGCACTCCGTGCACTACGCGGGTCGGCGCAAACGACGTTAACGATGCCGACATCTTCGCAAGCCATCGAAGAAAGGTTGATCGCAATCTATACCAACCCGCGATGGAACGCCACGATTTTTTCGCTCGGGTGCGGCGGGGCCCTTGACCAAGAGATCGACCTTGACCGCGTTTGTCCAAACCCCCGAAGTGCGATCGACGAGGGCTGGCGCCAGGGAAGGGCATCGCAGCAGGCGCGATCTGGCCGCTCTCGGTCGTGAACGAGGCGGCGGACTCTACGCGGTGCCTCGGGGGCCTCGTCCTCGAGTCACATTGAGCAACGACAAGGCTTCTGACTAGAAAGGTTGTGCGACCAACCAACGAGGTGTCACCCTAACGCGGGCGCTAGCGGTCGGACCTTGTTTGAAGCAGAAACTTCTCCTTGATTCCGGGTCGAGGTTCTATTCCACCGTTGCGACCGAGCGCGCGACCGGGGTCCTTTCATTAGATGATGGGGGGAACTCGATGACCTCGAGGGCGAGAACTTGGTGCTCGTCGGGCGAGGCGCGGAAGGCAACAACCAGCGGTCTTCCGTTGCGTTGACCGGTTGAATCCGCCGTCGCGAGTTCCACTTCACCGTCTGCGAGAGCAGCCGCTAGCCGACGCCCGGCGTGACCGCAAAATGCCTGCCATCAAACTCCTGTCCGGCGAATGAAGTTCCAAGGCATCGCGGACACGGGGGCCATGGATCGCTTAGCGACCGGTGTCGGCAACGGCTGTCATTGAGTTGCGGGACTTGAGCGGCAGCACATGGAGACGGAGGTAGCCTCATCAATGTCACGCTTGGCGCGCCTTGCGCAAGGCTTGGAGTTGCTCTTGGCTGATGCCCATCGCATCGGTCATCGGGCTGGGCGTCTTAGGGTCCCACGCATGGCGCGGGCCTATCGTGATGCCGCCGTCCACGGTGAGGTAGGTGCCGGTGACAAAGCCGGCCGCGTCGGACGCTAGGAACAGCGCCGCCTCGGCGATGTCGCGCGGCAACCCCGAGCGCCCGATCGGGTTGGCCGAGCCGCTGCGTTCGGCGATCTGCGCCGCCATCTGGCGCGAGCCCTCCAAGCCCAAGTTGAAGATGCCGCCGAAGATGCTGGTCGCGATGAAGCCGGGCACGACCGCGTTGATGCGGATCCGGTGCGCCGACAGTTCGGTGGCTGCCAGCCGCGTGAAGTGCAGTACGCCAGCCTTCGCTACCGAATAGGCCAGTGGCGCGTAGCCAGCCTGCAGCGCCGACATCGACGAGGTATTGACGATGGCGCCGCCGCCGCGGCGCTTCATATGCGGCACAGCGTAGGAGGCGCCAGCAACCACCGAGCGCAGCAATAGCGCGTGGGTGGCATCCCAGGCCACCGCGTCCCAATTCTCAACCCCAGTCAGCGAGCCAGCGGCACCGGCGTTACTGAACAAGATGTCCAGTCCACCGAAATGTTCGGCCGCCGAATCGATCGCGTGCAGGATTTGCGGCGGCTCGGTCACGTCGCAGCGGGCAAACCGCAGCACGCCCTGGAAGCGCTGCTCAAGCGCGCGGCCGGCGTCTTCCTGCACATCCGCGGCGAGCACGCGCGCACCCTCCTCGATGAACAGCTCGACAGTGGCCAAACCGATGCCCGATGCTGCGCCGGTAATGACGGCCACCTTCCCCTTGAGACGATCTGACACGCTTTGATCCCCCATCATCCGAAACGCCATCGGCATCGCGCGCCGCCTTGCAACCGGCCCCCCGCGCGGCCGAGCCGGGACCAGTATGAAGAGCGCTCGGACGGGTGTTGCTGGTGGCGTGCCAAAAGACAACTGTCGCGACGTCCAGCGCTCTTCGTCAGAACACGCCCGATTCCGACGTGACGTCCATCCGGCCCGAAGGATCTGGTCACCGCATTCTGCGCCAGAGGATGCAGCATCATGTGCCGATTCCACGTTGGACATGCACGCATGCCGCCGCGGTCTGCTGCATTGGGCCTAGGGGAACACTCAACGGACCGCTCGATGCTGCACGATGCCCGGTCACGGCGGCGATCAGCCCATCTTCTTAGCTGGCGCGGCGGGGCTATCTCTCCCTGAGTCGAAGTTTGGGACGTCTGCATCAGCGATGCTGAGCGTCGCCTTCTGTCTGGAGCCGTCACTCATGGCTACGGCCAAATGTTCACGGGTTTGGCGTGTTCCAATCCTTGCCCAGTCAGGCTGGATCTTGGCTCGCTGGATCACTTTGCCCCAGGGCGAACATAAAGCCCACTTCCGCGCCCCGAGTTCGTCTGCCGAACAACTTCGTTCTTCAAACAATAATCACGGTCGATGCCCAAGGGCGCTATGCGCCGCACCGCAGCGATTCGAATCGAGTCGCGGTCCGTCAAAGGGAGGCCTTCATGGACAATCTGGCCTTGCATCGCATGCGCGATCCACGCTTCCTCGCCGTAGACGTGCCTGTGGAGCCGCCCCGACTCGAACGCCGGGTAATCTGTCCGGTGGACGCCTCGCTCGAGGAACTCGCCGCAAGGCTCGTGTTGGAGACCGGCCTGCGCGAACGAATCCTGGCAGGATTCGAAGTCGAAAGCGCCTGGCGGACTGAGCATCTCGGCGCAAGCGAGCCTTGCGTGAGCATTGAGGGCGGCGTGCGTGGCGACATCGAACTGCGCGCCGACTTCAACTGGCGACCATCATCCTCGTCGGCAAAGAAGCCCCCAGACAGCGCCTTGGTGTACGTCATGCTCGATGCAAGCGGCGCCGACGAAGAATTCCTACATTGGCTACTGGGCGAGGGCGACTACACGTTCGTCTACCTGGTCACGCCTGTCGAGACGGCGCGCCATCTCCCAGAGACGCTCCAGCACAACGGCCGAACGGTCGTGACCCGGCGCTTTGGATGGACGCGCGAGCTTGAGTACGATCGGTTCGATCCGTTGGCGTTGGCGGTGTGGCATGACCTGGCAGGACCGAAACTTGTTCTTCGCAGGCCTGTGGCCGCTCCCATGAGGGCGGTCTTCAAAAGGACGACCGGTGGGCCTAAGAGGAGATCGTGATGGCGGACTGGGTTGCAACGTGGAACTGGATGCAGATCGAGTTCCAGCATGTCGAAGATGCGCGAATCGAGTTCGACGAGGTCTTCGTGTCCACGTCGAAAAGCTCGCGGCTGGAGAAGGCCAACGCCTCGGTCGAGTACGCCAAGGCACTGTGCCGCTTTCTCTCCAAGGCGCGCGATCACGGGGTCTTCGATGCCATCCTGGAAAGCCAGGGCACTTCGAACCAGCTGAGGGACGAGCTCGCCTCACGCGTGGCCGAGTTCTTGCGCGAAGAGGAGATCCTGCTGGAGCGGGCCAAGCTCAAACCTGAGTCGATAGCAGCCATCCTGAAGGACATGAGAAGCGTGACCCAGCCTCCCTACGGCCGGGTGACCAAGGACCTGTGGGACAAGAACCTGAAGGAAGCGATCGGCGTGGCATGCAATTTTGCCAAGGCAGGCATGGTGCTGGTGGCCCGGAACATGCTCGACTATGTTCAGCAGGTTCGCAAGAAGCACAAGTGGGTCTACGTGGCCGTCGTGGCTACGGTGGATGGCATTTCGGCAGCGGTGGATCCCACTTTCGTCGGGACAGCGAAGGTTTCGGGCTGGGTTGCCGCGCTCATGGGTGGTCACGAAGCCGACAGCGGCGATCCACCTCCGATCTCGACGTAGCCTGGCAGACGACGGCGGTCAAGGCAGCCGCGCGATGTGGCCAGGAATAGATCACTGCCGACAGGCGCCGCGGAGACGCCGCTTTCGCACCGGCACGCAGCGCCGAAGCGGGCTCTCGTCAGCGACCGCTTGTGGCCCCGGAAGTGTGAATTCCGCGCCTTGACCAACAACTGCCGTAGACCGACCAGGCCCGCACATCGAAAGTCAGCTTCCCTGCGCGCTTGCGAATTCACAGTCTCGGGCCACTACCTGCCGGTGGCGACCGACCGCTTGGGGGAAACGCCCGCCAGGGAGAGGGCAATGCGTCCTTTCTTTCGGCGTTTGCACACCGCGTTGCGCTGTCCTTCTACTCGATCCACCGTAACGCGGCCGGAAAGTTCGGCGGCTCGGTTTCCACAGGTGCATACTGCGCTGTGAACTTCAGGGCATCGTCCAGGCGCGGCAGCGATTCGCCAGGACCGATTGACTGGGGCCCGCCGTACGAGCGCAGCATCCGGACCATCTTTTCGGAGCAAGTTGGAGCACGAAACATGAGCCTCATCGACAAAGCCAAGCAAGCCGCCCACAGCGCGCTTGATAAGACCAAGGAAGCCGCAGGTAGCGCCGCGCAAGCGGTGGAGCATGCCGCGACCAAGGCCGGCAACGCAATGCACGAAGCCGGCGCGGCAATCGCGCAGGGCGCAAGCTCTGCCGCCGACAGGGCCAAATTGATGGCGGACAAGGCAGCTGACGCAACGGAGTCCACCAGGGCGGCCGTCAAGCATGGGGCTCAGACCACACTGAACAAGGCCAAGACCGCCGGGGCAAGCGCCGTGGCCGGCGCGGGCCAGATGGCCAACAAGGCAGCCGATGCGGTGGTTACGGGTGCCGAGAAGGTCACGGGCAAAGATCTGAACAAGGACGGAAAGGTCGGCTGAGAGCGAACCGCACGCGGAATCTGCAGATTCACGCTCCTGGTCCTTCGGCCGTATTGGGACCCGGACACCGAGGAGGGGGCGGCCATCGCGCTCGAGCTCGCGATCCCGATGCTTGACGCGCCCGCGATCGAACTCCGCCGCGGAAACGACTGGTCGATTGTCGACGCGCGAAGCCGAACCTCACCTACAGCGCCAACCGGCTGACGATGGAAGAGGTTGAATCGACGTTCGCGCCGCAGGACCGGGTCGGGCAGCTGACGATGCGGAACCTGGACATCGCGGAGACGCGCGGGAAGCTCGCGACCTACACGGGGGTCGGGCTGCTCGCACAGGGCAACAGCGACGTGCCGCGCCTCGACCTGCCGGATCCTGCCGGATGACGGTGCAAGCGCGCCTCGTGGCCGCATTCCGTTGCCGGCGCTTCCTCTTCTGCCTGCTCGTCGGCGTCGCCGCCCTCGCGTCGTGGGCGCCCCGAGGAGGAGGTCCGATCGACCTGCGCTGGGACGGCGGCGCGTACTACATCCTCGGCACCTCGCTCGTGGAGGGCGACGGCTACCGCATGCGCAGTGAGCCCGGTGGCCTCCGGAGCAGCCTGCATCCACCGCTCGTCCCGGCCTTCGTCGCACTCCACGAGCTCGCGCTGCAGACCACGGATCCGGTCGTCGTCGGGCGTGCGCTCAAAGTGTCGCTCGCGGCCTGCTCCGCCGCGTACGCGATCGCCGTCTTCCTCCTGCTCAGCGCCAGCCTGCCCCTGGCGCTCGCCACCGGCGTCACGCTGGTTGCGCTGCTGCAGCCGCAGTACGTCTTCTTCTCGGGCGCCCTCTACGCTGAAGGGCTGTTCGGCCTCTTCACGGTGCTCTTCTTCGTCGTGCGCCATTGGCGGCGCGACGCCCTCGGGTTCGCCCTCTGCGGCGTCTGCGCAGTCCTCGCCTACGGGACGAGGACGGCGGGCATCGCCCTGCTCGCAGCCTGGGTGGTCGATCACGCGCTCCGGAAGGAAGGCCGGCGCGCGCTCATCGCGCTCGCCGTCTCGGCCGTCGTCGTGACAAGTTGGAACGGCTGGATCAGGGCGGTCGAGTCGTCGCCGGAACACAAGCAGCCCGCGTACGCCTACCAGACGGAGGCCTGGCTCTACTTCAACGTGAGCTATACGCGCAATCTGCTGACGTACGTCGATCCCTTCTTTCCCGAGCGCGGGCCCCTGACCCCGAGCGGCTTCGTTCGCCGGGTGAAGCCGAACCTCAAAATCCTGCCGCGAAGCGTCGGCCAAGCGGTCAGCGGCTGGTGGACGCCACGGGATATCGCGATTCCGCTCGGCGTGCTCGTTCTCGGCGGCCTGCTTCTGCTGGGCCGGCGCGAATACGCCCTCGTGATCTACGTGACGCTCTCGTTCGCGGCGATATGCGCGACGCCCTTCCAATCGCAATTCGCACGTTATCTGCTGCCGCTCTACCCGTTCCTTGCCTTGGCGCTGTACGAGTTCCTGGTGTGGATGATGGCGCGCGTTCGGCTCCGCTGGCCGGCGCTTCCGCCGGCGCTCGCGGCCGCGGTCCCATGGGCCGCGCTGGCCGTGGTCGTGCCCCGAGCAGCCGTCGAAACGCTTGAGTTGTACGCGAGCCACCACCAGCAGGTGTCGTACGTCCAGAATGGGCGGCCGGTCAGCCACCGGCTCTTTTATTACGGCCCGGGAGCCGCGGATTTCGACGCTGCGCTCGACTGGCTGGACGGGCGTGCGGCTCCCGGCGACGTGCTCGCCGCGAGCGATCCGCAGTGGGCCTATCTCCGGACCGGCCGGCGAGCGGTGCTGCCGCCGTTCGTGCTCGAGGGGCGAGAAGGCCAGCGGCTGATCGACAGCGTGCCCGTCAAGTATCTGGTCGCATCCACCGACCCGGACGGCTACAGACGCTATACCGCGCCGCTGCTCGCCGCCAACCCGCAGGCGTGGCGGCAGGTCTGGCGCGGTCCGAACGGCGTCGTCGTGATCCACGAGCGGGTCGGCGCGCCACGACCCTGACGCTTCCTCAGAGCTTCGTCCGCACGAAGACCGGCCAAGTCACCGATAGCTGCAAGTGGATGCGCTTGACCTGTTGCCAACGCGCCATTGTCGGCAGCGGCCGCTTTCGCAGGCGGTGAAGTAGAACTCCCGACCCACAGCGGCCGCCTCGCCACTTACAGCAGCCATTCCCAGCTTGGGGTGCTTGTTGCCTCGATCGCGCCGTCGTCATTGGTGTCGACGTCGACGCACACCGAGGTGACCGAGAGGGCCGTGATCGAGAGCGCGCCCGCCTTGCCAGCGACCTTCAGCACACCGGAGGCCGGGTAGAGCCCTGCTTGTCCCGATCTGGGCGTGGTCAGGGGCGAGCTGGTCGAAACGTCGACTGAGCCGCCGGCGAACGTGGATTCGATCCTTCCCGATGCTGAAAGCAAGTTCTGGCCCGAACCGTAGCCGGCCTGCTCGCGCAAGAAGAAGCCGTCCTTCAATGTCACCGTGTCGTTGAATGGAACATGCGTTGCGAGCGCGATCGTGACCGACCCGTTGACCGTGTAGGTGGTGTTCTGCACCGAGTCCGTCATCGCGAAGACCTCGGCGATGTAGGAGCCGTTGAAGGTGAGCGAATGCTTCGGCGTCACGTACGAGAGTTGCGCCAGGCTCACGTTGTATCTCGACGAATCTTGGGTGACCTCCGCCACATGCATCATCACCGTGCCGTCGTAAGTCTCGTTGACGCTGCCGATGCAGTTGTGAAACACGACCGTCTCCACGTCGCCCGGACTTTCCACGCCGTTGTTGTCGGCATCGTTGATGGTTGCCGACACCGTGCCCCCGAAATTGCAGGGCACATCACCGGTGTCGATGACTTCCAGAGCGTCCTTTCGATCGCCACCTGCGTTCGCCATTCCGGCGCGAAACTGCCGCAGGAACGCCAACGGGCTTGCGACCGCTACGCTAGCCGCCCCGCTGCCCGTAAGCGACACCTTGGCATCCGAAAGCCACGCAATCGGTAGCCCCAGCACGCCAGCTGCGGTGAAGTGGCCCACGGCATCGCTGTTGAGCGAGGTGATCGTGAGCGTCGGCGCCGTTGCTCCTGGTCCCGGCAAGCCACCGTCGCCTCCGCCGCCGCAGCCGCCGAGACCTCCGGCGAGCAACGCGGCACAAGCAAGATGAACGAGCCTTCGATCCTCTAACGTCGTTCTCATGGCGGTTTCTCCTTGGAAAGCCAAGCAAAGGCTAGCCTTGGCCCGCACCACCAATTTGATCCGGCGCAATGAACTTGCATTGAGCGTGCATGCTTCTGCGATGGGAAGCGGTGTCTCCGATGCGACTTTCAACTGTCGTGTCTGGGCCTAGCATCAACTGGCTGCAGCACGCGGCGCGACGGCATGATTTGCGCCGCGTTTTGACGCTCCGGCTCTATGCAATGCGGTTCGCGTGCACGCTCATCACTTCTCGGCTTTGGTTGACGCTATCAGCCCCGTATCGGCTCGCGTTGTATTGCATCGAGCCACACGCCAAGCGGTTCGGCACATCGATCGCCGACGACGAGCGCGTCACTTCACGAGTCACTGGTTGACATTGAGTCAACACTTCACGCAGTCCCGGACAGCTGATTCGACCGTGTTTGCGTGGCTCCGCAGGCCGTGAACTTGGCAGGTCCTCCATTGCGAAGGTAAAGGTCTCGGGCGATGACCCGCGCAGTTGCCTGCATGCTCTTCGCGGCAACGGCAGTTGCGACCGACGAACCTGCAGGCAGCGACGGCGCTCCGCCCGCGGGCAAACTTCCAACGGAAGTCATCAGTAGCCGTCGGCCATCCGTCGAAGCCGACCGGCTGCAGTTAATCCGAATGCGACGCTCGACATAGGCGTTTGACCGACGGTTCATGACCCCGGCAATGTGAATTTCGGGCCTTGACCAACAGCTGCCGTTGGCCGACCAGGTCCGCACGTCGAAAGTCAGCTTCCCCGCGCGCTTGCGAATTCACAGTCCCGGCCAAGTGCGGCCACGAGCGAATGACGGCATCGGACGTCTTGCCTGGCTGTCATCGCGTCGTTGGCGACCGGAAAACCGCCTGGTTCGTCCGTCGGCATCTCGACCGAGGACGAACGTGCATGTACGCCATTGACATACATACGCCATTGGCGTACTCTGCAGCTGCAACTCGATCGCCCCAAGGTTGGATCACAAGATCTTCATAGCACTTCTGGAGGCCTCCCGGGCCAGGCGAGACGCACGCCTCCAACGACTGGCACGCCTGATCCGCGGCGCGACAGCGTTGCCGAGTTCCGCGCCGCCGGATAGCGTGGACGTGCGCGCGGTGCGCGCCATGACGGGGCTCAGTCAGGCGAAGTTCGCCGAGCTGCTCGGCATCGAGCTCGCCACTCTGCGCAATTGGGAACAGGGCCGTCGCGACCCCACGGGCCCTGCGCGTGCGCTGCTGCGTGCCATTCGCAAGGATCCGGTCGGCGTTATCAAGGCGCTTAGCAGCTGAGCGAGAGGCATGACCATGATCACTCCCAGCAGAACGCTCGTGTCGGACGTCCGAGGCGCCGCGAAGATGACCTTCGACGCCACGGTCGGGACCGTCGGCGTGGTCGAGCGAATGCATCGCACCATTCAGGCCCACCCCGGCCCCTTGGGCGAGGCCCCTCAGGGTCCGACGAATGGGATCACCAGGCAGGTCTACCGGACCGTTCGTGCCGGGGTGCGGCTTGTCGGGTGGGCCCTCGACGCATCGCTCGACACGGCGGCGAATTTGCTGCCCGAGGCCGATGCGAGCCCGCACCGCGACGCGGTGGTGGCGGCCCTGAACGGGATCTACGGTGACTACCTCGCCCGGACCGGCAATCCGCTGGCGAGCGAGATGTCCTTGCGACTGCGGGGCCGACGGATCGACGTGGCGAGCCCCGCTGACTCGATCGTCGCCGCGGGTGGCAAGACGCCAACCGGCAAGCTCCTGATCTTCGTGCATGGCCTGTGCATGAACGACCTGCAATGGCGCCGCCATGGGCATGACCATGGCGGTGCACTTGCCGAGGAGCTCGGCTCCACGGTGCTCTATGTCCGCTACAACAGCGGCCTGCACATCGGCGAAAACGGGCGCGCGTTCTCGGCGCTGCTGGAGACACTCGTCGAGCGATGGCCGTGCCCCCTCGACGAATTGACGATCCTCGGGCACAGCATGGGTGGACTGGTCGCGCGCAGTGCCTGCTTCTACGGCGCCGAGCAGGGCCATGCCTGGCCCAAGCGGCTGCGCAAGCTGGTGTTTCTCGGTACCCCTCACCACGGCTCACCGATGGAACGTGGCGGCCAACGACTTGACACGGTGCTGGATCTGAGTCCGTACTCGGCGCCGCTGACGCGACTGGGCAAGGCGCGAAGTGCCGGCATCCAGGATCTGCGCCACGGCACCATCACCACAGATGGGCCTGACTTCGTGCCCTTGCCTGCAGGCGTCGAGTGCTTCGCTGCGGCGGCGACGCTCGGCTCGAGGCGCAGCCTGCTCGCCGAGCGACTCGTGGGCGACGGCCTCGTGCCCCTGGATAGCGCACTCGGACGGCACAGGGACGCCGCGCGCACGCTCGGTTTCGCGAAGTCCCACCAGTGGATCGGCTACGAGACAGGACACCTCGAGTTGCTGTGTCGTCCAGAGGTCTATGCGCAGTTGAGGGCATGGCTCACAAGGGAGTCGGATTGAATCACCGCTCGGGGCCGGACCGTGATCGAGGCTTCGAAATCCCTGGCATCGCCGGTCGACGCGACCTCGTTCCCAATCGATGCGCACCCATCCCGCCCCGCAACAAATAGGAGTTCGCACCATGCAAGGTACCGCCGACACCCAGGACTACGATTTCGAATCCCCCGAAGGCGTACGCCCGCCGGGCTTTCAACTGCGCGCGCTCGAGGCACGCGCGCCCTACGAGGCGCTGTCCAGCTTGGCCTTGTGGCCCCTGTTGCAGACGGGTCCGCGTGGCGACGGGCACCCGGTTCTGGTGCTTCCGGGCCTGGTGGCCCATGACTCGTCGACGCGGCTGCTGCGCAAATTCCTCGTCCAGCGTGGCTTCGCGCCCCATGGCTGGGGCCAGGGCATCAACTTCGGGCCGCACCCGCACGTGGTCGAGGCCTGCGCGGAGCGCATACGCTTTCTCTTTCGCCAGTCGGGCGGTCGCAAGGTCAGCCTCGTTGGCCAGAGCCTGGGTGGCGTCTATGCGCGCGTGCTCGCCGGCCTCGTGGAGGATTCGGTGCGTTGCGTCGTCACGCTCGGCAGCCCGATCACCGGCCCGGCCTCTGCCACCAACGCGCGGCGCCTGTATGAGGCGGTGAGCGGCCGGCATGCTCATCACCCGGCGTACTCTGCACTGCTGAGGCGGGCGCCGCATGTGCCGACGACCTCGATCTTCAGCCGCAGCGACGGGGTGGTGGCCTGGCAGGCGAGCGTGATGGACGAGCACCCGCTGGCCGAGAACATCGAAGTGCAGACCAGCCATACCGGCATGGCCTTGCATCCTGCCGTGCTGCATGCGGTCGGCGACCGCCTGGCACAGCCCGAGGGGCAGTGGAAGCCTTTCCGGCGCGATGGTCTGCGTCGGTGGATCTACGGCGACACGGAGCGTCTGCGCGCCGCCGCAGCGGCTTGAGCCGCCCCCGTCTGGTCGCTTGCGGGGACCTAGGACGGGCGCTTGCGGGAGGGTTTGCGTACCTCTTTCGAGACCGACTTTCTCGGCGCGCGCTTGGCGGGCGCAATGCCCGAGCCCGCAACGAGCTCGTCCAGGGCTTCGAGCAGCGCCGCCGACAGCTCGCGGGCGTCTGGAACGGCGGAGCGCGCCGTGGTGAAGCCGAAGCCCATCGCGCCGGCGTAGCTCAGCACGGTGATGTTGAGCCCGAGGCCGTGGCCGACGATCGATAGCGGCCAGTAGGTCGCCATGCGCGCGCCGGCCGCATAGAGCGGCGCCGTCGGCCCGGGCACGTTGGAGATGACGACGTTGGCCAAGTTCGGCATCGCGTTCGCGACACCCGGGCGGCCGTAGAGCGACGTCAGGGCCTGAATCAGCCAGGGCTCGCCGATGGAGGGGAAATCGGTCGGGGTCACGCCGCGTGCCGCTTTGGCCTGTCGCTTGGCGAAGAGCGACGCGTCGCGGATGGCGCGCAGCCGCTTCACCGGATCGGCGATCTGCGTGTTCAGGTTCACGAGCGCCATCGTCGCCTGGGTCGAGAACTCGGTGTCGCCGGCCTCGCGCACCGAGATCGGCATGGCCGCGATCAGCGGCTTCTTCGGCAGGCCGCCGTGCTGTTTCAGGTAGCGGCGCAGCGCACCGCTGCACAGCGCGAGCACGACGTCGTTGAGCTTGGCTTCGTGCGCCGCGGCGAGCTGCTTCAAGGTGTCGAGCGGAATCGACAGCGCCGCGAAGCCGCGTTCGCCCGTGATCTCCTTGTTGAGCACCGTCTTGGGTGCGAAGGAGGCACTCTCCCTCGGCGGGCTCGGCGCCTTGCCGCGATCGGCGCCGAACAGATCCGCCAGCGTCTTCACGACCTCGGGCAGCTGCCTGATCAATTTGAGGTACTGGCCGGCGTCGTGCTTCAGTGCCATGGCCGCAAGCTCGGCCGTGCCGGGATGTTCGGCCGCCGGCAACTGCCCGCGTTGAATGCGGCGTGGTTTCGGCGTCGGATCGAACAGCGTCTGCGCCATCAGCACGCTGGCTTGCCCGTCCATCGTGGCGTGGTGCACCTTGAGGTAGTAGGCCGCATCGCCGTTGTCGAGACCGTCGATCACGGCGATTTGCCACAACGGATGGCTGCGGTCGAGCAGCTCCGAATGCAGCCGGCCGACGCAGTCTTCGAGCTGCGCCTGGGTGCCGGGGCGGGGCAGCGTGATGCGCTGCACGTGATAGTCCAGATCGACCCGGCCTTCCTCCACCCAGACCGGGTTGGCGAACTGCAGCGGCATCGGCGCCAGCTTGCGGGAGAACACCGGCACCAGGTGCAGGCGCTTGGACAGCCCGCGCCTGAAGTCGTCGTAGAAGTCCCCCTTGTAGCCGGCCGGCAGCACATAGCGGCTCAGCGCCCCCACGTGCTGCGGCGTCTCGGGGGTCTCCATGTGCAGGAAGGTTCCGTCGAGTCCACTCACCGTCTTCATGTCGTGCAACTCCTCGGATGCGGTTCCGATACGTCCGGTCTGGTGGCACGCACGGGTTCGAAGCGATTCGTCGATCGAAGCTAACACAATCAAGCCCAGGCAAGGCAAGAAACCGCTGCGGCAAACGATCAAGCGAAACGGGCGGCACGTTGCACCCGTCAGTGCTGGACCCCGTTGCCGCTATGCTCCCCGCTGGCCGAGTGTCCCGGATCGGGTCCGGCCGTTGATGGAGCCCGAGATTGACCGAGATCCTGCTGATCGCTGTTGCCTTCGTCGCCGCGACTGTTGCCATGGGGTGGGCCGTGGCGCAGTGGCATTTGCGCGGGGCGGACCTGTCGGCCTTCGACAGCCCGGTGGGCGAGCGATTCTCGCGCGGCGAGCTGCCCGGCGACGAGGCGCTCGCGGTTGTTGCCTCGCTTGGCGGTATGAGGCGGGTGCTGCGGGGGACGCCGATGCGCGAGCGCACGGCGGTACTGCGCAAGTACATGGACGAGATCTTCGCCGACCGCGCCTTCGACGCGCGCTTCGTGCCGGCGGACGCAGGCGGCGTGAGGGCCGAATGGGTGCTCTCGCCGGGGGCCGACCCGGCGCGGCGTACGCTCTATATCCACGGCGGCGCGTTCATGATGGGCAGCCCGCGCAGCCATCGCACGCTGACGACGCGGTTCTCGGCGATGACCGGCGGCGCCGTGCTGGCCATTGACTACCGGTTGATGCCCGAGCACCCGCGCCGTGCCGGTATCGAGGACTGCCGCAGCGCCTATCGCTGGCTGCTGACCAACGGGCCCGACGGTGCGGCGCCGGCGCGGGCGATCTTCATCGCCGGCGACTCTGCAGGCGGCAACCTGACGCTGTCGTTGATCGCCTGGGCTCGGGACACCGGCCTGCGCGCTCCCGATGCCGCGGCGGCGCTCTCGCCGTTGACCGACGCCACGCTTGCCAGCCCGAGCGTCAGGGCTAACGTGCGCAGCGATGCGATGCTCGGCCCGGTGTTCGGCAGGCTGGCGCGCGTGCCGCGTTGGCTGTTCCTGTGGGCCGGGTGGCTGCAGACGCGTATCAATCCGAGCGACCCGGTGGTATCGCCGGTGCGCGGCGACCTGTCGCGCCTGCCGCCGGTGCTGGTGCAGGCCAGCGAAGTGGAGATGCTGCACGACGACGCGCGGCGCTATGTCAACAAGGCGCGCGCCGCTGGCTCGCCGGTGCGGCTACAGACTTGGAACCACATGGTCCATGTCTGGCAGATCTTCAATCCTGAGTTGACCGAGGCGCGAGACGCGTTGGCCGAGATCGGCCGCTTCCTGGCCGAGGCTTCACCGCCGCCCGCGCCTTCGGTCGCATTCCGATCGTTGAGCGACAGCTCTGCGGGACCGAATCACACGACCCGTACGGCCGCATAGGGTCGCGAGTTCCACTTCACCGCCGGCGAGAGCAGCCGCTAGCCGACGCTCGGCCTGACGGCAAAGTGCGTGCCATCACACTCCTGTCCCGCGAACGAAGTTCCAAGGCGTAGCGGACACCGGGGCCGCGGATCGCTCAGCGACCGGTGTCGGCAACTGTTGTCCTCGAGTCGCGGGACTTGAGCGGCAGCACATAGTCCTGAAGCCGGTGTCCGCAGTCAACCGTTGAGCGGCAGCTTCCGAGAGGTCCTCCGGCCTCACGCTCCTGGGCGGCTCGGGGCGTCGGCGAACTCCAGCTACTCGGCGGGCCGCCACGACGGCAGGTTTCAGGCAAGGGGATCGAAGGCAGAAGGACCGCAGTCGACCCACAGCGGAGTCTCGTACCGACAGCCTGCCTGCTCAAGAGCAGGGCCAAGGCGTCCAAAGAGCCACCCTCCTCGGGCTATCGCAAGCCGAGCCGCGAAGGCTCAGAAAGGGGCCACCGTCAGTTGCGGGTGAGCGGCACGAACTGCACGGGCAGCACATTGCGCGTCACGGTGCGGCCGTCCGAGTCCTTGCGCATCAGCAGCAGATTCTGGGTTCCGCCCTGGGGCCCGACCGGCGCGATGAGCCGCCCGCCGGGTGCGAGTTGATCGATCAGGGGCTGCGGCATCCTGTCAGGCGCGGCGGTCACCACGATGGCATCGAAAGGAGCGGCTTCGGGCCAGCCGACGTAGCCGTCGCCGATCCGCACTTCCACGTTCGCAAAGCCGAGCTCGCGCAGCAGTTCGGCGGCACGCTCGCCGAGCGGCCGCACGATCTCGATCGTGTACACCCGGGCGACGAGCTTCGCCAGCACGGCGGCCTGGTACCCTGAGCCCGTGCCGATTTCCAGCACCCGGTCCGTCGGCTTGGGGTCGATCAACTGGGTCATCAGCGCGACGATGAAAGGCTGCGAGATCGTCTGCCCGTGGCCGATGGCCAGCGGCCGGTTCGAGTAGGCAAGCGCAGCCATTCGCAGCGGCACGAAGCGGTGACGGGGAACGTTGGCGATCGCCGCCAGAACGGCGGGGTCGAACTGCGTGCGGCCGGTTGTAGAAGCGGTGTCGCGAAGATCGCTTTGAATCTCCGCCAGCAGACGGGACCGCGCCTGTTCATACTC
>Ga0207676_10000231_pt1 | contig 48574 bp, 44 predicted proteins | sample KBSSwiS72_FD_184307 | JGI IMG/M metagenome (GOLD analysis project Ga0207676, IMG submission 184307) | Switchgrass rhizosphere microbial communities from Kellogg Biological Station, Michigan, USA - KBS Switchgrass S7-2 (SPAdes) (version 2) | ecosystem: Host-associated > Plants > Roots >...
GCGCGGCCAGAGGAAGGCGCCGGATGGCGTCGTCGGAGCGGCCGGCCGAGATAAGGCCATGCCCGGCCGCGCTGCGATCGAGCAGCTCGATGTTGGTGAGGGCTCCCGCGAAGCGCGGCAGGTCGGCCGATGCCGATTCCCGCGATGGATCGCGCTGCGCACGGTCGACGACGACGAATGGCGGCGCGAGCGGTTGGCGGGACGTCGTCGCGGGTGTACCGGCCAGCCCGAGGACCACCGGCGCCGCGGCAATCGCGCCGGCAAGCTCGCGGTCGCTCGAGGGCAGCGCGGCCAGGCGGTCCGCCAGCGTCGGGTCGACTTGCCCCGTCTGCGCGACCAATTGATCCGGCGACAGGCGGTCCGGCTCGGACATCAATATGTTTACTCCGATGGCCGCCGGTTGCTCGCGCGCAATGCGGCGAATCAGCGCGGCCAGCACAGTGCGCGACCACGGCCACTGTCCGAGCTGCGCAAGGCTCGCGTCGTCGATTTCGACCACCGTGACGGGTGACGTCGCAACGCCGCGCGGTTTCAACAGCTGGTACGTATCGAACCAGGTGGATTGCAGCCTTGTGTTCCAGCGTGGTTGCAGCCATATCAGCGCGGCTAGCGCGACGAGAAGGACCACACCGACCACTGCGATACGGCGGTACGACGAAGCTGCGGACGCAGTCAGCGCCGCAGCTGGAACGCTCACCAACGTATTTCCATTCCGTCGTAGGCTGCGCTGACCTGCAGCGCCTCTCCGGGGCGCGTGATCTCCTCGAGTCGCCGCGTTTCCGCGAGCAGGCGGTCGATCGCCGCGTCATCATGCATCGGTTCGTGATGGAACAGGCAAAGATGCCGTGCCCCAGCCATCTGGCAGAGCTCGACGCCGACGATGTTGCTCGAATGGCCCCAATCCGCCTTGACCGACATCGTATCCGCCAGCGAATACATCGCGTCAAAGATCACCAGGTCGGCGTCGCGAAAAAAGTCGACGAAAGCGTCGGTTTCCGCAGCATCGGCCAGCTTGTGTTCGGAGTCGGTCGAATAGACGACTGTCCTTCCGGCCGCCGTGAAACGATAGCCGTACGACCCTCCGCCATGTCTCTGCGGCATCAGTCTGACCTGCAACCCGGCAATGTCGTACGACTGTCCTGCCTCCAGCCGCACGAACTCGATGTCCGCACGCAGCGCAGTAAAATCGACCGGGAAAGAGGGGGGGCTCTGCTGCCGCCGCAACGCGTCTTCGATCACGGCATGACCGCCATAGATATGGATGCGGTTGCCCGGAATGTATGCCGGCACAAAGAACGGGAACCCCATGATGTGGTCCCAATGCACGTGCGACATGAAGATGTGATAAGTCTGTGGCGAGGCCGGCCCGTGACGCGCGAATGCCCGGTGAGCGAACGGACGAGCGCCGGAGCCCAAGTCGCAGAGCACATAGTCCGGGCCGCCCGTCTCGATCTCGACACATGACGAATGACCGCCGTAGCCGCCACCGATGGCCATCCCGAGCGTGTCGACGTACGCGTTGATGTCGTCGTCGCTGACGAACGTACGACCCGACGCGCTACGCAGCGCCGCGACGAGCTTGTGCCGGACACCCGACGCAGTAAGCGCGACCGGCAGCGATCCGCGCGTGCCCCAGAAGCGAACGCACTTCATCGGGTGGCGGCCTCGTACGCCGCCAGCGCCGGCATCGACACGGACTCAAGCGCGGCGCGCAGCGAGGGAAAGACTTCGACCACGTGCCCGAAACGCGCGATGTCGAAAATCTCTGCGACGATTGGCTGCATGGCGGCGACGGCGATCCGGGCCCCACGAGAGCGCAACTCCTTCGCCGCGATCATCAGCAGACGCAGTCCCATGCTGCTGATGTATCCGACGCCGGAGAGGTCCAGAACGAGTGCGCTCCGAGCCTTGGCCGCATCCTCGACGAACGGCGCCAGCGCCGGTTGCAACCGCGTCGATCCGGCATGATCGATAGGGCCGACAGGCGTCACCACGATGACGTCGGCAAATCGCAGACTCGACAATTCCACGGTGTCCCCCGCCTCCCGCCGACGCTCACCGGAAGCTGTTGCCGCGATTATAAGCGCCTGAGGATTTCTGGTAGGCGGGGCACCCCGAGTCCGGGAGCGCGGCGCACGGCGTGCCGGCCGCCGCGCCGAAACCTCAAGCCGCCCGGCGCAACGTCAGATTGAAGCGATGGGCGCCGGCGAACGGATGACGGGCGGCCTTGATCGGCAATACGCCGTGATAATTGAGCCGGGCCGGCCCACCCCAGACGAGGACATCGCCATGCCGCACAGGCACGCGCATCGTCTTCCCGGATCGCTTTAAGCCGCCGAAGAGAAAGGTTGCGGGAACGCCGAGCGACACCGACACGATCGGCTGACCGAAGTCGCGCTCGTCCTTGTCCTGGTGCAGCGACAGCTTGGCACCCGTCTGGTAGCGGTTGATCAGACAGGCGTCGGGCGCAAACCCGTCGAAGCCGGCGGCGCGTGCCGCTTCGCCTGCCAGCCGAACAAACGACTCGGGCATCGGCGGCCACGGTTTTCGGCTGTCGGGATCGATCGGGTCGTACCGATAGCCGGTGCGATCGCTGACCCAGCCGCAGGCGCCGCAATTGGTCATCGCTACCGACATCGACAGTCCGCCCGGCGTCACCATCTGGCGCAATGGCGCTCGCGCGATCACGCGCTGCAGATCGGCCGCGAGTACCGCCGATGCCGCGCCGGCGAACCCACGCAGCAACACCGCTCCCGGCGCGAGCTGCTGCTGCGCTTTGACCCCCTCGAGGTCGAACAGATCGCCGCTCATCGCGCTGTCCTCACGCGGCATCGTGAAAGATGATGCCCAGCGTTTGGCGATGGCCGCGACGCACGCGGCTGACGCCGTGCCGCATATTGACGCGATAGGCGCCGCGCGAGCCCTGCACCGGACGGTGCTGGACGGCGAAAATCACGGCGTCGCCCTGACATAGCGGTACGACTTCCGGCCGCGACTGCATGCGCGGTCGCTGCTCGGTAAGCACGAACTCACCGCCGGTGAAATCGCGATCCGGATCCGACAGCAGGATCGTCGCCTGCAGCGGAAACACGTGCTCGCCGTAGAGGTCCTGATGCAGGCAGTTGTAGTCGCCGGCGCCGTAGCGAAGCATCAGCGGCGTCGGCTTGGTCTGGCCCGCCGCGTGGCAGCGCGCGAGGAACGCCGAATGTGCGGCCGGATACCGGATATCGATGCCGAGCGCAGCGTTCCAGCGGTTGGCGATCGCGGCAAGGTGCGGGTAGAGCGAAGTGCGCAAGTCGGCTACCAGTGGCGGCAGCGGATAGCTGAAGTACTTGTACTCGCCGCGGCCGAAGCCGTGACGCTCCATGACGACCTTGCCGCGAAAGCGCTCGTCGGCCCCGTACAGGGCGGCGATCGACCGGGAGTGCGCCGGGCTGATCACGCGCTCGATGACGGCGCTGCCGCGAGCATCGAGATCGCTGGCGATCTCCCCCCAGTCGGCCGAGACCAGCCGTGTCTGGGCATCGGCCGCGGCGATGTCGGCAACGTGCGCGACGGCGCGGTCGCGCGCGTTCATCGGCGCGACTCGCGCTCGAGCAGCGCGCGCTTGCGCTCGACGCCCCAGCGATAACCGGCCAGCGCCCCGTCGTTGCGTACGACCCGATGGCAGGGAATCGCCACGGCCAGTGCGTTGGCACCGCAGGCCTGCGCGACAGCCCGCACCGACTTCGGCGCGCCGATCCGCTGGGCGACGTCGGCATAGCTGACCGTGTTGCCGGCGGGGATCTCGCGCAGCGCCTGCCAGACCCGCTGCTGGAACGCGGTGCCTCGCACGTCCAAAGGCAGGTCGAGGCCAAGGCCCGGCGCCTCGACCAGGCCAACCACTTTCGCGACCAGCTCCTCGAAACCGGCATCGCCGCCGATCAGCTCGGCGCGCGGGAATCGATCCTGCAGGTCGCGCGCCAGCGCATCGGGATCGTCGCCGATCAGGATCGCGCACACGCCGACCTCGCTGGCGGCCACGAGGATCGCGCCAAGCGAGCACTCACCTATCGCGAATCGTATATTGGTATCGGCGCCGCCGGCGCGATAGCGCGAAGGCGTCATGCCCAGCACGTCGTTGGATTGCGCGTAAAAGCGTCCGTCGGAGTTGTATCCTGCCCCATAGATCGCTTCGGTCACGGTGCCGCTGCGATCGAGCTCGGCACGCACGCGCCGGGCGCGGTGTGCGGCGGCATAGGCCTTCGGCGTCAAGCCGGTCACCGCCTTGAACACGCGATGCAGGTGATAGACGCTCAACCCGGCCTCTACTGCCAGCGTTTCCAGACTGGGCGCCTGCTCGGCGCTTTCGATGAAACGGCAAAGCCTCGCTACCGTCGCCGCGTGCTGCTCGGCCAGCGGCGGCTGGTCGGGCCGGCAGCGCAGGCACGGCCGGAAACCCGCGCGCTCGGCGTCGGCGGCCGTCAGGTGGAACACCACGTGTTCCGGCCGCGCCTGGCGGGCGCCGCACGAAGGCCGGCAGTAGACGCCGGTCGTGCGGACCGAATACACAAAGCCGCCGTCGGCGGCAGGGTCGCGCGCGATGACCGCCGCCCAACGTGCGTCCGCCATCGTCGCGGCGGCCCGTGCAGTGCTTTTCGAAGTCGTCTTCATGTTGAATCCTTTCAGCTCATCGTTATCGATGGCTGAGATTTAACCTCCGGCCCAAGTCCTGCGCACTCCGCGCCTTGCTTTCGAATCCGGTTCGACCGACGCAAGCCCGAGCAGAAAACGATCAGCGCCGCGTCACCGTCCAGTAGTTGGCGCCGCGCTCGAGCGACAAGGTCACGCCGCCGACCCGGATCTCGCCTTTGCCCGAGCTCTGGTTCGCGACGGGCGCAGGCGCCGCCTTGGCCTCGGGCGAGAACCAGAGCAGCGACCCGGTTGCCGGCACGCGCGTGCCGTAGCCGACCACGCCGTCGATATACGCGGCGCCGACGATCTGTCCCGTTTGCGGCTCGCCTTCATGGATCATCGCGCCGAGATCGAAATTCATCACCACCACGGTCGGCTCGATCATCACTACCGTCATCCGGTAAGGCAGAGCGCGCGGCTCGATGATGCCGTCTTTGCCGCCGGCGCCGCCGATGGCACCGGCGCCGATCGATCGAGCGCTGCGAAGCGCGCCCGCATTTTCGGCAAGAAACTCCATCGCTTTTCCAACGGTGGCGTATGGGCTCTTGCCGGACCAGGCCGAGCCGCCCCACCGCTCCTCATCCTGATAGCCGGTTGGGCAACCCATGCACGAAGAACGCTGGTGGTACAGATGCGCGCGGCCGCCGCCGCCCAGCCAAGGCATGTCGGCGCCGCTTTTGTCTTCCCATCCGCAGGCGGGCAGCGAGGCGAACATCAGCACGAGCGGCGCGCCGGTCATCAACATTCGCAGCGCGCGTGCGGCCGCTCGCGTCGTCACGGCCGGTCGCCCAGGTGACCGGAGGCATCGCGATAGAGCACGCGCGTCTGTCCGGGCTCGATACCGGGCACCGCAGCGGCGATGTCGGTCCAGTGCAAATCGTTCGGCGAAAAATTCAGCACGTAGCTCCCCACGGGGCGCAAGGTCGCATAGTGCTCGACCGTGACGGTGAATCCGCGGCCCGCGTCCATCGTCACCTTGCCCAGGTAGGTCTTGTCGGAAGGCGGCGGAGTGCCGGGAGCTGCCGCGCGCACCGCCTTCGCGAGCGCAGCCTTGTTCGCCAACGTCCAGGCGTCGATCTCGCCGGTAAACACATTGGCGACGATCCGTCCCCAGGCTTCGTTTTGCAGCTCGAGCAGCTTGGCGCCCAATGGCGACTGCAAGAAGTCATAGACGACTTTGCCCTCGCGCTCCTCGGGCAGTGAGGTCAGCGCCTTGCCCGCGGCGTCATCCTGGCGCTTCAAGTCGGCCAGCGTTTCGGTTTCGATCACCAGCGGCAACCCATACGCGCGCACGCGCATCGACAGCTCGCGCCGATCGCGCCAGATGCGGCCGCCGGGCGACTCGAAGAATTCGGCCACGCGCGCACGCTCGTCTTCGGTGTACGCGCGCACGCTCTGTTCGTTGACGACCAGCCGAATCTCGTCGCGGTTGGCGGCGAGCCAGGTGACCGATTGCTGTCGCAATGCCTCGGCCAGCGCCGAACGCGCTGCGGGCCACGCCGGGTGGGAGGGACTCCACACGCCGCGCGGCGCGATCTGATAGAGCGCCTCGGTCAGCAGCTCCTCCCAGCGCTTGCGATAGACGATACGACCGAGATGCACAGCGGCGGTCTCGCCGTGCATGCTGTCGACGAAGCGGCGCAATTTGGGATCCGCGGCGTAGCGATCGTCGACCGCCGCTGCACCGGCCGCGCACGCGATGCACGCCAGAATGATCAGCAGTGCGTTGCGTGGGGCGCGACGGGGCATGGGATTGAACGGCCGGCGGCGGATGGTCGCCGATTCTACCCCCGCAGCGAAAGGCACGATGCCCGGAACGCCGTACGATCGCCGATCGCGATTGCGGCGCTGCGCGCGATGAATCCGGATGTCGGACCGCGTCCTGCACTGCCCGGACGCAACCATCGATGCCGACTGACACTCCAAATCGGCATGCACCGCGCTCGCAGATTCCAATCAGCTTCCGCCGGTCGCGCCCACAGCCGCAGAGCCGGACGGGGCGCGACCCGGCGCCGCCATGTCGCCGGGTGGACGCTGCTGGCCGCGGCGTTTCTGCTGTTGCTGATCGCGAACGGCGCGGCCGCGCGCGAATGGCATTTCGACGTCAGCCTCGACGGGCTGCCGATCGGCACCCACGACATTTCCCTTCAGCAGAAAGGGGAGGCGCATTCGGTGGTGAGCGACATGCGCTTTCGCGTGTCGCTGCTCGGCTTCGAGGCCGGTAGCTACGACCAGCACGAGGAAGAAACCTGGCAGCGCGATTGCCTGACCCGGATTGACACGAGAACGGTCGAAAAAGGCAAGGTCACGACCGTCGCCGGGCGGCTCGAAGGCGGCAATTTCGTCATCGACGGACCGGGAGCGCAGCAGCGGCTGCCCGCCTGCGTGATGAGCTTTGCCTACTGGAATCCGCGGGTGTTCAAGCAGACCAATCTGATCAACGTGCAGACCGGCGCATCGACGCCGATTACCGTCCACGCGCTGGACAAGGAGGCGTACACGGTACGCGGCGCGTCGGTCGAGGCGACGCACTTTCGGATCGACACCCCACGCAACAAGATCGAGGTCTGGTATTCGCCCGAAGGCGAATGGGTCGGACTGCGCTCGACCTCGCAAACAGGACACGTCCTCACTTATCGCCTGAAGTGATGCGAAGAGAGATGCAAAAAGGGGTCAGGCGGGTCGGCTCGCGGTAGACTCACCGTACGGCAGACCTCGCGCCATGATCAGCGAGGACCGATGGCGCACCTGCGACGATTCACCGCGACATCATGTTGAACTCTCCGTTATCGCGAAGAGATTCGGCAGCAGGTCGTAGCGCATTCCTCCTCCCATCGAAGCGCAACTCGGCAGCATCCCTACGGCATAGACCATTGCTACCGCGATAACCCATCTCGACATGCGGCGGATCGGTTCCATGAGAGTTCTCCCGCAAGCTGGTGAGGGCGCCGTCGATCGCTCGCGATAGCGCATCGTAGTTGCCAACAGCGGCCCTGCAGCCGCTATTCCAGCCGTAAGAACGTGGTGGCGTGGTTCGTGTCTTTGGGCGAACTGCTAGCATCGGCCTTGCAGCAGCGGTCGGAGCGGACAATCTTCCGCGCAATCGACCGGTTGCGATTTCGCCTATGGCGGCATTAACAACGTTGGAATCAAACGAAAATGACGACACGCGTTGCGCCGATCACCCCCGGGACCCGCCCCGAGCTTGCGGCGGTAGAGGCCGCTATCCTCGCCGAGCGCGGCGAGATTCTTCTGCTCTACCGGGTCCTGCTGAACAGCGCGCCACTCGCCGCGGGCTGGGAGCAGATGCTGACGGCGGTGCGCAACCGCAGCTCACTTCCCGCCGATATGCGCGAGTTGGTGATTCTTCGGGTGGCCGTGCTCAATCGTGCGCCGTTCGAATTCGACGCGCATTTGCCGCTGGCGCGCAAGGCCGGGATCGGCGAAGCGAAAATCGCCGCGTTGCAGGCGGAGGAAATCGGCGACGGATTCACGGCTCTCGAACGCGCGGTGTTGACGCTGACCGACACGATGACCCGTAGCGTGCAGGTTCCCGATGCGCAATTCGAGCCGTTGCGCACTCACTTCGATCCGCGTGGATTGGTCGAGTTGGTGGCGACCGTGGCCGCATACAACATGGTCTCGCGCTTCCTGGAAGCGCTCAATATCGGGCACTGACTCTTAGCCGCGCGCGTGAGCGCGGGGCGCTGGCCGGTCAGCGCCGAGGCTACCAGCGACAGCTGCCGTCGCCGATGGTGCTCGCCACCAGCACCGGGACCGCGAGCAGGCCCATGCCGGCATAAGCGGTGCGGCAGTCGGGCTTGACCGCCTTTTCCAGCGCGTGGCTTTCCTTAGACAGCCTTTCCGGCGGCGGCGGCAGCGCAGGCAGGATGCCGCGCGTGCTCGTCGCTTCGCTCGCTATTTCGCGCGCGCGTTGGCGCGCAGTCTCCATGTCGATGCGAGGGGCGCCCGACTCGCCCGGCGGCGCCGCGACATCGCGCCTCGGTTTGAACATATCTTCGTCGGGGCCGGGCGCACCCAGCCGCAGTCGAGGCGGCTCCGCGGCCGTAGGCGCGGCGCGCGCGCCGGGGACCGCCGCCGGCGCGGCGGCCTCCGAGGCGGGCGCCGGCTTGGCCCCCGCGGATGGCGCTGCCCGCTCGGCCGGCGAAGGCGTCCCGGCAGGCGCCGCCAGCGGTGCGACGGATGGAGTTGGAGTTGGTGCGACCAGGTTCGGCGATGGCGCCAGCTCATGGTCGATCCGCGGGGCGGTGAGACGATCGATGGGCGGCGGCACGATCGGCGCCTCACTGGGTGGAACCTCGACGGGCGGCGCTACGGCCTTCGGTGGTGCCGGCACCGCCGCGCGCTCGATCGGCGCAGGGACAGAAGGCGGAGGAGCCGGCACGAACCGAGGCGGGAGCTCGATCGGCGGGGCGAGTTCGTGCTGAATCGTGGGCGCCGACAGTCGTTCGATCGGCGCCGCGGGGGCGAGCGGAATTGCGGGCGGCGCGATGTCGAGCGGCGCGGCGAGCGCAGGCGGATTCGGCGGCGGGGCCAGGCGCTCGATTGTCGGCGGCGCAACCGGCGCGATCAGCGGCTTATCCACCTCCTGCGGCGCGCGCAAGTCTATGCGCGGCAAGGGCTCGGCCGCTGGCGGCAGAGCGGCTTCGGGCTGCGTCGGCCCCGATGCGGGCATAGTGGGCTCGACCAGGGTCGGCTCGCTGGTCTTCGCCGGTTCGATGGCGGGCATCGCCTCGCCGCGGCCGGGCCCGATTGGCGCCGGCTGGGGTTCGGGGCGCTGCAGTAACGCCCGTCCGGTCGCCGTCTCTGCGCCCGGTCCCGCCAGCAGGCCGGCACCGGGCGGACTCGGCTCGCGACGGAAGGTCACGTCAAGCACATCGAGCATTGCTTCGCCGCGGCCGGCGCCGCCGCCATGCGAGGTGCCGAAAAGAACGACGATGGTGGCATGCAGCAGCATCGAGAGCAGCACGAACCGCACGAGGGCCGGTTGGGACGCGTCGGCTCGCCATCGGGCCCGCTTTGCCGAACTTCGTGACGTGATCACTCGTTTGTTTCGCTTGCGATGCCGGACAGAACGGCTGTTAGCTTACCTCGTTCGCCGACCGGGCGACCGCGGTCCCGCCAGCACCCCGGGCAAAGCCCGCGTATGTCGGGCACGGGATTTGCGGGGTAACCGGTGTAGACACGCCCGGGCGAGTGGCAGCGAGCACCCGATGCCGGAAGGCGAGTCGAAACGATTGCCAGGCGCTTTGGTCAGCAATATCAAGGGCGAATCGAAACAGGGGCGCCGTTGAAAGTCCGGACGAGGCGAGGCTGGGCCAGTGACGCAATGCGTCGCAATGCAGCGTATTTGGTGCAGTGCGGGCCGGGTCCTGGCGACGAGATACGGCTAGAACGCGGTGGGTTGGATCAGGAGATGCTCGATGCGGAATTCGCTCTATAGACGGCACGCGCAGTCGCTCGACCGCTGGGGAGGCGGCGGCAACGGCAGGACTGCGATGGCGCGCGTCCTTGGCACGATGGGCTCGCTCAAGTCGGCGCGCGACCGCGCGCTGCCGGCGCGGCCGCGCGAGCTCACCGGCGCCACCGTCCAAACAAAGCGGCTCGAAGCTGAAGCTCCGAGCCGCCTTCGTTACTTGCGCCGCGGCGATCGCCGGCGCATGACTTGCGTCAACGCAGACTTGTCTTGGCGCCGCCGGCCGCGCGGCTGATTGTATCGGCCAGCGGGTCCGCGTTCGGATTGTGCGCCCTCGCGGTCATCAGAATGTCAGGCGGCTGAACGCTGCGTCCGTAATAAGCCTGGTTCCAATTGTCGGCGACGTGGACGACGGTACCATCCAGGTTCAAGCCTCCGTAGACACCCTTGGCGCGGCTGAACGCGATCAAGTCGGCGGTCACATCGCTCTTCGCACCGGCTCCGATCGGACCCGCGGCAACGCTCGCATCACCGCCCAGCTTCACCGAACTTGCCATCAGCGAATTCAGGCCCTTGTCGGTCATGACCAGAGTGACGGTTTCCGAAACGTCGATACCAGCCTGGAAACCTACGCTCGCGGTAGCGATGTTATAGAACGCCGGACCTGACCAGCGGCCGCTTTGCGCATTGCGCGAAAACAGCACCGCGCGTCCGCCCGAACCGCCGAATATCCAGCCTGCGCGCACGATCTTCGGGGCGATCAGCACCGCCTTCGCTTCTCCAAGGTGCCGCTGGAACCACGTCATGTCCGGATCGCGGACGAAATTCGAGAATGTCGTCTGTGCGTCGCGGACCAATTGATCCTGCTCCGATTGCGCGAACGCCGACCCGGCCGTCGCCGCCAGCGATGCGAGAGCGACCAGCCCTATCCAACGTCGTGCAGCGTGGACTGCTGGAGTTGTACTCATATGCCTTCCTTTCGAGATTGATTGCCCGCGCGCGCACCGTGATCCGCGCGGCGCGGCTGCTGCATCGCGCTGCCGAGACGGCCGCGCGATGACCGGCGCTTGCACTATCGCGATGCAGAAGCAGCACGCCGAAAGTGTTGGCACCGGTATTCGAGGATGCGCGAATGAGCCCCGCGACGGTATCGGCGGGGCGCTGATTTGGCTGTAGGACCGGCGGCGACAGCGCGCGGCTATGCAAACGCCGATCAAAGCGCGTCGGGCAGACTGATGTCGGCGACGACCGGAACGTGGTCGGATGCCGCACGCGCAGCGGGACTGGCGTGCACCCACAATCGCTGCAACAGCACGCGGGGCTCGACCCAGATGCGATCCAGCGCCAGCAGCGGTGCGCGCGCGGGAAAGCTGCGCGGGGATGGCGTCTTTCGGAAATGGCGGTGCAGCCAGCGCAGCGGACGGCCCCACAGAAACCACTCGTTCAAATCGCCCATCAGCAAGGTGGGATGCGGCGTTTCCGCTTCCAACGCCTTGAGGAGGCTTCGCACCTGCGCGCGCCGCTCGGCGGGACGCAAGCCGAGATGCGTCGCCAGTACACGCAGCAGCGTACCTTCGCAATCGATCACCGCATCGATCGCGCTGCGCGCCTCGCGGCGCTGATAGGTCAGATCGAGGTGCGTGCATTCGACGATCGGGTGCCGCGACAGCAGGCAATTGCCGTGTGCGCCTGCGGCGCGCCAGCGCGCGGGGCCTGAGACGGCTTTCAGCCCGGTGGCGTGGCGCAGTCGCTCCAGCGTGTCGACGCCGTCGTGGTCCGAGCCGACTTCCTGCAGCGCGATGATGTCGGCGTCGATCTCGGCGAGCACGGCGACGATGCGCTCGGGTGAAAATTTTCCGTCGCCGCCGACCGCGTCATGGATGTTGTAGGTCGCGACGGTGATGGTCGAGGACGCCATCGCGCGGTCAGTTGGCGCCGGGTGCGCGTTGATCGCTCGCGTCGGCAGCTTCGCCCCGCTTGAGGCGCGCGCGAACCGCCAGCGTGCCGGCGATCGCGACGCCAGCGACAAGCGCCAGCAGCGCGAATGTGACCGGTCCCGGGTGCCGCACTGCCGCGAGGATGCGGTCGACAAAAAAGCTGATCAGAATCGTGCCGGGCAAAAGGCCCAGGATCGTGCCGAGCAGAAAGTCGCGAAAGCCCAGGTGCGATGCGCCGGCCACCAGGTTGATGATCGAAAAAGGCGCGATGGGCACGATGCGCACGAACAGCATCGCGAGCAGCCCGCGCTTGGCGATGCGGCGGGAGAGATCGTTGATCCGCCGCCCGGCGACCCGCCGCACCGCGTCGCGCCCGACCTCGCGCCCGATGCCGTAGACGAATACCGCACTGAGCGTCGCGCCCAGCAGCGAATAGAGCATGCCCAGCCATGGGCCGAACACGATGCCGGTCGCGGCTATCAGCATCGTCAACGGAATCACCAGAAGTCCGCCGAGGACGAAGCCGCCGATGACGATCAGCGGTGCGAACGGGCTTGCTTCGAACCGGTCGCTCAAGTGCACCAGTGACTCCACGTTGATCCATTCGCGCAGCGGCGTATACCGCCACGCCAGCGCCAGCGCGGCGAGCGCGAACACGATCAGCGCGATCGCCACGGCGCGCCCCGAAGCGGGCTTGCGTTCATGGCGGGCGACGACATCGGACAACAGGCTATCGACGTCGACCGGCTCCGCGGGATCGATCATCGGCTGATCGGCCAGCACGGTGCTCCACTCGTCCTCGTCTGTGACACCGAGCGGACGCAGCGAGCGGCCTTTGTCGCGCAGCGCTTCGATCGCGTCGATCAGCGATCCGTGCTTTTCGATCGCCGCCGCAACCATCGACGGTTCGCGATGGAGATGTTCACCGAGCAGGCGGGATTTGAGCTGCGCAATCGCCGCGCGCACTCGCGGCTCGCCGTTCGCCGCGATCACCAGATTGCATTCGGTGTCGAGGCTCATCGAGCGGGTACTGAGGTTGGCCGAGCCGACCGAGACGATTTCGTCGTCGATGACCAGCACCTTGCTGTGTACGTTGAGGCAGCGTGCCTGCGGGGGCGCATCGTCGCCCAGCCATGGACAATAAAGCCGGTAGCGCCCGCGGGCGTCGGCTTGCACCAGGCGCCGGTGCACGCGCGCCCGCAGTACGCCCATCGTCGAGACCTCGAGCCAGCCGCTTTGCGTCATCGGCGAAACGACGACGATTTCCGGACCCGCCGGCTCGACCAGCCGCGACTCGAATGCGTCGGCGATCAGCGGCGAGGTGAAATACTGGTTTTCCGCAAAGATCGCCGTCTTCGCGGCGGCGATCGCATCCAGATGCAGCTGTCGCACCTCTGCGACGGCAGGCGCGCCATCGAACGCTGGCTCGGTGCGCACGATCCCGACGTCGACGTCGCCGAGCGCGATCTCGGCTTGCGCCGGCCATGCGGCGGCCCCGGGGGTGCCTTCGCGCTCGCGCGCGTGTGCTCCGGTGGCGCGGTACCAGCGCTCGCGCGCCAGCTCTCCCAGCGCACGCGCGGCCTCGTCGTCGACCAGCGCGCCGACGTCGTGGAATGGACCGTAGCTGCTGCCGTCGGCGTTGCGCCGTGCCGGATCGGCTGGCAGGTGGGCCGGCGTGTCCCAGCGGTTACGCGTGAGGTCGAAGCCGCTGACGAACGCCAGCGCATCGTCGACGACGACCAGCTTCTGATGGTGCGAAGCGGCGGTCGGATGATGATCATCTAGCTCGAAATGCAGGCGGTGGCGCTTGGGCCAACCGAACTTGAGGCGACCCAGCCATTCGCGCTCGAGCGCGAACAGCAGCGCGAAGTCCCAGCTCAGCACGTAGATCTGAAGCTGCGGATGCTCGTTGAGCAGCGCGTTGAGAAATTCGCGCAGTGGCTCGGGAAAGCCGTCGTTCGCGCCACCGGGGACTAGCCACATGCGGCTGTCGATGTCCCAGCCGAGAATGAATATGTCGCGCTGCGCGCCGGCAAGCGCCGCGCGGACCGCACCGAAATACTCGCTTCCATCGACCAGGAATCCGACCCGTGTCGCGTGCGCCAGGCGCCAGCAATTGCGCCCAGGCACGAGCAGACCGCGCGGTTCACCGCGCATCCGGGCCTCGGCCTTGGGGGTGCCGGTTTCGAATGGCGACATCGTTGCCGGCGCGTCGTTCACGCGGCTGGCCTCCGCCATCGCTTGCGAGAACTGCGGCAAACGCCATCAACGCAGTTTGGGGGCATGGTCGTTCCTCCGTCACGCCGCAGCCCGTCGCTGCGGACGGTCACGACGTTTCACTGGAAGCAAGGAGGGTGCCGCGGCAGAAGTCATTGTTTATCAAGCGCAAGCCGAGACCGTCGGCCACGGCCCTCATGCAAGAACTGCTCGCCCGGGTAAGAATTGCCCGCGGCCCACCTCCTGCCGATCGCCTTGGTTGCGCCTGCGGCGGCGGCAGGTATTATGACCTCCCGGCAAGACTGGCCACCGGCCCGCAAGGCTTCGAGGGGGAGCTCCGGCGAAATGAAGTCCGCGCAAGACTCGACGTTTCCCCGGTTGCTGTTCGAGCACGCACGCGTGCGCGGCGATCGTCCGGCGACCCGCGAAAAGGACTTGGGCATCTGGCAGACCTGGACATGGAGCCAGGTGGCGGCCGACGTGCGCGCGCTCGCCTGCGGTCTTGCCGCGCAGGGCTTCCGGCGCGGCATGCACCTGGCGATCATCGGCGACAACCGGCCGCGGCTCTACTGGGCGATGGCCGCCGCGCAGGCCATCGGGGGAATCCCGGTTCCGATGTACCAGGACGCGCCGGCCGCGGAATTTGTCTATGTGCTGAACGACGCTGAAATCGGCTATGCGCTGGCCGAGGACCAGGAGCAGGTCGACAAGGTACTCGAGGCGAAGCCGCAGGTTCCGACCCTGCAGCACGTCTACTTCGACGATTCCAGGGGCTTGCGCAACTACGAGAACGTGTCGAGCCTCGATCGTCTGCTCGACATCGGCCGCGAATTCGACCGCGCGCATCCCGGATTCTTCGACGCGGAAGTGGCCAAGGGCCGGCCCGACGATGTGTCGATCATGCTTTACACGTCGGGAACGACCGGCAAGCCGAAGGGCGTGTGTCAGACGCACGCGGCTTTCATCGTCGCGGCGCAAGGCGGCTGTGCGTTCGACAAGCTCGGCCCCGGCGACAGCATCCTCGCCTATCTGCCGATGGCGTGGGTCGGCGACCATCTGTTTTCCTACGCGCAGTGGCTCGTCGCGGGCTTCACGATCAACTGTCCTGAATCGGGGGACACGGTGATGACCGACCTGCGCGAGATCGGGCCCAGCTACTATTTCGCCCCGCCGCGCATCTTCGAGAACCTGCTGACGCAGGTGATGATCCGGATGGAGGATGCATCGGCCGCCAAGCGCTGGCTGTTCCGCTATTTCACCGCGGTCGCGCGCCGCTGCGGCTCCGAGATCCTCGACGGCAAGCCGGTCGGCATGCTCGATCGTGCGCTCTACGCGATCGGAAACCTGGTCGTGTACGGCCCGCTGCGCAACGTGCTCGGCATGAGTCGCATCCGCGTGGCGTACACCGCGGGCGCAGCGATCGGCCCCGACTTGTTCCGCTTCTACCGCTCGATCGGAATCAACCTGAAGCAGCTCTACGGTTCGACCGAGACCTGCGCCTATGTCTGCCTTCAGCCCGATGGCGGCGTCAGATTCGACACCGTCGGACAGGCCGCGCCCGGTGTCGAGATCAGGATTGCCGAAAACGGTGAAGTGCTGGTGCGCGGGCCGATGCTGCTGAAGGAGTACTACAAGCGGCCGGACGCGACGCTCGAATCGATCGACGCCGCCGGCTACTTCCGTACCGGGGATGCCGGCTTTTTCGACGACGCCGGGCAGCTGAAGATCATCGACCGCGCCAAGGACGTCGGAAAGCTGGCGACCGGCGCCATGTTCGCGCCGAACTACATCGAGAACAAGCTCAAGTTCTTTCCGCATATCAGGGAAGCGGTCGCTTTCGGCAACGAGCGCGACAAGGTTTGCGCGTTCATCAACATCGACATGGGCTCGGTCGGCAACTGGGCCGAGCGGCGCGGCATTCCGTACTCCGGCTATACCGATCTTGCCGCCAAGGCGGAAGTCCAGGCCTTGATCCGCGAGTGCGTCGAGCAGGTCAACGCCGAGCTCGCCCAGGAAGGCTCGCTCGCCGATTCGCAGGTGCAGCGGTTCCTGATATTGCACAAGGAGCTCGATCCCGACGACGACGAGATGACGCGCACGCGTAAGGTTCGTCGCGGCTTCGTCGCCGAAAAGTACGCGTCGCTGATCGAGGCACTCTATTCGGGCAGGACCGTGCAGCACGTCGAGACCCAGGTGAAGTTCGAGGACGGGCGCACCGGCATCGTTGCCGCCGACCTCGCCATCGCCGAGGCCAAAACGTTTGCCGCGAACGCGGCGAAGGCAGCGGCCTAGCGCCCGCGAACATGACGGCCGTCCGCGCGATCGGCGACTCGGTTCTGCGTCTCGACGGCGTATCGCTGGCTTTCGGAGGCGTCAAGGCGCTCAACGATATTTCCCTCGACGTGCGCGAGCACGAGATCCGGGCGATCATCGGCCCCAACGGCGCGGGGAAGAGCTCGCTGCTCAACGTCATCAACGGCGTCTACCACCCGCAGCAGGGGACAATCACCTTTCGCGGCAAGCCGCGGCACGACATGGACACGCACGAGACGGCGGCACTCGGCATCGCGCGCACGTTCCAGAACATCGCGCTGTTCCGCGGCATGAGCGTGCTCGACAACATCATGACCGGGCGCAATCTGAAGATGAAGGCAACGGTCCTGGAGCAGGCGATCTGGTTCGGGCGCGCCCGGCGCGAGGAGCTCGAGAATCGGGCGAAGGTCGAGGAGGTCATCGATTTCCTGGAGATTCAGCACATACGAAAGACTCCGGTCGGCAGGCTGCCGTATGGGTTGCAGAAACGCGTCGAGCTCGCGCGCGCGCTCGCGGCCGAACCTTCGCTGCTGCTGCTCGACGAGCCGATGGCCGGAATGAACGTCGAGGAAAAGCAGGACATGTGCCGTTTCGTGCTGGACGTCAACGAGCAATACGGCACGACGGTCGTGCTGATCGAGCACGACATGGGGGTCGTGATGGACATTTCCGACCGGGTCGTCGTACTGGACTACGGCCGCAAGATTGGCGACGGCACGCCCGACGAGGTGCGCAACAGCAAGACCGTGATCGACGCCTATCTCGGCGTGCCGCATTAACCGGCGACAAGGCGATGCAATTCTTCTTCGAAGTCCTGATCGGCGGCCTGCTTTCCGGCGTCATGTATTCGCTGGTCGCGCTGGGCTTTGTGCTGATCTACAAGGCCTCGGGCGTTTTCAATTTCGCCCAGGGCTCGCTGGTCTTTTTCGCGGCGCTGACCTTCGTCGGGCTGATGGAACACGGTTTGCCGTTCGGCCTCGCGCTGCTAGTGACCCTGCTGGCGATGATCCTGCTCGGCCTTCTGATCGAAAAATTCGTCCTGCGCCCGCTGGTCAACCAGCCGCAGATCTCGCTGTTCATGGCTACGATAGGCTTGAGCTTCCTGATCGAAGGCCTGGCGCAACTGCTGTGGGGCGCCAACGTGCGCGGCCTCGATATCGGCATCCAGGACGAGCCGCTGGCGTGGATTGCCGACCCGACGGGCATCAACGTGTCGAAGTTCGACCTCGCGGCCGCAGGCATCGCGGCGGTCCTGGTCATTATGCTGGCGCTTTTCTTCAGCCGCACCCGCATCGGCCGCGCGCTGCGAGCAGTCGCCGACGATCACCAGGCGGCGCTGGCCGTGGGCATCCCATTGCAGCAGATCTGGGCGATCGTCTGGGCGGTCGCCGGATTCGTAGCACTCGTCGCCGGCCTTTTGTGGGGCGCGCGCAACGGCGTCCAGTTTGCGCTGACCTTCGTTGCGCTGAAGGCGCTCCCGGTGCTGATCCTCGGCGGCTTCGACTCGGTACCGGGCGCGATCGTCGGCGGCTTGATCATCGGCTCCACCGAAAAGCTCGCCGAAGTCTACCTGGGCCCGTATGTCGGCGGCGGCATCGAAGGCTGGTTCCCGTACGTGCTGGCATTGATCTTCCTGCTGGTGCGCCCTGAAGGATTGTTCGGCGAAAAGATCATTCGCCGGATCTGACGAGGCTCCCCTTGCTCTATCGCGAAGCCGGACAGTTCAAGAGCACCTACGCCGCCGACTCGGCGATCCTGCCGATCCGTCAGGATCGTATCGGTCTCGCGCTTATCCTCATCGTCGCCTTCGTCGTCGTCCCGCTGACCGCCTCGCCGTACCTGTTCTCGGCCCTGCTGATTCCCTGCCTGATACTCTCGTTGGCGGCGCTCGGGCTGAACCTCCTGACCGGTTACGCCGGACAGTTGTCGCTGGGCACGGCGGCGTTCATGGCCGTCGGGGCCTTCATGTCGTACAATTTCATCCTGCGCATACCGGGCATTCCGCTACTGCTGGCCTTCGCGGGCGGGGGCATCACGGCGGCGGCCGTCGGCATCCTGTTCGGGTTGCCAAGCCTGCGCATACGCGGCTTCTACCTCGCGGTCGCCACGCTCGCCGCACAGTTCTTCATTCTCTGGTGCCTGACAAAAGTGGGCTGGTTCACCAACTACAATCCGTCGGGCGTGATTACCGCGCAGCCGATGGTCATTCTCGGTTATGCGTTCGATACGCCGCAGGAAAAATACCTGCTCGTGCTGTTGATCGTGACGGTGATGGCGCTCGCCGCCAAAAACATGGTCCGGGGCAATATCGGACGACAATGGATGGCGATCCGCGACATGGACGTGGCCGCCGAGGTGATCGGTATCCGGCCGATGCGCGCCAAGCTGCTGGCCTTCGCCGTCAGCTCGTTCTATTGCGGCGTGGCCGGTGCGCTGTTCGCGTATGCGTATCTCGGCACCGTCGAGCCGGAAGCCTACAACCTCGACCTGTCGTTCCGCATTCTTTTCATGATCATCATCGGCGGCGTCGGGACGGTGCTGGGGGCGTTCCTCGGGAGTGCATTTATCGTCGTGTTGCCGATCGCGCTCAGCGTCAGCGTCGCATTCCTCAACAACTCGCTGCATCTCAACATTCCCAGCAGCGTCGGGTCGAACCTCGAACTGATGGTATTCGGCGGATTGATCATTTTCTTCCTGATCGTCGAGCCGCATGGGCTTGCGCGCATCTGGCAGATCACCAAGGAAAAATTGCGACTGTGGCCGTTTCCGTACTGAAAGTTGGATTAGTTTCGGACGACGAGCACGTCGCCGATCATAGGAGGAAGTCATGAAGTGGTTTTTGCGAACGTTGTTGGGCATGTTATTCGTGGGTGCGGCAAGCGTCGCAACCGCGCAGAACGAGCAGTACATTCCGATCCTGTCGTATCGCATCGGGCCTTACGCGGCCGGTGGTTCAGGCTATTTCGGCGGGGCCATCGACTATTTCACCCTGGTCAACCTGAACGGCGGCATCAATGGCGTAAAGATCGTCTGGGAGGAATGCGAGACCGAATACAACGCGGCTCGCGGTGTCGAGTGTTATGAGCGGCTGAAGACACGCCACGGCGGCGCGAGCACCGTCGAGCCGTTGTCGACCGGTATCGCCTACGGTCTGTTCGAGCGGGTCGCCAACGACAAGATTCCGATGACCACCAACGGCTACGGCTTGGCTATTTCGGCCGACGGCCGCGTGTTCCCATGGGTGTTTCCGCTGGGCACGACCTACTGGGACCAGGCCGCGGCGATGGTCGCTTATCTGACCCAGAAGGTTGGGGGGCAAGCCAACCTCAAGGGCAAGAAGATCGTGTTCATGTACCACGACTCGGCCTACGGCAAGGAGCCGATCCCGGTGTTCGATGCGCTGTCGGCGCGCGACGGGTTCGAGTTGACCAAGATCCCGCTGACGCCACCCGCCACGACGCAGGAGTCGCAGTGGCTGCAGGTGCGGCAATTGAAGCCTGACTACGTCATCCTCTGGGGATTCGGCGTGATGAATCCGGTAGCGCTGAAGACCGCCGCCAAGCTCGGCTTCCCGCGCGATCGCATCCTCGGCGTGTGGTGGGCCGCGTCCGAGGAAGATGTCATTCCGGCCGGTGACGCGGGCAAGGGCTACGTGACCGCCGCGTTTTCTGCGCATGGCACCAACTTTCCGGTCATGCAGGAGATCGTGAAAAAGGTCTACGGCGCGGGCAAGGGCAATCTGGAAGACAAGGCGCGCGTCGGCGCGATCTATCACACCCGCGGCATCAGCTACGCGATCATGATCGTCGAGGCGATCCGCCAGGCGCAGAACCACTTCGGCAAGGGCAAGGTGATGTCGCCCGAGCAGGTGCGCTGGGGCCTCGAGCATCTCGACCTCTCCGAAGCGCGGTTGAAGGAGCTTGGCGCGTCCGGCCTGTTCCCGCCGGTCAAGACGAGCTGCGCCGATCATGAAGGCTCGGGCATGGTCAAGTTCGAGCAGTGGGACGGCAAGGAATTCAAGTCGCTGACACCGTTCATGGCGGGCGACCGCGCGCTGACCAAGAAGATGGTCGAGGAGGGCGCGGCCAAGTACGCGGCCGAAAAGAAGATCACGCTGCGCGATTGCAGCAAGGAAGGGTAGTCGGCAATGGCCCAGGTGGCCTCGATGCCGACACAGGTCGAGCCGGCGGCGCCGATCGCGCTTTCGGTCAACAACATCGAGGTCATCTACGACCACGTGATACTGGTCCTCCGCGGCGTTTCGCTGCAGGTGCCGAAAGGGCGCATCGTCGCGCTGCTGGGCGCGAACGGCGCTGGCAAGACGACGACATTGAAGGCGATTTCGAATCTTCTCTCGGCCGAGCGAGGCGACGTCACCAAGGGGACGATCGAATTCGAGGGCAAGCGGGTCGACAAGCTGACGCCGAACGAGCTGGTCCGCCGTGGCGTTTGCCAGGTGATGGAAGGACGTCACTGCTTCGCCCACCTGACGGTCGAGGAGAATCTGATGACCGGAGCGTTCACCCGCAAGGCTTCGCGCGGCGAGATCCGAACCTCGCTGGAAAAGGTCTATCACTATTTCCCGCGCCTGAAGCAACGACGGGAAAGCATGGCCGGCTACACTTCCGGCGGCGAGCAGCAGATGACGGCGGTTGGCCGCGCGCTGATGGCGAGCCCTTCGATGATCCTGCTCGACGAGCCGTCGATGGGACTCGCGCCGCAGATCGTCGAGGAAATATTCGACATTGTCGGCAACCTGAACAAGCAGGAGAACGTGAGTTTCCTGCTCGCGGAGCAGAACACCAACGTCGCGCTTCGCTTCGCCGACTATGGTTACATTCTGGAGACCGGCCGCGTGGTGATGGATGGCGAAGCACGCGAGCTCGCGCAGAACGAGGACGTCAAGGAGTTCTATCTCGGTCTGTCCACCGCGGGACGAAAAAGCTTCCGCGACGTCAAGCATTATCGGCGCCGCAAGCGCTGGCTGGCTTGAGCGAATACTTCGATACGCTGGAAACCCGCGATCCGGAACTCCGCGAGCGGGCGCAGCTCGCGGCCGTGCGCGAACAGATTGCCTACGCCCAGAAACACGCCCCGTGGTTCGCGCGCACGCTCGCCGGGATCGATCCGGCAGCGATCGATTCGCGTGCCGCGCTGGCGTCGATTCCGGTCGTGCGAAAATCCGAGTTGCTGAAGCTGCAGAAAGCCGATCGGCCGTTCGGCGGCTTTGCCGCCGGTGGGTGGGGACGATCAGGACGCCGCGCGCGGCAGGTCTTTGCTTCGCCCGGCCCGATCTACGAGCCCGAAGGCGATTCCGCCGACTACTGGCGGCTGGCGCGCGCGCTCCATGCCGCGGGCTTTCGTGCCGGCGACCTGGTGCACAACTGTTTTTCGTACCACTTCAGCCCCGCCGGATCGATGCTCGACAGCGGCCTGCGTGCGCTGGGCTGCACGGTTTTTCCCGGTGGTACCGGACAGACCGAGCAGCAGGTCCAGGCGATGGCGGATCTCGAGCCCGACGGCTATGTGGGCACGCCCTCGTTCCTGAAGATCATTCTCGACAAGGCCGACGAGCAGGGCATACGCTTGGACTCGCTGAAGAAAGCGCTGGTTTCCGCCGAGCCGTTCCCTGCCGCGCTGCGCAATGCGCTGCGCGCGCGCGGCATCGACGGCTACCAGGTTTATGCGAGTGCCGACTTGGGCTCGCTCGCGTATGAATCCTCTGCATGCGAGGGCTTGATCGCCGACGAGGGCGTGCTGCTTGAAATCGTCCGGCCCGGCACCGGCGAGCCGGTCGCGCCCGGCGAGGTCGGTGAGGTCGTCGCCACGCCGCTTCATAACCACGATTATCCGCTGATCCGCTTCGGCAACGGCGATCTCTCGGCAGTGCTTCCCGGCGCTTCACCCTGCGGCCGCACCAACATGCGCATCAAGGGATGGCTTGGCCGGGCCGATCAGGCAACCAAGGTGAAGGGGCTGTTCGTGCACCCGTCACAGGTCGCCGAGATCGTGCGGCGCCACGCGGGCATCGTGCGCGCGCGCCTGGTCGTCGATCATGCCGACGGGAACGACCGGATGACGCTGCATGTCGAAGCCGCACCCGGGGTGGAACTCAAGTCCGACGCAATCATGGCCACGATACGCGAGCTGACCAAGCTGCGCGGCGAGCTCGCCTTGCACGCGCCCGGCGAGCTTGCCAACGACGGGAAGGTAATCGACGATATCCGAAAGCACGACTAGTGCAGTGCGGCCGGAAACCGATTCCGGCGGTGCGCGCTTCGCGTGCTAGGATGGGCGAAAAAGCAAGGACCGCGACATGACCAGGACGACATCGCCCGGTGACCCGCTGGCGCCGCTCGCCGAGCAGACGCTCGCGGCCATCGCGGCGACGGGCGTCGTCCGCAACTTTCCCAAAAACGCGATCCTGATCAACGAGGGCGACACCGCCGACTCGCTGTTCATCGTGCTGTCCGGCAGGATCAAGGTCTTTGCCAGCAACGAGGCGGGACGCGAAATCGTGCTGAGCTTTTTCGGCCCCGGCGAATACGTCGGCGAAATGTCGCTCGACGGCAGTCCGCGCTCGGCGTCGGTGATGACCGTCGAGCCCACGACCTGCGCGATCGTCAACCGCGCCAGCGTGCGCGAGTTCCTGCTGGCCCATCCCGACTTTGCGCTGAACCTGATCGAAAAGCTGATCCAGCGGGTCCGTGTCACTACCGAGAACGTCAAGAGCCTCGCACTGACCGACGTCTATGGCCGGCTGGTGCGCTTGATCACCACGCTGGCCGTCGAGCGCGACGGCGTGATGACCGTGCCCGAAAAACTCACCCAGCAGGACATTGCCGAAAGAGTCGGCGCCTCGCGCGATATGATCAGCCGCTTGCTCAAGGATCTGGTGACCGGCGGGTATCTGAGCATCGCCGACAAGAAGATCACGATCCTCAAGAAGCCGCCGACCGCCTGGTAGAGTCGGCGCGCCGCGCGCTTTGCGCCGCGCCGCGCACACAAAACCCCCGCTGTACCGATAGACCGCCTCGCCATCGCGAGCTGCCGGCGCCGTCATTCGGCCCGCTACACCCGGCGACTCGCCTTCGCCGGCCGACTTATTCGGCGGCTGCTGCGTGAATTTTGCGCAGTTTTTTCGACGAAGCCGCCAGCGCGGCCTCAGACCCTTGTCGACTACGATTTGCTCATCCGGCGACGAATGGTTCGCCGCCGGTGAAGCGGCGAAGTTCGCAGGTGAGTGCAACGCCGTCGCAACATCGTTCAAGGAGTCTGCAATGCTTACACTGCACGATTCGAAACCGATCATCAGCCGAGTCGCGGCGTCGTTGAAGTTTGCCGTGCTGCTCATCCTTCTCGGCCTTATCGTCGTGGCGACCGAGCGTCCGATGTTGTTGACACCGGCCGGAGCGGTCACCGTCACAGACGATGCGGCCTACGTGGCCGATCAGGCGAAAAGGCAAGCGTCGACCAGTGCTGCACCGACGGCCAGGGCCGCGGCAGCGCCCGCAGCCGATGAATTCAAGTATTTTCCGTCGCAGTTTCCCGCGCCGACCGGACCGGTCGAAGATCTGCCGCCGGAGTTCTGATCGCAGCGGACGCCGCTAAAGCTGCCGCCTGCCGCGACATGCCCAGCGAGGGCGCGGCAGGCGCGGCGTCAGCGACTAGGTTCTTGCCGGGCGCAAGGTAACCAGCGCCACACCCGCGAGAACCAATGCCGCGCCGACCAGCTGGATCGCGTGCACCGGCTCATCGAGCAGCCACGACCCCAGCCAGATCGTAAACAGCGGCCCCATCGACCCGAGCAGCGACGTGCGGCTGGCGCCGATGCGCTTGATCGCTTCCGCGATCAGGTAGGTCGGAAGCACCGTCGAGAAAACCGCCATCGTCAGCGACAAGAGGTGAATGCGAACGGGCACAAGCAGCGCCGTCACCGGACGCGTCGCGAGGAAATGGGCAAAGATGAACAGCGCCGAAGTCAGCATCGCCAGCGCGATGAAGCGAAGGCTCCCGAGCCGGGCGATCACCGGTCCGACGCCGACCAGATAGCAGGCGTAGAGAAACGAGCTCGCGAACACCAGCGCGGCGCCGAGCCAGAGCGCGCCGGGATCGCCGGCCAGCTCGAGATCGCGCGCGAACACCAGCAGGATCCCGACATACGACAGCACCAGGGCGACGACGATGCGGCCGGTGATCCGCTGCTTGAAAAAAATTGCCGACAGCACCACGACGATCGTCGGATAAAGGTAAAGCATCAGCCGTTCGAGGGCGGCGGTGACGTATTGCAGGCCGATGAAGTCGACCAGGCTCGAAAGGTAATAGCCGATGAATCCCAGCCAGACGATCGACAGCCAGTCGCGGCGCGCGAGCGGCTTCGCGTTCGGAGCGCGCGTCGACCACCACGCCATCAGCGCGAAAAATGGCGCTGAGTACGCCATGCGGAGCGTCAGCAGCGTTACCGCGTCGATCGATGTCGATGCGTAGGCGAGCTTGATCAGTATCGCCTTGAAGGCGAAACCGAGCACGCCGACCATGGCGAACGCCGGACCGACGAGGTCGCTGCCGCCGCCGCGGCGAAATCCGGCTAATCCCAACGCACGAGACCGGCGTACGCCGTGCCGAGGATCACCAGGCCGAAGGCGATCCGGTACCAGGCGAACGGAACGAAATCGTGATGCGCGACATAACGCAGCAGGGCGCGAATGGTGAAGAACGCGCTGACGAATGCGACGGCGAAACCCACGGCTATCATCGACAGGTCGCCGGTCGACAGCAGATGGCGGTTCTTGACAAGGTCGTAGCCGGTCGCGGCGAACAGTGTCGGAATGGCGAGAAAAAACGAGAACTCGGTGGCGGCCTGCCGCGACAGGCCAAACAGCATTCCGCCGATAATCGTCGCCCCGGAGCGCGAAGTGCCCGGAATCAGCGCAAAGGCCTGCGCGAAGCCGATCTTCAGCGCGTCGGTCCAGCGCAACTCATCGACGCTGCGGATGCGCACGCTGTCGGGCCTCGCCCGCTGCCGCCGCTCGGCCCACAGGATGACCAGCGCTCCCGCGATGAACGCGCCGGCGACGGGAACCGGGGCGAACAGCCGCGCCTTGATTGCGCTGGCGAAGGCGAGTCCCAGCACTGCGGCGGGCAGGAACGCGATCAGCAGGTTCAGCACAAAGCGCTGCGCGCCGCGATCGCGCGGCAGCCCGCGGGCGACGGCGAAAAGCCTGACCCGATATTCCCAGCAGACGGCGACGATGGCGCCGGCCTGGATGACGATCTCGAACAGCTTCGCCCGCTCGCCGGTGAAATTCAGCAGCGATCCGGCGACGATCAGGTGGCCGGTCGAAGACACCGGCAGAAATTCGGTCAGGCCCTCGACCAGGCCGAGGATGACTGCGACGATGAGGTCCTGTGCTGTCATTGCTTATGCGGGTCGCAAAAAAAGCGGGCGGCTCGCGCCGCCCGGCCGTTTATTTAAAGCCTGTGCCGCCGCGCCAGATCGCTTTGCTCAGGTTGAGCGCCTTGCCGCCGGCGCAGCCATTGCCTGTGCCTTGCTATCCACGCGTCCTTGATTGTACGCTCTGCCGCCGCAGCGGTCAGGCCAGGCGCGCACCGCGCCGCGCTCCCTTGCGCACGACCGTCGCGGATGCCGCAGGCAAAACCTCGTCGACGCCGATGACTTCGCCGGCATGCGACGCACGGTACCCCGGCAGCGCGCCGATCAGCTCGCGGCAAGTCGCGCTTGCGAGGTAGTCGATCAGGGCAACGACCCGAACGTCGCGCAAGTGATCGCGCCGCAGCGCCAGGCAGTACTGTTCGGTAGCCAGCGGCACGAAATCGAGACGATACTGGGCGGCAGCGGCCTCGATGCCGAACCCGACGTCGGCCTGGCCGGCGGCGATCGTCGCCGCGACCGCAAGATGCGTGAATTCCTCCTGGTCGTAGCCGGTGATGCGGGCCGGGTCGATCTTGGCGGCGCGCAGCAGGCGATCGAACAAGAGGCGCGTTCCCGACGCCGGCTGACGGTTGACCAGGCGCGGACCGCCGGGGAGGTCGGCCAGTGAGCGTATGCCCAGCGGATTCCGCGGCGACAACAGCAGGCCCTGGCGCCTTTCGGCAAAGCGAATGATCGCGTGCCGATGCGCATGCAGCCTTTGGCGATAAGGCGCAACGAGCTCGGCGCCGCCACGGCCATCGACATGGAACCCGGCAAGCTCGCAGCGCTCGGCGATCATCGCGTCGATGCTGTCGATACTGCCTCGAAATTGCACGTCGAGCTGGACGACGCCCGTCTCGTTGACCGCATCGCGAACCGCGGCCAGCGCGAGATCGTGGCTCGCGCTGATTGTCAGTCCTCCAGGAGCGTCGTGCGCAAGCCCGAGCCGGCGATCGATGCGTTCGCGCAATTTCGCGCAATGCGGGTCCAGCGCGGCGCGGACCTCATCGTCACAGCGCAACAGCAATTCGCCGAGCTCGGTAAGCCGCGTACCGCGTCCACGGGTTTTGTCGATCAGCGGCCGGGCGAGCTCGGCGCTCCAGCTTTCGAGCAGGCCCCAGCCGTTACGGTAGGAAATGCCCAGCGCGACGCTGGCGCGCTGGATCGAACCCAGATCGCGTATCGCGCGCAGCAACTCGAGCAACAGCGGAGCGGCACGCGCGCGCTCGCCCACCAGCCATGCCACCGCGATGTCGATTCTGGCCATTGCAGCATGCGCAGGGCGCGCAATGCGAGCCCTCAGGTCGCCGGCGCCGCCGCCGCTGCGGGCGCAGCGAATACCCAGAAATCGTCCTGGGGAAGCTCCAGATAGCAGTCGCTGCCGCCGGCATCCGGCACCGGCGTTCCATAGCAGCGCAGTCGCATCGCACCGAGCTTGAACAGATTCTCCTTGCGATCGCCGAGGAACATGCCAGTGACCAGCTCGGTGCGCAGCCGATTGTCGCCCGCGCCGTTGGCGATCCGGGTGCGTTCCAGACGGATGATGCCGGTGGCCGCGTCGCCCGTCTTGAGTGCACCGCGCGCGGCGCCCCATAAACGCCAGCCCTCGCCTTCGAGCAGCGCGCGACCGTCGGCCATTTGCGCAACCCTGCCCGACAGGTGGTTGTTGCTGCCCATGAACTCCGCGGTGAATTGCGTCTGTGGTCGGTTGTAAAGCTCCTCTGGCGTCCCCTGCTGCTCGATCCGGCCGGCATTGAGCAGCAGGATCTTGTCCGACATCGCCATGGCCTCGGTCTGGTCGTGCGTGACCACCAGCGCGGAAAGCCCCAGGCGCACGATCAGCTCGCGCAGCCAGGCCCGCGCTTCCTCGCGGAGCTTCGCGTCGAGATTGGACAGCGGCTCGTCCATCAGCACGACCGGCGGGTTGTAGACCAGTGCGCGCGCGATCGCGACGCGCTGCTGCTGGCCGCCCGAAAGCTGATGCGGCAGCCGCGTGGCAAGCGCGCCGAGGCCAAGATTGGTCAGCGCCAGATTGACGCGGCTGTCGATTTCACTGGCCGGTACGCCGCGCAGGCGCAACCCGTAGGCGATGTTATCGAACACGCTCCGATGCGGCCACAGTGCGTACGATTGGAAGACCAGGCCCAGGTTGCGCTTTTCCACGGGCATCTCGACACCGTTGGCGCCGTCGTAGAGCACTGTGTCGCCGATCGAGATCCGACCCCGGCTCGGCTGCTCGAGACCGGCAACCGAGCGCAGCAGCGTCGTCTTGCCGCTGCCGGAGGCGCCCAGCAGCGCGACCACCTCGCCCGGGTTCAGGGTCATCGAAACGCCCTGGAGAATCTTGTTGTCGCCGTATTGCAGATGCAAATCCTCGACGACGAGCTTGCTGGCGGGCTTATTCATGGAGACGCACTCCGAAACGCAGGGCCGCCGCGAGACCGACGGCGACCAGCGCGATATTGATCAGCGACAGCGCGGCGACCTGGTCGATCGCGCCGGCACCCCACAGCGAAACGAGCATCGAGCCGATGACTTCGGTGCCCTGCCCCAGCAGGTACACACCGGTCGAGTATTCGCGCTCGAAGATCATGAACACCAGCAGCCAGCTCGCCAGCAATCCGAACCGGATCAGCGGCAAGGTCACCTCGCGCATCACCTGCGCGCGCGATGCGCCTGCAGTGCTCGCCGCCTCCTCGAGCTCCGGCCCGATCTGCAGCAGCGCGCTGGAGATCAGTCGCAATCCGTACGCCAGCCAAACGACCGTGTAGGCAAGCCACACCGAGAACACCGTGTTGCGCAACTCCTTCAGGCCTGGCACGAACAGAAAGATCCAGAGGAAGGCCAGCCCCGCCAGCAAGCCCGGCACCGCGCGCGGGATCAGCACCAGATAGTCGAGCACCCGGGCGACGCCGCCCTGCTGGCGGTGGCCGGCCAGTCCGATCGCCGTATAGCAGGCGACCGCGAGTCCGCCGCCAATCGTGCCGATCAGGAAGGTATTGACGATAGCGCGCACCTGATCGCTCTGGTCGAACACCTGCCGGAAGTTGGCGAGCGTCAGCACGTCGCCGAGATTGATGCCTTCGCCCCATTGCTCGACGAATGCGCGCAACGCGATGCCCGAGATCGGCACGACGATGGTGAACACAAGCCACAGCGCGACGATCGCCAGCGCCAGCCACTTCCACGCGCCGAGCGGCAAGAGCTTCTGCCGCGTCGCCTTCCCCTTGACCGAGACGTACTTGCCGGCGGTCTTGAGCAGCCAGCGCTGCAGCAGGACCAGCGGAAAGGTGATCGCGACGATGCACACCGCCACCGCGGCCATCAGGTGATACGAGGGCGTCCCGAGCTTGTTCGTCAGCTTGTACAGGTAGGTCGACAGCACCAGATGGCCTTCCGGGTCGCCCAGCACCAGCGGCAGGCCGAACAGCTCGAAGCCGAGGAAGAAGACCAGCACGCCGGCGTAGAGCAGCGCCGGCATCGTCATCGGCAGGCTGACGTTGAGCGCCACCTTCAGCGGATTGGCGCCGACGACCCGCGCCGCCTCCTCGACGTCCGAGCCCAGGCTTTTGAGCGCGGCGGAAGAATACAGGTAAACGTGCGGCACGTGCGTCAGCCCGGCAATGACCGCGATGCTGGTCAGCGAGTACACGTTCCACGGCACGTCGCCGACGAGTTGCTTGGCCCACAGCGAATAGAACCCGACCGGACCCATCGAGACGACGTAGCCGAACGCCAGCACCATCGGCGAAACGAACACCGGTATCAGCACCAGCACTTCGATGACCCGCTGCGCGGGAAGATCGGTGCGCGTCAGCAGGAACGCCAGCGCGGCGCCCATAGGCAGCGCGATCAGCACCATCCCCGCGGCGATCACCACCGAATTGAAAAGCGCCGTCCAGAAATCGGCGTCGGCGAATATGAACTCGTAGGCGTCGAATCCGATGTGGCGCTGCGGATTGAAGAACGGCGCGTTGAGGAAGCTCTGCCAGAAGATCAGCGCCAGCGGCGCGAGCACCACCAGCGCGGTGATCGCGACGACCGACGTGCGCGGCAAGCTGAAGCTGCGGGCGATCATCGCTGATGGATCGTGGTTGCCATCCCAGGTCGCGCCCGCCGCTTTGCGGTCCGACGTCGCCCGCCGACCGATGTTGCAGTTCCGGCGGACTCGAATCCGGCTACGGCATCGGGCTCATTTACGCGCGAGCGCCGTCTGCCATTGCTTGAGAAATGCCAGCCGCTTGGTCTGGTCGAGACCCTGCAGCAGATCGTCGCTGACCGCGATCGGCTTGACCGCGCTGCCGAGATCCTTCGAAAACCCGACGCCCGAGTCCTTGCCGGTCATGTCGGTGCGTACCGAGTAAAGCTCGGCCTGTTCGGCGGCGATCGTCTGTCCGCGCTTGGACAGCACGTAATCGAGAAACAGCCGGCCGGCGTTCGGGTTCCTGGCGTTCTTCGACACGAAGATCAGCCGCGACAGCACCAGGTTGTAATCGGTGGTGAACGCGACGCCGAGCGACGGGTCTTTTTTCGCCCGCGTCAGCGCGTACGAGCCCAGCACGTTGTAGCCGAGCAGATTCTCGCCGGAGGAAACGCGCTCGAGCATGGTACCGGTCGACGACTGCACCTTGAGACTGCGCGCACCCAGCGCCTTGACCAGCTCCCAGAATTGCGGATCGAGCTTGGCGTCCTGGTTGGCGAGCATGAAGCCCACACCCGACTTTTCCGGATCGTACGCGGTGATCTTGTTCTGATACTTGTCGCCCTTGGTGTTCAGCAGCTTGACCAGGTCGGCGTGCGTCTTCGGCACTTCTTCGGGCGGAACGAGACGCTTGTTGTACACGATCGCGATAGGCTCGAACGTCGTCGCATAGATCGTGTCTTTCCAGTGCGCCCATAGCGGCAACGCGCCCGCTTCCGGCGACTTGTAGGGCGCTGCCAGGCCATCGGCGGCCAGCTTCATCTGCAGGTCCATCGATGAGCTCCACACGGCGTCGGCCGAAGCCGCGTTGGCGGCGCTTTCACTGATGTACCGGTTATAGACCTCGGTCGAGTTCAGGTCGGTGTACTCGACCTTCACGCCTGGAAACGCCGCCTCGAAATCCTTGATCAGCGGCGTGACCAGCTTGGCGTCGGTGGTCGAGTAGACGACGACCTTGCCTTCCTTTTTGGCGCCGTCAACGATGGCTTTGTAATCGGCCGGATAGCCGGCGGGCACCTGCGCTTGCGCGCTTGCTGCCAGCGCAATCGCGCCAAAGACGAGCGACAAAATCCCGGTCAAGCGCATTGCGAACTCCTTCTGGTATCGGTCAAGGCGTGCCGCCAGGAACGTCGGCGAGCGGCTCTGGCGGCCAGTTTACACCGTTCCGGGCCGGCGGTTGGGCCGGGCGGCGACAGCGTCGGATCGTCCGGCCGCCTGACGGCCGCACGTTCGATGATCGTCGCTTTCAGGCGTCGCGATTAAGGTGCGAAATCGCCGCCTTCAGCGATTCGATCTCGTCACGGAGCTCGCTGACGCTTCGCTTGAGCGCGGAGATTTCCGTCCGCAGCGTGTCGTCACGCGGCGGCGCCGCGGCCGAATCGATGTCCGCGGGCACGTCGGCGGGAGTCCCGGACAACAGGTGCATCCAGCGATTTTCGCGCGCGCCGGGAAGCCTCGGCAGCATGACGACCAGCGCTCCGGCACTGCGCTCCGCGAGCTCGTTCAGGAAACCTTCGACGGCCGAGCCGTCGGCGAACCGGTGCAGGCGATCGGAATTGATGCGGAGCTCGCCGATGGTTTGCGGTCCGCGCAGCATCATCGTGGCGAGCAGCGCCACCGCCTGCGACGGCAGTGCCAGCACGCGCTCGACGTTGTGCGCGTAGCGCATCACCCGGCCACCGCTCGATTCGACGACCAGCGAGTCGCCGCGCAGCCGGTCGATGCCGGCCTGAACCTCACTCTCGCTGGCGTGCAATATCGGATCGCGGCTGGTTTTCTGATTGCATCCGGCAGTCAGCGCATTGAGGCTGAGCGGATAGATGTCCGGCACCGTGTGTTGCTTTTCGACCAGCACGCCGAGAATGCGCGCCTCGAGCAGCGACAGTGTCGGGACGGCCGCGCTCATCGCTTCGCTCGTCTGCCCGTTGTCACTTGCGGCCGTATTTTCCGGTGAATGTCGCCTTGCCGATCTGATTGGCGTTGATCATGAAGCCCGCCAGGGCTCCGCTCGCGTCCTGATCGGCGTCGATATGATCGACCTTCAACGCGTGGATCGTGAAAATGTAGCGGTGCGGCCGGTCGCCGTTCGGTGGACAGGGGCCGCCATAGCCGGGCTTGCCGAAATCGGTGCGCGACTGGATGGCGCCCCGCGGCGCCTTGCCGCCAGCGGAATCGCCGGCGCCAGCGGGAAGCGCGTTGACGTCGGCGGGGATGTTGAACATCACCCAATGCCACCAGCCGCTGCCCGTCGGAGCGTCGGGATCGTAGACGGTCAACGCGAAGCTTTTCGTGCCCGCGGGCGCATTCTTCCATGCCAGCGACGGCGAAACGTTGCCTCCCTCGCAGCCGAACCCCTTGAACACTTGCGCTTCGGCTATGGTCGCGCCCGGCTTGATTTCGGCGCTCGAAAGCGTGAACGATCCGGCGGCAAATGCGGCAGCCGGCAGCAGCGCAACGACCAACAGCAAGCGGCGAAGCATAGTGCCTCCTTCGGGCGGGTTTGGGCGCAAACCGTAAGTCTAAACCGGCCTCGTCCGGTTGCGGAATGCGCGGCATCGCTTCGAAGGCGCCTGCACGGCGGTCGTTGCGCTATGATGCCCGGTTGAGCGAGCCTCGCTCGCCAGCCATTTTCCAAGATCCTCATGGCCAACGCTCCCGAAGTCACCAACATGGCGCTGTTCTGCGATTTCGAGAACGTCGCGCTCGGCGTCCAGGACGCCAAGTACGAGCGGTTCGACATCGGCAAAGTGCTCGAGCGCCTGCTGCTCAAAGGCAGCATCGTCGTCAAAAAGGCCTACTGCGACTGGGACCGCTACAAGGCATTCAAGGCGCCGATGCACGAGGCATCATTCGAGCTGATCGAAATTCCACACGTCCGCCAGTCGGGCAAGAATTCGGCCGACATTCGCATGGTGGTCGACGCACTCGATCTTTGTTACACCAAATCGCACGTCGAGACCTTCGTGATCATCAGCGGCGACTCCGATTTCTCGCCACTGGTGTCCAAGCTGCGCGAGAACAACAAGGTGGTGATCGGCGTCGGCGTCAAGAATTCGACCTCCGACTTGCTGATCGCGAATTGCGACGAGTTCATTTTTTACGACGACTTAGTGAGGGAGCAGAAGAAGGCGGAGTCGCGCAAGGCCGGCGCCAGGAAAGCAGCGGGGAGCGGAGGCGCCAAGAAGAAAGGCGCCGAAGCGCTTTCCGGCCACGTCGAAGCCAGGGACTCGAGCGCGCCTCAAGCGCCGCGGGCGGAAGCGAAGCAGGCCGACGCCGGCCGGCAGCAGGAAGCAATCGACATTATCGTCAGCACCGTCGAGGCACTGGTGTCCGAGCGCGGCGGCGACGACAAGATCTGGGGATCGATGGTCAAGCAGGCGGTCAAGCGCGTGCGTCCCGGCTTCAACGAATCGTATTACGGCTTCCGTTCGTTCAACGGCATGCTCGAGGCGGCCGAGCAGGCGGGTAGCCTTCGACTCGAGCGCGACGAAAAGTCCGGCGGCTATATCGTGCGCCTCGCCGCGCACGAGGAATGAGCGCGATGCTGCGCCTTCTTGCGAGGCTGACAGGCGTCCTGGGCCTCGCGCTTGGTTTTTCGGCGGTCGCGTCAGCCGCCGAGGCCAATCTCACGGTTACCGTCGCCGGGCGGACGACGACCTACGCTCCGGCGAGCCTGCTCGGCATGCCGGCGGCGACCAGCGTCACCATACCGGACGATGTCGCCTACAAGCGCGACATGAGCTTCCGCGCCGTGCCCGCAGCGAGCCTGCTCGAAGGGGTGGCGCCCGACGACACGCTGCGCTTTGTCGCCAGCGATGGCTTTGTCGCAACGCTTCCGGCGGCGCTGCTGCTGGCGCGAAGCGGCGCGATCGCGTATCTCGCGATCGAGCCGGTCGACGCGGCGTGGCCACCGCTCAAGCCCGAGGGCGGCGCCAGCGCGGGGCCGTTCTACCTGGTGTGGCTCAATCCCGAGCGTGCGCGCATCACGCCGGAGCAGTGGCCGTACCAGGTCGCCCGCATCGAGGCCGTCGCGCCGCTGGCCAAGCGCTATCCGATGATTGCCCCGGCGGTGTCGGCGCACGACACGGTGCGGCGCGGATACGCTGTGTTCGAAAAGAACTGCTCGGTCTGCCACACGCTGAACCTCGGCGGCGACGCGGCCGTCGGTCCGGATCTGAATATCCCATACAACCCCACCGAATACATGCGCGTCGATGCACTGCGGCGGCTGATCCGCGATCCTCAGTCGCTGCGCCGCTGGCCCGCGGCCAAGATGCCTGCCTTCGAGACGCGGTTGTTGAGCGATCGCGATCTGACCGATCTCTTGGCCTACCTGCGGCACATGGCCGATCGCAAGGTCACGGTGCCCTCAGGCAAGTAGCGCTTCCTCGTCGGCGCTGCGCCGCGCCACTCTCGGCCCCGCCGCCGCGGAAGCCTCCCTTCCATGCTCATGCCGTACCGCTTCGCCGCCGATGCCGTCCTTGCGGCGCACCTGGCATTCGTACTCTTCGTGGTATTCGGCGGCCTGCTGGTGTTGCGCACACCACGTCTCGCGTGGCTGCATCTTCCCGCGGTGGCGTGGGCCGCATTGATCGAATTCAGCGGATGGATCTGCCCGCTGACGCCGCTGGAAATAGCGCTGCGCCGCAGCGCCGGCGAAGCCGGATACGGCGGCGACTTTGTCGAGCATTATCTGGTGGCGCTGATCTATCCGGCCGGGCTGACGCGCGAACTGCAGGTCTCGATCGGCGCTGCGGTGCTGCTGATCAACCTGGTCGTCTACTTTGTCTTATGGCGCCGCCGGTCGATCCGGTGCTGACCACTCCACGTTCAGCTTTTCCATCAGCCGGCGCGCGTTCGCCGGCGCTTCGACCTTGTCGGTATTGTCGAAATAGCAAAAGACCTCGCGCCGGCCGGCCGCGGGTGCGGGCTCATGCGAGATACGCTTGATGCCGCTCGGCTCGCCGCCATCGGTCCAGGCGCGGATGCGTTCGGTCCACAGCGTCAACACCGGCTCGATATAGGCGCTGCGGTAAAGCTCTTCATCGCCGTGCAGACGGATGTAGACGAAATCCGCAGTAACGTCGCCGACCTGCGGCCATTTGCCCGCGGTGTCGGCGATGACCAGCGCGACGTCATGCCGGCGCAATTGATCGACGAGCGCCGGATCGATGAAGCTGTCGTGGCGCACTTCCAGCGCGTGGCGCAGCCGGCGCGCCGGCCCGAAGGCGATTCGCGCGCGTCCGGTGACCCTGGCGTCGTGGCGCCGGGCTAGCCGCGAGGCGGCGGCAGTATCCCGCGGCAGCGATGCCAGGAAACCCTCGAGCACCTCCCGGTCGTAACGCATCGTGGGCGGCAGCTGCCAGAGGATAGGTCCGAGCTTTTCGCGCAGGTTGGCGACTCCCGAGGCAAAAAAATTGGCCAGCGGCGCGCCGATGTCGCGCAGCCGCTTGATGTGGGTGATGAAGCGCGGCGCCTTGACGCTGAAGACAAAGCCGGATGGCGTCTCGTCGTACCAGCTTGCATAATTTTCCGGCCGCTGCAGCGAATAGAACGAGCCGTTGAGCTCGATCGAGGGAAACACACGCGAAGCGAATTCCAGCTCCCGCCGCTGTTGCAGCCCCTTCGGGTAGAACACGCCGCGCCACGGCGGATAGCGCCAGCCGGAGACGCCTATGCGGATGGCGGCGGCCGTGCGGCCCGGCGCGCTCTTGCGTTTCATCCTGTTGTCCCCGATTCGGCGGACGCTGAGGCTCGACCGGAGGCCTGGATGTGTGCCGCTCAGGCCTTGCTATAGATTTCGGCGCCCCTCTTGACGAACTCGATCGCCTTCGATTCCATGCCCTTTTCCAGCGCCGCCGACTCGTCGACGCCCAGCTTCGCCGCGTAGTCGCGGACGTCCTGCGTGATCTTCATCGAGCAGAAATGCGGGCCGCACATCGAGCAGAAATGCGCCAGCTTGGCGCCATGCTGCGGCAGGGTCTCGTCGTGGAATTCGCGCGCCTTGTCCGGATCGAGCCCGAGGTTGAACTGGTCCTCCCAGCGGAACTCGAAGCGCGCCTTGGACAATGCGTTGTCGCGGATCTGCGCGCCTGGATGACCCTTGGCGAGGTCGGCGGCGTGCGCGGCGATCTTGTAAGCCATGATGCCATCCTTGACGTCGGCCTTGTTCGGCAGGCCAAGGTGCTCCTTGGGCGTTACATAGCAGAGCATCGCGGTGCCGTACCAGCCGATCATCGCCGCGCCGATCGCGGAGGTGATGTGGTCGTAGCCCGGGGCAATGTCGGTAGTCAGCGGGCCCAGCGTGTAGAACGGCGCTTCGCCGCAAAGCCGCAGCTGCTCGTCCATGTTGTGCTTGATCAGGTGCATCGGCACGTGCCCCGGACCTTCGATCATCGTCTGCACGTCGTGTCTCCACGCGACCTGCGTCAGTTCGCCCAAAGTGGCGAGCTCGGCCATCTGGGCCTCGTCGTTGGCGTCGTAACCGGATCCGGGGCGCAAGCCGTCGCCCAGGCTGAACGAGACGTCATACGCCTTCATGATCTCGCAGATTTCCTCGAAGCGCGTATAGAGAAACGACTCCCTGTGATGCGCCAGGCACCACTTGGCCATGATAGAGCCGCCGCGGCTGACGATGCCGGTCATGCGCTTCGCGGTGAGCGGGATATAGCGCAGCAGCACGCCGGCGTGGATGGTGAAGTAATCAACGCCCTGCTCGGCCTGCTCGATCAACGTGTCGCGGTACATTTCCCAGGTCAGTTCCTCGGCTTTGCCGTCGACCTTTTCCAGCGCCTGGTAGATCGGCACCGTGCCGATCGGCACTGGCGAGTTGCGGATGATCCATTCGCGCGTCTCGTGGATGTTCTTGCCGGTCGAAAGATCCATCACCGTGTCGGCGCCCCAGCGCGTCGCCCAGGTCATCTTCTCGACCTCTTCCTGGATCGACGAGCTGACCGCCGAGTTGCCGATATTGGCATTGATCTTCACCAGGAAATTCCGGCCGATGATCATCGGCTCGGTTTCCGGATGGTTGATGTTGGCCGGGATGATCGCGCGGCCGCGCGCGACTTCGGCGCGAACGAACTCGGGCGTGATGAGATCGGGAATCGCCGCGCCGAAGCTCTGACCCGGATGCTGGCGCGTCACCAGCTCGGGCAGCGAGCGCAGCGTTTCCTCGCGTTTCATATTCTCACGGATCGCGATGAATTCCATCTCGGGCGTGATGATTCCGCGCCTCGCGTAATGCATCTGGGAGACATTGGCCCCGGATCTGGCCCGGCGCGGCTTGCGATGCAGGTCGAAGCGCATGCCGGCGAGCTCGGCGTCGGCAAGGCGCGCCCGGCCATAGGCGGAAGTGAGGCCGTCGAGTTCCGCGCTGTCGCCACGCTCTTCGATCCAGCGCGCGCGCAGCGGCGGCAGGCCGGAGCGGATGTCGATGTCCACCGTCGGGTCGGTGTACGGACCGGACGTGTCGTAGACGGCGAGCGGCGGATTGACTTCGGCCCCGAACGACGCCGGCGTGTCGGATTGCGCGATCTCGCGCATCGGCACGCGAAGGTCCGGCCGCGAGCCCTCAACGTGGACCTTGCGGGAATTAGGCAGCGGCTGGACAGCCGCGTCGTCGACGTGCGCGTCGCGGGCGAAAAACTGGTCGTTGGCGTTCATGGTGCTCCTCTGCGGCGGCGGATCGAGCGGGCAGGGGAGCGATACGAGAGTGAAGCACGCTTCCCTGCGCCGGCATTATCCGCACAGGTACCAAGGGTTTGATCTCACCTCCTCGCTTTCAATGGCACGAGGGGACCCCTAGCGTTCGAATCGAGGTTACGCCAAAGCGGGTTCGGCGGCAAGCGCGAGGAATCAGTCCGCGGCAGCGTGCGCGGGCTCTTCCGCGTGCGTCGCGCGTCGCGTGGCGAGCCACTGCTGGAACCGCTCGAAGTACAGGTAAATCACCGGCGTGATGTAGAGCGTCAGCGCCTGCGAAACCACGAGGCCGCCGACGACCGCCAGGCCCAGCGGCCGCCGCGTTTCGCCACCCGCCCCGAGCCCCAGCGCGATCGGCAAGCTGCCCATCAATGCTGCCATCGTCGTCATCATGATCGGCCGGAACCGCGTCAAGCACGCCTGGTAGATCGCCTCCGCGGGGGGCTTCGACTCCTTGCGCTGCGCCTCGATCGCGAAGTCGATCATCATGATGGCGTTCTTCTTGACGATGCCGACAAGCATGATGATGCCGACGAAGGCGTACATGTTGAGCTCGACGCCGAACAGCAGCAGCGTCAGCAGCGCGCCGAAGCCGGCGGTCGGCAACCCGGAAAGAATCGTCAGCGGATGAATGAAGCTCTCGTACAGGATGCCCAGCACCAGATAGATGACGAAAACCGAGAGCACCAGGAGGATGCCCATGCCGCGCAACGACGACTGGAACGCCTGCGCGGTGCCCTGGTAGACGCCGATGATCGTGGCGGGAGGGCGCATTTCCGCCATCGCCTTGTCGATCTCCTTGATGGCGTCGCCGATCGCCACGCCGGGCTTCAGATCGAACGATATCGTTACGGCGGGCAACTGGCCCAGATGGTTGATCGAAAGCGGCCCGACCGTCGGCCGCAACGTCGCCACGCTGTTGAGCGGCACCAGCGATCCGCTCGCCGAGCGCACATAGAGCAGCGACAGGACCGAAGCATCGGTCTGGTAGCGAGGCTGCAACTCCATCACGACCCAGTACTGATTGGTCGGTGCGTAGATCGTCGACACCTGGCGCTGCCCGTAGGCGTCGTACAGCGTGTTCTCAATCTCCTGTGCCGAGACGCCCAGCGCCGACGCCTTGTTGCGGTCGATCTCGACAGTGACCTGCGGCTTGGCGATCTGCAGGTCGCTGGTCACACCGACCAGCGCGGGAAGGGATTGCAGCTTCTCCTCGATTCTCGGCGCCCACTGATACAGCTGCGACGTGTCGGTGCCCTGCAGCGTGTACTGATACGAGCTCTTGGTGATCTGTCCGCCGATGCGAATCGCCGGGATGTTCTGCACGTATGCCTTGATGCCGCTTACCCGCGACAACGGCCCGCGCAGCTGCTGCACGACGGTGTCGGCATTGGGGCGAGTGTTGCGCGGCGTCAGGGCGACGAAGATTCGCCCGACGTTGAGCGAGGCGCTGGGGCCGCCGGCACCGACCGACGACATTGCCCCCTCGACGTTCGGATTCTCCTTGACGATTTCGGCGACCTGCCGCTGCATGGCGGACATCGCCTGGAACGAGACGTCCTGCGCGGCCTCGGTGAATACCAGGATCTGGCCGTTGTCGTCGGCGGGCAGGAATCCCTTCGACATCGTGGCGAAAAGCACGCCGGTGCAGATGGCGACGCCGGCGAATGCCGCCAGCACCAGTCCCTGGTGGCGCAGAGCCAGCGCCAGCGAGCGCCTGTAGCCGTCGAGCACCGCCTCGAACACGCGTTCGGAGAACGCATAAACGCGGCCGTGCTTCCTCTTGTGCTCGTCGACCAGCATGCGGCTGCACAGCATCGGCGTCAGCGTCAGCGAGACGATGCCCGAGATCAGCACGGCGACGATGATCGTGACGGCGAATTCCCGCAACAGGCGGCCGAGAATGCCGCCCATGAACATCACCGGGATGAACACCGCGACCAGCGACAGGGTCATCGAGACGATCGTGAAGCCGATTTCCTTCGACCCGTCAAGCGTCGCCTGCATGCGCGACTTGCCCATTTCGATGTGGCGGGTGATGTTTTCCAGCATCACGATCGCGTCATCGACGACGAAGCCGACGCACAGCGTCAGCGCCATCAACGACAGGTTGTCGAGGCTGTAGTTGAATGCGTACATCAGCGCGAAAGTGCCGATGATCGACAGCGGCAGCGCCAGGCTGGGGATGATCGTCGCCGACACGCTGCGCAGGAAAACGAAGATCACGGCGACGACCAGAACCAGCGCCAGCAGCAGCGACATCTGCACGTCGTGCACCGCGGCGCGGATCGACACAGAGCGGTCATAGAAGACGTTGAGCTTGATCGCCGGCGGCAATTGCGATTCGAAGGTCGGAAGAATCTTTCTGACCGCGTCAACGATCTCGATCGTGTTGGTTCCCGGCTGGCGCTGCACCGCGAGCATGATCGCGCGCGTTCCGTTGTACCAGGCGGCAATCTTGTCGTTCTGCACGCTGTCGAATACGCGGCCGAGCTCGTTCAGCCGGACCGGAGCGCCGTTGCGATAGGCGACGATCATCGGCGCGTAGGCCGCCGCATTCATCAGCTGCCCGGTCGCCTGCACCGAAGTCGCCTTGTCGCGCCCGTAAAGCGTTCCGGTCGGCAGATTGACGTTGCTGTTGGAAACCGCCTGCTCGACGTCGGTCAGCGCCAGGCCGCGCGTGGCAAGGGCATTCGGGTCAAGCTGGATGCGCACCGCGTACTGCTGCGACCCGTACACGGCGACCTGCGCGACGCCGGTGATCGTCGAGATCTGCTGCGCGAGCAGATTCTCGGCATAGTCGTCGACCGTCGACAGCGGCATCGTCGCCGACGACAGGACGATATTGAGGATCGGCGCATCGGCCGGGTTGACCTTGCGCTGCGTCGGAGGGTTGGGCATCGACGAGGGCAGCGAGCGCGCCGCGGCGGCGATCGCCGACTGCACGTCCTGCGCCGCCGCATCGATGCTGCGATCGAGCGAAAACTGCATCGTGATCGTCGCGATGCCGTCGGTCGAAGCCGAGGTCATCGAGTCGATGCCGGCGATGGTCGAGAACTGCTTTTCCAGCGGCGTGGCGACCGCCGAGGCCATCGTGTCGGGGCTCGCGCCGGGCAGCTGCGCCTGCACCTGGATCGTGGGGAAATCGACGTTGGGCAGCGCGTTGACCGGCAACAGGCGGTACGCGATGACGCCGAAGATCAGGATGCCGGTCATCACCAGTATCGTCATCACCGGACGCCGGACGAAGATCTCGGCGATGTTCATGACGGCTCCGTTCCCTTGCCGACGCTGACCCGTGTGCCGGGCGCCAGCCGCAGCTGGCCTACGGTCACGACCTGGTCGCCCGGCTGCAGGCCGCTGGCGACGATCGTCTCGTCACCCTCGGTCCGCGTGACCTTGATGTTGCGCAACTCGACGGTCATGTCGGGCTTGACCACGTAGACATACTGGCCGTTGGGTCCGTTCTGCACCGCCGCCGATGGCGCGACGACGGCGTCCTTCTGGTCGTACAGGGTCATCACGACGTTGACGAACTGCCCGGGCCACAGCGCCTTGTCGACATTCGGAAATTCCGCCTTGAGCTTGATCGTCCCGGTCGTCATGTCGGCGGTATTGTCGATGAACGACAGCTTGCCCTTGATCAGCGGATGGGACGAGTTGGCGAACCCTGCCTGGACCTGCAGCACGCCGTCGGCCTGGAATTTCCGGATGTCGGGAATATGCTGTTCCGGCACCGAGAACGACGCGTAGACGGGAACGATCTGGTTGATCGTCACCAGCGGGTTGGTGTCGTTGGCCTTCACCAGGTTGCCCTGCTGGATCGCGATCTTGCCGGCGTAGCCGGTCACCGGCGACCGGATCGTGCAGTACTCCAGCTGCAGCCGGGCGCTCTCTATCGTCGCCTCGTCGCCGCGCACCGTGGCCGCCGCGCTGTCCATGTTCGTCTTGACCTGGTCGTAGGCGTCGGGCGAGATGAAATTCTTCTGCAGCAGATCCTTGTAGCGCTTCTCCTGCTCGACCGCGCGGTCGAGCAACGCCTTGTCCTTAAGAAGGCTGGCCTGTGCCTGCTTGAGCGTCGCCGCGAGCGGCCGCGGATCGATTTCGAACAGCAGGGCGCCCTTGGTGACTTCGTCGCCTTCCTTGAAGTGAACGCTGATGATCTGGCCGTCGACGCGTGCCTTGACGGCCACGGTCGTGAACGGCTCGACATTGCCGATCGCGATCAGGCGCACGGGTACCGTCTTGGCAACCACCGGCGCTGCGGTCACCGGAACGCTGGGCGGCGCTTTCTGCACGGCCGCGCGCGACTCCTTGTTGTACTGCGCGACGAGTCCGACCGCGACCGCCAGCGCGGCAAGCGCTGCGGCTATCGCAAGGAGGTTCTTTCGTCTTGGCATGTCGGCCGTGTCTCGGACATCGCTGACGCGAGCTCCGTTCGGCTCGCGCCTTGGCTGATGCCACTTTATCGGTCCTGGCGATCGGCGATTGCCTCGGCCCGGGCAGCCCACCATTGTCGCGCAATTGCCAGGCGTCGGGGCACCGCCGACATATCCTGTAACAGGGAAGCTTCGTCGCCGGCGGCATGTAGTCTACGGCCATCGCACAGGAGCGTTCGCTATAATCCGGCGAGCGAGATGCGCGGGTGTAGCTCAATGGTAGAGCAGAAGCTTCCCAAGCTTACGACGAGGGTTCGATTCCCTTCACCCGCTCCAATCCCGAACGGCCGGCGCGGCCGTCTGATACCCACCTGACCTCGATGTCCAGCCCCCGAACCGCAGCGATCGCCGCCGCAGCGTCCTGGTTCGATTCCGGTGCGATGCTGGCCGAGCTCACACGGCGGGTCGCGTTCCGGACCGAAAGCCAGGATCCTGCGCGCGCCGCCACGCTCGCGAGTTACCTGAACGAGGAGATCGGCCCGAGCGTCGCGCGCTGCGGCTTCGAATGGGCGATCTGGCCCAATCCGGTGGCAGGAGCCCCGCCGCTGTTGTTCGCCGAACGAAGCGAGGACGATGCGCTTCCCACGGTTCTCATCTACGGCCACGGCGATGTCGTCGCCGGATACGACGAGCAATGGGCCGGCGGACGCTCGCCGTGGGATCTGGCGGTCGCCGACGGCCGGTGGTACGGCCGCGGCACCGCCGACAACAAGGGTCAGCACACGATCAATCTGGCGGCGCTCGCGCAGATCCTGGCCCGTCGCGGCCGGCTCGGCTTCAACGCCAAATTGCTGCTCGAAATGGGCGAAGAGATCGGGTCGCCGGGTCTGCGCCAGACTTGCGAGCGGCGCGCCGAATGGCTGTCCGCCGATGTACTGATCGCATCGGACGGCCCCCGCTTGCGTGCCGCCGCGCCGACGATTTTCCTTGGCTCGCGCGGCGTATTCAATTTCGACTTGAGCGTGAGCTTGCGCGACGGCGCCCATCACTCCGGCAACTGGGGCGGCTTGCTCGCCAATCCGGGGACGATCCTGGCCAATGCGATTGCCGCGCTGGTCGACGCGCGCGGCGGTATTCTGGTCGAGGCTCTTCGCCCCGGGCCGATTCCCGCCTCGGTCAGGACCGCGCTGGAGAGAGTCGAACCGGGCGAGCCCGGCGGTCCGGCGATCGATCCGGACTGGGGTGAGCCGGACTTAAGCCCGGCCGAGCGCGTCTTCGGCTGGAACGCGCTCGAGGTTCTGGCCTTTCGCACCGGGAATCCGGACCGGCCGGTCAACGCGATTCCGCCGCGCGCCATTGCCCACCTGCAACTGCGATTCGTCGCCGGATGCGACTGGCGCACGTTCATTCCGGCGATGCGCGCGCACCTGGACGCGCGGGGAATGGCGATTGTCGACGTGCGACAGGCGACGACCGAACCGATGGAAGCGACGCGGCTCGACCCCGCCGACCCGTGGGTGCGCTGGGCAAGCGAATCGATTGCGGCGACCATCGGCGCGCCGCCGGTCATCTTGCCCAATCTGGGCGGCGCGCTGCCTAACGATTGCTTCGCCGACGTGCTCGGCCTGCCGACGATCTGGGTCCCGCACTCCTATCCGGCCTGCTCGCAGCACGCGCCGAACGAGCACATGCTCTGCGCGGTGGCCCGCGAAGGGCTGCAGATCATGACCGGATTGTTCTGGGACTTGGGCGAGGCGGCGACGCCACCGCGCCGCCGGCCCGTCGATCAGGGCCGGATGTAAGCCCAGCCCTGCTGCTGGCGCTGCATCAGCTCGACGACGCCGGCGGGGATGTAGCCGATGCCGGTCAGCATGTCGCCCTGCGTGAGCTTCTGGGCGCGCATCGTGTTCTCGCAGGCGACGATCTTGACGCCCGCCTTGACCGCGTCCCCGATCCGGTTGCCGACCACCGAGTCGGCCCTCAGCATCCCGAGGCCTGGCCCGTAGGCGACGATTTCGATGTCGACGTTGGCGGCACCGAGGTCGGTCTGGATGTTGCCCGCATTATTGAGCGCAAGATTCCACTTGGCGGGCTCGCCGTCGCTGACCTGGATCACGACGCGATTGCGCGGCGTGGCGTTCTGGCCCTGCCCGCCGGCGGCGCCGGAGCTCGAGCACAGCGCGGAGGCGAGCAGCGCAGCTGCGAGCAAGCCCGAAAGTCTAGCGATCATGTTTTCTCCTGAATGGTATCGACGCCATGCGGCCTTTTCGCCGTCCGGTGCCTGCAGTCAGCATTATCGGCGCTTTCGAGCGCACGCGGTGCGTTGCGCCGCTGTTGGCGCGCCGATACCGCGCCGGCTAAAATGACGAGTGACTCGACCTGCGCACATGCCGCTGGCGGCCATCGCGCTGATCGTCGCCGCGTGCGCCTGCTTCACCAGCATCGACGTCACCGTCAAGCACCTGAGCCAGCGCTATCCGGTACCGCTTCTGGTCTGGGCGCGCTGGGGTGTGCAGGCGCTGCTGATGTTTGCGCTGCTGGCACCGACGATGCGCTGGAATCTGGTGCGTACGGCGCATCCCGGCCTGCATCTGGTGCGCGGCACGGTGCTGATCGGATCGTCGCTGTGTTTTTTCACCGCGGTCAAGTATCTGCCGCTGGCCGAGGCGACCGCGCTCAATTACACCAGTCCGATCCTGGTGACCCTTCTTGCCGGATGGCTGCTGGACGAGCGCATCACTTTGCCGCGATGGGGCTTCGCCGCTGCGGGCTTTGTGGGCATGCTGCTGATCGTGCGTCCCGGCACCGGGATCCTCGACAGCGCTTCTTTTTTCGCGCTGGCCGCGGCGGCAGCCTACGCGGTCTATCAGATCCTGACCCGGAAGCTCGTCGGCGAAGACTTGAGAGTGTTGCTGTTCTATCCCTGCCTGTGCGGCGCGGTGCTGATGTCGATCGTGATCGCGTTCGAGCCCGACGACGTCTGGTACCCGACGTCCGACCTGGCCTTGTTTCTTGGCATCGGCGTCATGGGCTCGATCGGGCATTGGCTGTTCACGCGGGCGTTCCGGCTCGCGTCGGCGTCGGCGATCGCGCCGTTCACCTATGTGCAGCTGGTGTTCTCGACGATCGCAGCCTGGGCGCTGTTCGGGACGTTCCCCGACGCCTGGGCGTTGACGGGAATGGTAGTGATCGCCGGCAGCGGCGGCGTTCTGACCTGGTACGAGCGCTGGCGCGCGAGCCTGGCGCCGGCGGAGCCCGCCGCAGTCGACTGAACGCTTCCCGATCGGCTAGAATTGGCCTGACCGCCTTACCAATCCGGCTCCCCGCCGGCTTTTCCCGAAGGAAAAACGACATGAGCACCGCATCGTGAACGCTGCTGCCGCCCGCATCGGTTTCATCGGCCTTGGACTGATGGGCCACGGCATCGCGAAGAACCTGCTCGCCAAGGGGTTTCCACTGACGATTCGCGTCCACAGGAATCGCAAGCCCGCGGAGGACATACTCGCGGCCGGCGCGAAGGAGGTCAAGACCAACGCCGAGCTCGCGCGTGCGTCCGACATCGTGATCCTGTGCGTGACCGGCTCGCCGCAGATCGAGGAGATCGTCTATGGGCCCGACGGCATCCTGGGCGCCGCGCGCGACGGCTTGATCGTCGTCGACACCTCGACCGCGGAGCCCTCGTCGACGGCGAAAATCCGCGACGACCTGGCGCCGAAGGGCACGCGGTATGTCGATGCGCCGCTGGCCCGCACGCCCAAGGAAGCCGAAGAGGGCCGGCTGAATACGATGGTCGGCGCCGACGACAAGACGTTCGCCCAGCTGAAGCCGGTGTTATCCGCGTACTGCGAGAACGTCATTCACGTCGGCGGCCCGGGACATGGCCACATGCTCAAGCTGATCAACAATTTCATGGCGATGGCGATTGCGACGGCGACCGCCGAAGCCTGTGCCGCCTGCGCGAAATCCGGGGTGTCGATCAAGAAGCTGCACGAGATCATCTCGGCCGGCGCGGTGAACTCGGGGATCTTCCAGATGACCGCCGGGAAGATGCTCGAAAGCGGCGATCTTTCGGGGCTCAAGTTCACGCTGGTCAACGCGATGAAGGACCTGCGGTATTACACCCACATGGTCGAGGCGCTGCCCTCACCGGCGATCGTCGGCGAGGCCGTGCACCAGAGCCTGGTCAACGCCAACATGCTCGGGTTCGGCGACAAGTACGTCGCCTCGCTGATCGAGGCGCAGGAAAAGCTCGCCGGCGTCAAGATCGTCGCCCGCTAGTCTGGGCAGAATCTGAAGCCGCGGTCGCGCCGGATGCGGGCGGCCCCGGGCAGCGGTATGCTCGGATTCATCGGCGATCCGACAGGAGAAATGAAAGTCATGGCTGCGCCTTCCCTCTGGGACAATCCGCTCGGAACCGACGGCTTCGAGTTCGTCGAGTACGCGGCGCCGGATCCGGCGGCGCTCGGCCGGCTGTTCGAGCAGATGGGCTTTTCGGCGATCGCCAAGCACCGTTCGAAGAACGTGCTGTTGTACCGGCAGGGCGACGTCAACTTCATCGTCAACGCCGAGCCCGGCAGCTTCGCGCAGGGCTTCGCCCGCGTGCACGGTCCGTCGATCTGCGCGATGGCGTTCCGCGTCAAGGACGCCGGCCGTGCCTACGCGAAGCTGATCGAGCAGGGCGCGTGGGGCGTCGAGGCGCATCCGGGGCCGATGGAGCTCAATATCCCGGCGATCAAGGGCATCGGCGATTCGCTGATTTATCTGGTCGACCGTTACCCGGTCGACGGCGCCGGTGTCTCGATCTACGACATCGACTTCGTGCCGATCGCAGGCGCCGGGCAGCGTCCTCAGGGCGCGGGGCTGGTGACGATCGACCATCTGACGCACAACGTGCATCGCGGCCGGATGGACGAATGGGCGAGCTTCTACGAACGGCTGTTCAATTTCCGCGAGGTCCGCTATTTCGACATCGAGGGGAAGCTGACGGGGCTCAAAAGCAAGGCGATGACCAGCCCGTGTGGAAAGATACGGATTCCGATCAACGAGAGCTCGGACGACAAGAGTCAGATCCAGGAATACCTGGTCGCCTATCACGGCGAAGGCATCCAGCACATCGCGCTCGGCACCGGCGACATCTATGACACCGTGCATATGCTGCGCCAGCGCGGAGTGGCGTTTCAGGACACGCCGGACACCTACTACGAGGCGCTTGCCACGCGCCTTCCCGGGCACCAGGAAGACACCGCCCGCCTGAAGAAAGAGCGCATCCTGCTCGACGGCGCTCCCGCAAAAAATGAAATGCTGCTGCAGATCTTCACCACGACCGTCATCGGACCGATCTTCTTCGAAATCATCCAGCGCAAGGGCAACGAGGGCTTCGGCGAAGGCAATTTCCGTGCACTGTTCGAGTCGATCGAGCAGGATCAGATTCGCCGCGGCGTGCTAAAGGGCTGAAGGGGCTGAAGGCCGCGGCGCGCGGTGCGCCGGTTTCGATAAACGCTCTGACAACACACGTGCTGACGCCTCTCGGTTTCCGCTTGCTGCGCCGTCTTGCCGACGGCGAAATCCACTCCGGTGAAGCGCTGGCGAGCGCGGTCGGGATGTCGCGTGCGCGCGTCTCGCAGGTGCTGAAGGAAGCGGACGCCGCCGGACTCAAGCTGGAACGCATCCGCGGGCGTGGCTATCGCCTGCATGATCCGCTTCCCTTTCTCGATCGCGACGCCATCGTGGCGGCGCTCGGTCCGGTGGGAAAAGCGGTGAAAGTGGAAGTCGTCGACACCGTCGATTCGACTAGCAGCGAGCTCGACCGCCGCTCCGCGCGGGAAGACGTGCACCGCCGGCTGCTGATCGCCGAATGGCAGACCGCGGGTCGCGGTCGCCGTGGCCGGGGCTGGACCGCGGTAGCCGGCGGCAGCCTCACCTTTTCGCTCGGCTGGCGATTCGAGCAGGGGGCGGGCTTCCTTGCGGGCCTCTCGCTCGCCGTCGGCGTGGCGCTCGCGCGCGCACTGGAAGGCGTGGGCATCGGCGGCGTCGAGCTCAAATGGCCGAACGACCTCACTCATCGTTTCTGCAAGTTCGGCGGCATCCTGATAGAGCTCTCCGGCGATGCGCTCGGACCGTCGCTTGCGGTAATCGGCGTCGGACTCAATGTGCGGCTGGCGCCCGCGGCGCGGCGCGGCATAGCGCAGCCGGTCACCGATCTTGCGACAATCGCGCACGGACGAATCATCGATCGCAACGTCCTGCTCGCCGCGCTGATGCGCGAATTGACGGCGATGCTGG